>ERZ779852.3192-NODE-3192-length-12083-cov-8.341536_pt1 | contig 12083 bp, 7 predicted proteins | sample MGYA00511559_ERZ779852 | MGnify/ENA primary metagenome ERZ779852 (study PRJEB29588, sample SAMEA2157977) | human gut metagenome | biome: human gut; feature: human-associated habitat; material: faeces | place: Denmark | collected 2008/2010 ...
GGCGGCCGCCGCAAAAAAAGCGGAGGCTCACCGGGAGCCTCCGTGATAACTTGTTATGCTTTTGCGCCTGTTGGGGCTGCGGTGTTGCCTTAGCAGTTCAGGACAAGGCTGGCCGTCACGATGCCGTCCTGCAGGTGATAGCGGATGTTGCCGTCGTATTTATCGACCGCCATCAGGATGCTTTCAATGCCGGTGCCCTTCGGCTCGATCATATCGTCCTCAATCACAAGGCCGGGGGCACAGGGGTTGCTGCACACGATCACGAGCTTTCCCTTTTTTATGCGGAGGCTTACCGTGATCTTTCCGTGGGAGCCGCACGCCGTACAGCCGTTGCACGCATTTTCCAGCAGATTGGAAAGGATCGCCACAAAGTCCATGTCGGCAATCGCCGTATCCTCGGGCACCTCGGCTGTCACCGAAACGGCAATGCCCTCCTTCTGCGTGCGGTTGTAAAAATTGTTCAGAATAGCGTTGACCGTGACATGCGGGCAAAAATCGATCTGGCTTGCGGTGTCCAGACTGTGGATAAATTCCTCAATATAATGCTCTGCCTCCTGCGGCTTTTCCTGCCGGAGCAGCAGCGCAAGATTCTGCATATGATGCCGGAAATCATGGCGCATGGCCTTGGCTGCCATGGCGTTTTCCCGCGCGGTGGCAAGCTGCCCCTGCAGGTATTGCACATTTTGGCTGATCAGCTCCATCCGCGCCTCGGCGCTCATGGATTGGATCGTGCCGAATATGACCCAGAGGACGGCAACGAAAATCACCGTGGTCGTGCCGAACAGCATGGAATACACGGTGTCGCGCGTATTGCGCATGATGAGTGCGACCAGCAGGGAAAACACAAATAAAAACAGCGCCGATACAAGCGAGATGGAATACCATGTCCGTCTTTTGTCCCCCGGTACCGTGCGCATATACGGGCGGGCATAGCGCAGATACAGCAGGATTGCCGGTACAGTCAGCGCTATGCGCACGATGCTGCGCGCGTATATCTGCCCAACGCGCGACAGGCCCGGCAGCAGACTGTCACACAGCAAAACCGAAAGACAGAGTATGATGCAGAAGATGTTTGCATAGGTGAGGATCAGAAACAGCTTTTTGCTGAAGGAGTCGGCCGAGGTGTACAAAAATAGCGCAACGGCCGGTACGATGGTGCCCACAAACGAGAAGGAAATCACATGCGGGGAGGTCTTGCCCAGCAGCATAAACGCCAGCAGGGCCCATATGATAAAGAACAGGGCGTAAAGCCCGTAGAGCAGCAGGGTCTTTTTGACCGAATACTTCCGCTCGGTCATTGCGGCAAAGCAGGCGATATGCGTTGCCACCATAAGCAGGGAGGTCATAACCAGATGATTCATTGCTATGCTACCTTTTCTTCCAAAAATAGGGCGGCGCGGCGAAAGCGTGATTGTCAGCCTAACATCAGGACGCCTGCACAATCAGACATTTGCGTAAAGGAAAGAGCAGGGAAATCTTTTCTCAGTTCTTCAACGACAAAGTAGATTTCATCAGGATCCCATGCGTCGCCGGCCTTCCATTTGCACTGCTCTAAAGCCTCGCGTGTTTCAAAGGCAACATCACCGATGATGATTTTGCCGTTCTCCTTCAAATAACCGCGCAGGTCTGAAAGAAAGCTTTTCTTTTGCGCATCCGTCAAATGATGCAGCGAGTATGTAGCAACAATATAATCATAGCGGCAGCTTCGCAAAGGCTCAACAAGCCCTTTTGAAAAGTCCCCCTGATATAAATGTGCGTTTGGCATTTTTTCGGATGCCAGCGCAATCATTCTTGACGAAAAATCCTGCCCATAGATGGAGCAGCCGTGCTCGTACAGCTTGGTTGTCAATGTGCCTGTTCCGAACCCAATGTCCAGCACAACGGCACTTTCTGACTTCATTATGGTCTGAAAAATGAACCCGAGCACCTTTTTATAACCGGCAAAGGGATAGGTGTTTCCCTCATCAGAAAGGCCGACCGCTTTGTCATACCCATCAGCCCAAAGGTCAAATTCCTTGTTGTTCAGCATATGTATATCCTCGATGACTTCCGATTTATCTGCTGTTCCCGGCGGGCTTGCAGGGGACGCAGTTTTCCCCACAAGGCAGACCATAAAAATCAGATCTGCCCCGGCGGAGCCGCAAACCATTACACTTTTTTACAGGATACCGCACCCATGTGTGCTTGTCAAGGCGCGCTTGCTATACCCTGAGTGCCTCGGTTCTGCACAGCGGCTCGCAAAACAGGAAAAAGCCCATTGTTGGTTGTCACAACAGTTTTTTTCAATGTTTTATAGTGCGACTGCACAGTAGTGGTCATACGGTGGTCAAGAATCTTCTATACGCAGCACGCGGCGTTCCGGAAATATCTTGAAAAAATTGGGCGATTCACTCGTAAAAGGTTGACGCGGCTGCGTTCGGGGGTATATCATATTTGTATACAACCTTGCGCGGAGGGAGGAACGCACGGTGATCCGAATCGGCATTGTGGACGATGAAAAACAAGAAAGAGACCAACTGAAACAGGCGCTGGCGCGGTTTAGCGCGGAGAACGGCACAGAACTGAACGTACAGGAGTTCGACTGCGCGGCAGTCTATCTGGCGGCGCAAGACCGTGATTTTGACATTTTATTTCTGGACATTGATATGCCGCAGATGTCCGGCATGGAACTGGCCGAAAAAATCCGGGAGACAGATCAAGACGTCATCCTCATTTTCTGCACGAATTTGCAGCAATTCGCGCTGAACGGGTACAGTGTCGGCGCGCTGGGCTTTATTGTAAAGCCGATACAGTGGTACTCCTTCCATATGTATCTGACGCGGGCGCTGAAGGCGCTGCAAAAGCGCGCCGGTCAAAAGGTCACGCCGCCGCACATTGTCGTCAAGGACGGCACCGTGACGCGGCTGCTGGATGCGGCGGAAATCGCCTATGTGGAGGTACGCCAGCACGACCTGCTGTACAACCTGTGCAGCGGGGACGGTAAGACCGAGATCATCAAAAACCGCGGTTCGATGCAGGAAATCGCGGCGCAGCTGACACCCTACGGCTTTGTGCGATGCAGCGCCAGTTACCTTGTGAACCTGCGCTGTATCACGGCGGTAAGCCGTATGAATGTCTATATCGGCGGGGCGGCACTGCCCATCGGGCGCACCTACAAGGACGCCTTCACCGAGGCATTCTCCCGATATATGGCAAAAAAGGAGTGGGAAGACCCGTGCCGGTCATAAATTGGATACTGAGCCAGCAAATCCAGCTGGGTATGATTCTGTGCGCCTGCCTGTTTGTCCCGTGGGGGCAGCGCCGCAGCTGTTTCGTTCCGCGGCTGGCGGCGGGTGTATGCGTTTTTCTTGTGCTGACGGACACCCTGACATTCCTGCCGTTTTGGGCAAAATTGCTGCTGTATACGACGCTGCTGTTTGCTCTGATATGGTTCAGCTTTGACTGCAGCCCGCTGCACGCTCTGTTTTATACAACCTGTGCCTACGCGGTGCAGCACATTGCCAGTAAGCTGGCCTATATGCCTTTTATTTGGCTGCTTCAGCATGGCCGCACAGACAGGCTCGTTACCTTTGTCATTCTGCTTTTCAGCAACCTTGTGGTCTGTCTGGTCATCTACCTGCTGTTCACCCTGCGCATCCGGCGCGGGCGCCTGCTGTTTGACAATGTCAAGACTGTGCTTTACTCCGGCTTTTTCCTGATTGCCGCGGTCTACCTGAGTGTTGTGCTGGAGGATGTTCTGGACAGCAGCGCAGAGTCCTACCTGACCGCCTATCTGGCGCTGAATGCGTTCTGCATCCTGTTTGCCATCACGATTCTGGCGCTGGAATTTTCAAATTGCAGCATCAAGAGTCTGGAACACGAGAATGAAATGCTGGCGCAGCTGCTGGAATGTGACAAGCAGCAGTATGAACAGGCAAAAAAGGACATGGAAAAAATCAACATCCGCTACCATGACCTGAAACAGCAGTACTCCCGCGCCACGGAGGAGGAACGCGCCCGTCTGGAAGAAGAAATGGACAACCTGAACCTGCGCTATCTCACCGGGAATAAGGCGCTGGACATCACACTGACCCAAAAGTCGGCACTCTGCGGGCAGGCAGGTATTCAGCTGGTCTGCTCGGCAGACGGCAGCTGTCTGGAGGATATGAAGCACTACCACATTTACTCTCTGCTGGGCAATGCGCTGGACAATGCCATTGAGTGTCTGACGCAGGTAAACGATGCGTCTAAGCGGGTCATCACACTGGACATCAGCCGCTGCCGTGACATGGCGGTCATCCGCGTGCAGAACTACACCCCCGCACCGCCGACGCTGCGGGACGGCGCTATCGTCACAACCAAGCAGGATACCGGGGAGCATGGCTACGGCATAAAAAGCATCAAAAGCATTGCCGAGCTGTACGGCGGCACGGCAGACTGCTTTGTGGAGGACTCGATTTTTTACCTGGTGGTCACCTTCCCCTGCGGGAAAAGCCAAAAACAAACTGCATAACCCAAAAGCGACTGCCGAAAGGCGGTCGCTTTTCTTCTTTGTCATTTGTGCCGTGTTTTTTGACATTTACGCCAACTGCATTGACCCGGTCAACGCTTCCCTTTATGATAGCTTTGTGAAAAAGATACGAAAAGCTTCTGCAAAAGGGAAGTGCACAGCCCTTGGCAGCAAGCGCATCGGATCATTCATCTGTGACAGTTTAGGAAGGAGAAAAACCTATGGCACAAAAGGAAACCTCAAGCAAGTCCCGCCGTTGGCTGGGCTTGTCCGGCGCGGCTGTGCTGGTGGCCAACCTCGTCCTGACCGGAACGACCATTGCGTTCCAGCAGGAAGGCGAAGTCAACCACGCACTCGGCATCGAAGGCTCTGACGCATCTTACGGCGGCACGGAGTTCTCCGCTGACGGCAGTCTGTCTGACGCAAGCTACGCAAAGTACATCGAAGCCGCTTATCAGTTCTGCGAGCAGGAGGAGGAAGAGGGCAGCGTGCTGCTCTACAACCGCAACAATGCCCTGCCGCTTTCCGAGTCTGAGCGCAACGTCACGGTCTTTGGCCGCGGCAGCATCGACCCGGTATTCCGCAGCACGGCAGGCGGTTCCTCCACAAACCCGGATTACCAGAAAACCCCCGTTGACGCCCTGCAGGATGCCGGCTTCAACGTGAACCAAACCGTGCTGGACGCCTACGCTTCCGCCGAAGCGCCGAAAGCAAGAAGCGTTTCCAGCGTGGGCGAATATGACCCGGCACTGTTCACCGGCAGCGTCACCGACTCGTTTGCGTCCTACGGCGATGTCGCGTTTGTTACGCTGTCCCGCTTTGCCACCGAGGGCAACGACCTTGCGATGGTCAACGACGAGGGCAAGCGTATGCTGGAGCTGGACGACAACGAGAAGGCGATCTTCCAGAAAATCAAGGATTCCGGCAAATTCAAGAAAACCGTCGTCCTGCTGAACTCCGTCTTTGCGATGGAGATGGACTGGCTGGACGAGTACAATGTTGACGCTGTGCTGTGGGTCGGCAACCCCGGCTTCTACGGTATGCCCGGTGCCATCCGCGTTGTGACCGGTGAGGTCAACCCCTCCGGTCACACCACCGCCACCTTTGCCGCCAACTCCCTGTCTGCGCCCAGTGCCGAGAACTTCGGTCTGCACGCCTACAACTACGGCAGCAAAACGCCCCGCGCGGCTGGCGACAGCTTTGTCAGCTATAACGAGGGCATCTATGTCGGCTACCGCTACTACGAGACCCGCTACGAGGACACCATCCTCGGTCAGGGCAACGCCGATTCCACGGTTGGCACCAAGGCCTCGACCGATGGCTGGAACTACGCCGAGGAGGTCTGCTTCCCCTTCGGCTACGGTCTGTCCTACACGACCTATGAGTACAACCTTGACAAACTGGACTACAACAGCGATACCGACACCTTCACGGCGACCGTCACGGTGAGCAACACCGGCGATATGGACGGCAAGGCTACGGTGGAGCTGTACGCACAGACCCCCTACACCGACTACGACAAGCAGAACAACGTTGAAAAGTCCTCGATCCAGCTGCTGGGCTATGACAAAATCGACGTGGCCGCAGGTGCATCCGAGACTGTCACGGTCGATGTGCCCGGCTACTTCCTCGCGTCCTATGACGCCAACGGCGCGAAGGGCTACATCCTCGATGCGGGCGATTACTACTTCGCTGTCGGCAACGGCGCACACGAGGCACTGAACAATGTGCTGGCCGCCAAGTGCGGTGACGCCGTTGCGGGCAAGCTGATCGATCAGGACGGCAATGTCGTCACCGGCAACACCGCCGCCGTGGCCACATGGACCGCCCCCAACACCGAGGTCGACACCGAAAAGTACCGCAACTCCCGCTACAACAGCGATGTGGAAGTCACGAACACCTTCGACGACGCCGATGTGAACTACTGGGCGAACGACGACGAAAAGATCACCTACCTGTCCCGCAGCGCGTGGGATACGACCTACCCCACCACGCTGGAGACCCTGACGGTCAACGATAAGCTGTACGACGGTCTGAATATGCAGACCTACGTCAAGGCAGCCGATGCCAAGAGCGTTTCCGACTTCAACCTCGGCGTACAGCTGGATGAGAAGATCAACTTCAGCGATATGATCGGCGTCGCCTTCGACGACCCGAAGTGGAACGACTTCCTTTCTCAGCTGACGCTGAGCGAGCTGCTCATCAACATGGGCGACTCCAAGGGCATCAAGGCTGTCAAGGCTGTCAACAAGCCCGGCTGCACCATCGTCGATGGTCCCGAGGGCATGAACGGTCAGTTTAAGTACGGCGACCGCCGCAACTGCACCGGCTGGGCTACGCTGCCCATCGTCGGCGCAACTTGGAACCACGATGTGCAGACCCGCTTTGGCGAGATGTACGGCGAGGATGCGCTGTATGCGTCCATCCCCATCGCCTACGCGCCCGGCGCGGACACCCTGCGCTCTCCCTACTCCGGTCGTACTTCTGAGTATTTCTCCGAGGACGGCGTTCTCAGCTACTATGCTGCCAAGGCCGTTTCCCGCGGTATGCGCAACAAGGGTCTGATCGGCACGGTCAAGCACTTCTTCCTGAACGAGCAGGAAGCCGGTCGTCAGGGCATCTCCACCTTTGCGAACGAGCAGGCCATCCGCGAGATCTATATGCGCGCCTTTGAGGGTTCTCTGGCTGAGGGCGATTCTCTCGGCGTTATGACCGCTTACAACCGTATCGGCGTTATGTACGCTGCCGCCAATCAGGGCATCCAGCACATCCTGCGCGACGAGTGGAACTACGGCGGCTACATCATCGATGATGCTCTGACTGCGTCCGAGTATTCCTCCGCCCCCGAAATGCTGATGGCGGGCAACAACATCTTCTGCCTGGATACCGCCCGCCCGACCGAAATCGAGAAGCTGATCACCAGCACCGATGACGGCGACCTGCTGCAGAAGGTCATCGACTCCAACCATTATCTGTACTACATCATGCTGCAGTCCTCTATGGGCGGCTCCGGCGCGGAGGACGTTGTCGTTTCCGACGCAGCCCCGTGGTGGCAGACGACCCTGCGCGCCCTCGATGTTGTGTTCTGCGCACTGGCCGTTGCCGCTGTCGTGATGTATGTGCTGCATACCTACACGGACGTTTTCTCCGAGGAAAAGCGGAAGAATCGTGCCGCCAAAAAGAATTGATGGAGGTGGAACCTGATGAATAAAGGCTTGAAAAATAAAGGGCTGGGCAGCTGGTTCTGCCTTGCCGCAGCGCTGGTCGCGCTGATCACCGGCATTGTATTCCTGCTCACACAGGCCACGGCCGCCCCTCTGGGTCACTCCGGCACGATGGCCGGCGTGGTGCTGCTGGTCGGTGCTGCCGCTTCGCTCGTTTTCTTCTTTGTTTCCGTTCCGTTCAGCGCGCTGATTCAGGCGGTCATTTATAACATTGCCCTGTATCTTGTCGTTGTGCAGTTGTATTTCGTCTTTGCCGATGTCATCAACCATGTCACCTTTGCGGGCGGCAACGCCGGTCTGTGCGTGTTTTATATGGTCGGCACGTTCATTGCCTGCCTGCTCAGCGTGATTGCCTGCTTCTGCAAGCAGACGAAAACCGGCGAGGCAAAAGCCACCGGAAAACAGTTTGCTGCCGCCGGTGCGGTGGTCGTGGTCGCTGCGGTCTGCGTGGGCGGTTTCTCCCTGCAGAGCAGCAGCCTGCCCTCGGCCGACAGTGCGGAGGTTGCCCCCGATGCGGCGCAGACTTCTGCCGATGGTCCCGTTATGAACTACAACGATAACGAGTATGTCTCCAAGACGCTGGATGACCTGATTGCCATCCCGCAGGAAACCTGGGAAGCCAAGGAGCCGAACGGGGAAGTCGCCTACTTCTTCGAGGGTCAGTACACCGAAGGCTTCAGCACCGTCGTGGATCCGGCCTGTCTGGATATGTACTGCTACACCGACGGTTCGATGTGGGGTTCCTTCAGCGGTCCCAGCACCTCCGTGGGCGGCGACTCTATCTCCCATGTTTACGGCTACTGGTACAACTACGATGAAAACGGCGAGAAGAACTTCGTCATTCATCTGCTGGGCAACCAAGACGCCGACGGCACTGTGCGCCCCACCGATGTGGATGGCGGCGCCGATGCGGATGTCTTCATCTTTGACACCGACCACGGCGCATACAGCATGGAAGCCAGCCTGAGCTATGGCGTTTATGGCGGTGCGTTCACCCGCAACATCAACATCTACGGTCAGCCCTATGCCCCTGCCAAGAGCCTGACGATCGATGCCTCCAACCTGCGCACCTTCTACACGGGCGACACCTTCAACCCGGGTGAGCTGGTTGTGACGGCTACCCGCGCCAACGGTGCGGAGGAGTCCATCTGGGGCGGTCGCTTGACCTTCACCGGTTACGACAGCGACACCACAGGCACCAAGACCGTGACGGCCTCCTTCCTGGGTGCAACCGCTACGTTTGAAGTGCAGGTCGAGGATCTGGTCACCGAGCAGTACACGGGCAGCTATGAGCTGGTGCAGGGCGAGACGCCCACCGCAACGGATGCCGTGCTGCTGGTGGATTACTCCCACAAGGTCTGCACGCTGACTGCCGCCGACGGCTCTGCCTCTATCACCGGCACGCTGGTGGATGCGCAGGACGATGCCCTTACCATGACCCTGAACGGCAGCGATGCCCTGACGGTGCCCATCACCAAGGGTGAGGACGGCAGCAAGCAGCTGACCATCCCCGCCCACGACGAAATCGTCTCCGGCTGGGGCTCCAGCACCACCTACTCCATCAACGAGGCTGTGGTCACGCTGGCGGCAGAGTAAGCATTCTTTGCTCTAACAACTGCTGAATAAAAGCCGCGTCTGATGTCTGCTTGCAGGCGTTGGATGCGGCTTTTCTTATGAGAAGGGAAAAATATATGCAAAATGCAGAACTTTTGCTGAAAAAATTGACCTTGGAAGAAAAATGCGCGCTGCTTTCCGGCGCGGAAACCTTCAAAACGCGGGGTATGCCCGAACACGGCATCCCGCAGATCTGGCTGTCGGACGGTCCGCACGGTCTGCGTAAGCAGGCGGGCGAGAGCGACCACTTGGGGCTGAATCCCAGCGTTCCCGCCACCTGCTTCCCCACGGCGTCGGCTGTTGCAAACAGTTGGGATGCCGCGCTGGGCGAGGAAATCGGCGCAGCCTTGGGCGAGGAAGCCGCTGCGCAGGAAGTGTCGGTGGTGTTGGGACCGGGGCTTAACATGAAGCGCAACCCGCTGTGCGGGCGCAGCTTTGAGTATTTCTCCGAGGACCCGTATCTCGCGGGCAAGCTGGCGGCGGGGTATATTCGCGGCATCCAGTCCAAGGGCGTAGCCGCCTGCCCGAAGCACTTTGCCGTCAACAGTCAGGAAACGCGGCGTATGGCTTCGGATTCCATCGTGGACGAGCGCACCCTGCGGGAAATCTACCTGACCGGGTTTGAAATTGCCGTCAAAGAGGGGCATCCCCGCAGCATTATGTCGTCCTACAATCTTGTGAACGGTACGTACGCCAACGAGAATAAGCACCTGCTCATGGATATTTTGCGCGGTGAGTGGGGCTTTGACGGCGCGGTCATCACCGACTGGGGCGGAAGCAACGACCACGCGCTGGGTGTGAAAAACGGCTCCACGCTGGAAATGCCCGCGCCCGGCGGGGACAGCGTGCGCGAACTGCTGGCGGCGGTGGAAAGCGGGAAAATCACCGAATCCGACATCGACGCCCGCTTGTCAGAGTTGTTGCCGCTGGTGTTTGATACCAAGGCTGCGCTGGACGCTGCCCCGCGCGAGTTTGATGCGGCAGCCCATCATGCGCTTGCCCGCCGCGCCGCCGAGGAAAGCCTTGTGCTGCTGAAAAACGAGGGCTCTTTGCTGCCGTTGGCGGCGGGTAGCAAGGTGGCTGTCATCGGCGACTTTGCCAAAAATCCGCGCTATCAGGGCGCAGGCTCCAGCATGGTGAACTCGACACAGGTGGATGTGCTGCTGGATAAGCTGATTGACTCCGAGTTGAATGTCATCGGGTATCAGCAGGGCTTTGACCGCCACGGTAAGCCGGATGCTGCTTTGCAGAAATCCGCCTGCGAACTGGCGACACAGGCGGATACAGTTATTTTGTGCATGGGTCTGGATGAAATCGCCGAGAGTGAGGGTCTTGACCGCAGAAATCTGCGCCTTGCGCAAAATCAGGTGGATCTGCTGCAGGCTGTGGCAGCCGTCAACCCGAAAATTGTCGTGGTATTGTACAGCGGCAGCGTAGTCGAAACGCCGTGGCTGGACAACTGCCAAGCCCTGTTGTACGCCGCCTTAGGCGGTCAGGCGGGGGCGGGCGCCGTTGCGGATGCACTGACCGGCAAGGTCAATCCCTGCGGCAAGCTGGCAGAAACATGGCCGTTGACCTACGCCGACGTGCCCAGCGCCGCCGACTTTGCCACCCGCCGCAAGACTGTGGAGTACCGCGAGGGGCTGTACATCGGCTACCGCTACTTTACCACGGCGGAAAAAGCAGTGCGCTTCCCGTTTGGCTATGGCATGAGTTACACGACATTTGCGTACAGCGATATGGCCGCCGATGAACAGGGGGTCAGCCTTACCGTAACGAACACCGGCAGCGTGGCAGGTACGGAAATCGTGCAGCTGTATGTTGCTAAAAAGAACAGTGAGCTTTTCCGTCCTGCAAAGGAACTGAAAGGCTTTGCCCGCGTAACGCTTGCCCCCGGTGAGAAACAGCGCATCACCATCATGCTGGACGATAAGGCGTTCCGTTTCTGGAATGTCAAGGCTAACCGCTGGGAAATCGAGGGCGGCGAGTACGAGCTGCTTGTCGGCGCAAGCGTGGAGGACATCCGGCTGTGCGAGAAAATCTCCGTGCATGGAACGGCTACCGTGCATCCGTATGAAGATGTGGACTTGGATTGCTATTATAAGGGCAATGTGCTGAGCGTTTCCGATGCGGACTTTGAAAAGCTGCTGGGGCATCCCATCCCGAACGGCAAAACCAAAATTGACCGCAATCTGACCTTGGGCGAACTGAACCACGCACGCAGCCCGCTGGGCTGGCTTGTCTGGCTTGTGCTGACGATCCTGCTGGATGTCAGCTATAAACGCGGCAAGCCGGACCTGAACGTTTTGTTCCAGTACAATATGCCCCTTCGCGCCTTGGCAAAGATGACGAACGGCGCCATCAGCATGGGCATGGTGGACGGCATTGTCATGGAATTGCAGGGCTTCTGGATCCTGGGTCTTGTGCGGGTGATTTATGAAGCGATTAAGAATGTGGTGCTGAATGCGCAGATGGAAAAGCGTCTGCGCGGCGCTTGATGGAGGTTGCATTATGCAGTTTTGGAATAATTTTGCGGCAAAACACCCCGCCGCAGCCAAGTGGGTGCGCGAGGGCGGTCTGTTCGTCATCGTGTCGAATCTGATTACCGTGTTCAAGTATCTGCTGCTGCAATTTTTGCCCGCTGCGTTCAGCAGTCTGCCTGTGGTGGATTTCGGCTGGCCCGGCGTGGATGTGACCCTGTTTGGCGAAACCTTCAAGTGGAACATCCTCGGCTACGATGCCGCCCACGGCGGGCT
>ERZ779852.3195-NODE-3195-length-12064-cov-10.555000_pt1 | contig 12064 bp, 15 predicted proteins | sample MGYA00511559_ERZ779852 | MGnify/ENA primary metagenome ERZ779852 (study PRJEB29588, sample SAMEA2157977) | human gut metagenome | biome: human gut; feature: human-associated habitat; material: faeces | place: Denmark | collected 2008/2010 ...
CGCCGCTCCCGCCGCTCCCGCCGCAGTGGGCGGCGATGCACTCCGCCGCGTCGTTGCCGGACGGCAGCATCAGCCCGTAGAGGAGTTCTTCCATCGTGAGCGTTTCGCCCTCGAGAAGGTACATCGACGAGCCCTCGCGCAAGTGCTCACGTTTGACCGTGACCTGCTCCGTGAGTTCGCTGTGCTCCAGCGCGATTAAGCAGGTCATGATCTTCGTCGTGCTCGCGATGCTGCGCTCCTGCGTTTCATTGCGCGACGCCAGCACCCGCCCGCTGCCCGCCTCCATCAAAATGAACGCGGCGGCGGCAGTTTCAGGCGCGGCAGCCTGACAGGTCAAACTGCTTGACAGGCAGGAAACAGCAAGGAAAATGGCAAATACGCATCGGGCAAAACGCGGCATGGGATCACTCCTTCATTCGGAATGCCCCTATTATGCCCGAAATCAGTAGATATCTTTCTCTTCTCTCTTCTTGTCCACGAAATTCTGCACGCGGTCGAGCACTTCCGGCACAAGATCAAGCACGCGGTCGCCCGTTGCCGCCGCAGGGATGGCCACGGGCATCACGCGCGTCAGACCGTCCTTGATGACGAGGAACGCGACGGGGTCGACCTTGACGCCCGCACCTGCGCCGCCGCCGAAGTGTGCGGTGTCGGTCTTGCCGTAGTCGCCGCCGCCCGCGCCGAAGCCGAAGCTCACGCGCGAAACGGGGATGACCGTTACGCCGTCGGGCGTCGTGATCGGCTCGCCGATGATGGTGTTGGAATCGACCATATCACGGATCTTATCCATCGTGGTGTCCATGAGATCGTTGAGCGGGGTCTTCTTTTCGATGTTTTCCATGAGGTTCATCCTTTCTTTTTATGCGGTCAGTTTTTCACTGTGTTCACTGTTTTGCGGAGTGCTCTCCGTTGGTTTTTCCGCGGGAGCGTCGTTTTTATGCGCCTTTTTATAGCGCAGGTACCATTTGAGCATCGGAATGAGCAGCGCAAGCGAGATGTGCAGCCCGTCGCGGATGCGAAGCGACAGGCCAACGGCACCCACTGCGTGCGTCTTTTCAGAGCTGTAGTCCATGCGCAGGTGCAGTGAGGGATCAGGGATATGGAAGAGGTCTTCAAGGTGCGGCATCACACCCCACATCGCGGCGCTCGCATAGCCGTAGGTCTGCGCGATATCCGCGGGGTCCGTGCCGCCGAAGACGATGAGAATTTCCAGCGGGTCGATGCGAAGGCGCTTGCAGGTGCGTTTCGCTGTCTCCTTGAGCGCCGAGAGCGCCGTCGTGATGAGGTCCCTGAGCTCCTCTTTTGTCGGCTTGTGGAGCGAGGGCTTTTTCTTTTGCTTCGCCTCTTCTCCCTCTGACTTTGGTTTCTTCTCCTTTGCCTTTTTTTTCGGCGTTTCTTTCTTTTCCTTTGCTGGCAGCAGCGTGAAGCGGAACGGGCCGACCGAAAGCTGCACGCGCAGCTCATCGCCGAACTGCATCAGCGCGCCCACGCGCAGAAAGCCGATCAAAATAAAAATGAGCAGGATGATGCCAATTACCTTCAGCGCAGTCAATCGACCACCTCCCTCTTTTTACGCTTCACGCGGTTTTTATGCTTTACGCGGTCAGTGTTCCCCGTTTTCGGGAACGCTGCCTTCTTTTTCCGTCATGGCGCTGGGGTCGAGGATCGTGCCGTCCTCCGTTATGCGGAGCTGACCGTCGGCCTCAAGACCCGGCATCTCCGGCAGCTCCTCGAGCGAACCCAAGTGGAAGTCGCGCAGGAACTTTTTCGTCGTGCGGTACAGCCTCGGCCGTCCCGGCACCTGCAAACGTCCGCACTCCTCAATGAGCCCGCGCTCAAGCAGCAGGCCCACGGTGTACGAGCTGTCCACGCCGCGCACCTGATCAATGTAGGCGCGGGTCGTGGGCTGGTAGTAGGCGATGATCGTCAGCACCTCCAGCGCGGGCTGAGAGAGCTTGGCGGTCTTGCGGATCTCAAACGCCTTGCGGATGACGTCGGCATAGTCCGGCGACGAGCAGAGCTGATAGCTGTCCTCCATGCGGACGAGCCGGATGCCGCGGCGCTCAAAGGCGTAGTAATCGCCGAGCTTTTGCAATACCTGTTCCGCGGTCGGACGGTCCAAATCGAGCGCAAGGCAGATGCGGTCGATGGGAAGCGGTTCGCCGCTGGCGAACAAAATGCCCTCGATGGCCGACTCGACCTCGCGCAGATCCAAAGATTCCAAAGACATAGCGTTCCTCGCTTTTCACAAATTGATACGGTCGGGGGCGTCGTCCCCGCACTCCACGGTGCAGTCCGTGTCGGAACCGGCCAGATGGATGACCTTTTCGCGGCAGAGCTCCAAAACGGCGATAAACGTCGCCACGATCTCGCTGCGGCTGCGGCTGCCGCGGAACAGCAGCTTGAAGCGCGTCATGCCGAACTCCTTGAGCCGGTGCAGAATTTCCTCCGCCTTGCCCTTGACGGGATACGGCTCGCGGCGCACGATCTCGCTCAGCGCCGCGCTCGGCGGCGCGGCCAGCTTTTCCCCGCGCTCCATGATCGTCTGCATGGCGAGCACGAGGTCGGCCTTTTCATGACTGTACTCGTAGATTTTGCCGCGCTGCATGGGCTCGGGCTGGCGCGTCATGATGCTGCGGCCAAACTCGCCCATCGGGCCGAGCGTTTCGGTCAGCGTCTTGATGCGAAGGTACGTGTCCTTTTGCTGGCGCTCTTTGAGCGAGGCAATGAGCTCGTCCATCTCGCTCTGCGCCTGCTCATCCTCAAGCGAAAGCAGCATGCGCGTTTTGATGTACATTAAATGTGCCGCCATCGTGATGAATTCGCTCGCGACCTCGAGATCGAGCTGCTTTCGCTGCTCGAGATACGCAAGGTACTGGTCCAGGATCAGCGCGATGGGAATGTCCTGGATCTCTATTTTATTTTTCGACAGCAGGAAGAGAATGAGGTCGAGCGGCCCTTCAAAGTCCTGCAGCGCCTCCGCGCTGCGCTCGTGCACCACGCCCTCCAGCTTGAAAACGGGATTGTCCATGACATTCCTCTCACTTTATCAATATACGATCCAGTTGACCAGAAGCTCGTACACGCGGTAGATGCCCTCGCTGAGGATATTGTTTCCCACGCCGAGCCAGACGAGCACAAAAAGAACAAGCATGCCGTATTTTTCATACCGCATCAGCGTCATGTACGCGCGGTCGGGCAGAAAGGCGAAGAGCACCTTCGACCCGTCGAGCGGCGAGATGGGGATGAGGTTGAAAAGCCCCAGACCGACGCTCATGTACGCCGTCATCGCAAGGAAATTCAAAAGGCCGCTGCAAAACGCGGTATCGACATAGTGCGCGATCGTGATGCGCGCGCCGAGCAAGAGCAGCATCGCCAGCAGCAGATTCGACACCGGCCCCGCCAGCGCTGTGATGGCCATACCCTGCTTCGGCTTTTTGAAATACCGCATGTCGACCGGCACGGGCTTTGCCCAGCCGAAGCCGACGAGCAGCATGGCAGCCAAGCCGAACCAGTCGATATGGTGCAGCGGGTTTAAGCTCAAGCGGTGCTCGCGCTTGGCCGTCGGATCGCCGAGGGCATAGGCTGCAAGACCGTGACAGGTCTCGTGCACCGTCAAGCATAAAAAGACGCCGAGCACGCGCAAAAGCGCGTCGGTCAGCGAGCCCCAGTCGATGGACTGGACCAATTCCTGAAAACTGTTCACGCAATTTCTCCGTAAAAAATATGCAAATCGCGAAGACTTGCATTGCATTCTGTTCCTATTATAACAGCCCTTTTCCCACATGACAAGGGATTTTGCAATTTTTGCTGCATTTTGCTTTCAAAAATTGACACATTTTTCTCTGTCAAATTGCGAAAAATGACAAAAAAGCGCCTCAACCGCACGGTTGAGGCACTTTGCAGGATGCAATATCCGCTTATTTCTTGAGGCGCTTGTCGCTCTTGGTCGCAAGGTGCGTGCCCAAGGACTGGAAGATCTGCACCAGAATGATAAGCAGCACGACCGCCGCAAACATCACAAGGTACTTGTAGCGATAGTAGCCGTAGTCGATGGCGATCTTGCCGAGGCCGCCGCCGCCGATGATGCCGCTCATCGCCGAGTAGCCGAGGATAGTCGTGAGTGCGATGGTGAAGTTCTGGAGGAGCGAGGGAACGCTCTCGGGGATCATCACCTTGCAGATGATCTGCATAGGCGTTGCGCCCATGCTCTGAGCGGCCTCGATGATGTTGGGGTCGACCTCGCGCAGGCTGCTTTCAACAAGGCGCGCGACGAACGGGAACGCCGCCACGACCAGCGGAACGATGGTCGCGGTGGTGCCGACGGTCGTGCCGATGATGAGGCGCGAGAGCGGGAAGACCATGATCATTAAGATGAGAAACGGGATCGAGCGCAGCAGGTTGATGATGACGTTCAGAATGCTCATCAAGGCCTTGGGAAGCGGCAGAACGCCGCCCTTCTCCCCCGCTACGAGCAGCACGCCCAGCGGAAGGCCGATGACGACGGCCAGCGCCGTTGACAGCAGCGTCACATAAAACGTCTCCCAGATCGCCTTGGGGAACTGCGTCTGCATGGCGACGGTGAGCTCCGCGATGGAGTCCGGGGAAAAGAGATTACTGTACATCGACGCTCGCCTCCTCTACCTGAAGATTTTCAATGCTTCTTAAAAAGTCCATGGCCTGCTCGAACTGCGCGTTCGGCACGCCGAGGAGCATGCTGCCGTACACCTCTTCGGAGAGCTTCTGCGTGTTGGCCGAAATGACCGTCGCGCTGATGCCCTCGTCGGTCGCAAGGCGCGCGACGAGCGGAATGGATGTCGTCTTCGCGCTGCGGAAGATGAGGCGGATGCGGCGCTGCTGCTGGGGGTCGGACACGTCGATGTCCGCGCCGCGCGGGAACACGAGGTGGCGCGCCGCCGCGGACTTGGGCGCGGAAAAGACGGTAGAAACAAGGCCCTCTTCCACGACTTCGCCGTCGTCGAGGATCGCAACGTGATTGCAGACCTCCTTCACCACGCTCATCTGGTGTGTGATGATGACGACGGTGATGCCAAGCTTTTTGTTGATGTCGCCGATCAGCTCGAGGATCTGGCGCGTCGTCTTGGGGTCGAGCGCGCTCGTGGCCTCGTCGCAGAGCAGAACTTTGGGGTTTGTGGCGAGGGCGCGGGCGATGGCCACGCGCTGCTGCTGTCCGCCGGAGAGCTGCGCGGGATAGGCCTTGGCCTTATCCTTGAGCCCCACGATGTCGAGGAGTTCCAGAGCTCGCTGTTCGCGCCACTTCTTCTCTCCCCGCAGTCCGGAAAGCTCCATCGGGAAGCAGACGTTAGCGAGGCAGTTTCGCTGCATCAGCAGGTTGAAGCGCTGGAAGATCATCGTGATCTCGCGCCGCGCCGCGCGGAGCTGCGCGGGGGTCATCGTGTCCAGACGCTGTCCGTTCACGAGGACCTCGCCCTCCGTCGGGCGCTCGAGCATATTGATGCAGCGCACGAGTGTGGATTTGCCGGCACCGCTCATGCCGATGATGCCGTAGACGTCGCCGTCTGGAATGGTCAGAGAGACGTCCTTGAGCGCGTCTACCCGTCCTCCGGCTGTTTCAAAGGTTTTGCTTAGATGCTTCAGTTCGATCAAGAACGCTCCCTCCTTTCTTTCTTACTTGGCGCTCAGCGCATCGAGCGTGGTCTGCTTGCCGCCGTACAGGCCCATGGGCTCGACGTGGATGGCGGCAACGGAGACGATGTGGGTGTTGTTCTCGGCGTTGAAATCGTCGAGATAGGGCTTGTGCTGGAAGTAGTTGGCGTCGACAGTGCCGTCTTCGACAACGGTGTTGGGCACGACATAGTCATTGTAGACCTGAATGTCGAGAGTGATGTTCTTTTCAGCAAGAATTTCCTTCACGACCTCGAGGATCTCAGCGTGCGGGGTCGGAGAAGCGGCGATGGAGATGGTCTCGCCAGCGAGAGCGTCGTAGTCGACAGTGGCGTCAAAGCCGTCGGTCGGGGTATCCACGGTGCTGACAACGGAGCCGTCATACTTCTCGTTGATGTAGTCGACGACCTGCTGGCTCTCCAGAGCGGCGATCAGGGCAAGGACCTTGGGAGAGGACTCGTTGCCTTCCTTCACGGCCAGAATGTTGGCGTAAGCGGAGGCGGAGCCTTCGATCACGAGGGAGTCGGCCACGGGGTTCAGGCCCGCGTTGATGGCGTAGTTGGAGTTGATGACGGCGTAGTCAACGTCCTGCAGGATGTTGGGGATCTGCGCGGCCTCGGTCTCCACGATCTCGACGTTGTACGGGTTTTCGACAATGTCGTTCTTGGTGGCGGTGATGCCGGCACCGTCAGCGAGCTTGATGATGCCGTTGTCCTGGAGCAGCAGCAGCGCGCGGGCTTCGTTGGTCGTGTCGTTGGGGACGGCGATCTGGATGGTGGTGGCACCGTCGGAGTCATCGCTCTTGGAGCCGCAGCCGGTCAGGGCCAGAGCGGCAGTGAGGACCAGTGCAAGGACAAGTGCGGTCAGCTTAATAGAATGCTTTTTCATCGTTTTGTTCTCCTTACTTATTTTATAATAGCTACTTTTTGGAACGGACAGACCGCGGGGAGTGTATGCTGTTCGAGCAGTAAAAAACAGCGGGAGGTCATTGACCTTCCGCTGCCGCTTCGCTGTTTTTCTCAGACAGTTTCTGAAAGGAAATGACCATTTTCTCCATGACAAAGCATGCACATGCTGAACATGCGCATCATCGGCATCATCATGCAGTTGGCAGAGTACGAAGTCTTCATGCCAATGGATCCTTTCCTTCGAGCATTCCACACGGGGTGGGTTCCGTTTCAATGTGCGTATCGTAGCACCGACGATTCCGCTTGTCAACACCAAATGCGCACTTTTGTATGATTTTCCACTTTTTTGGCGTTTTCTGCGGGATTTTTTATTTATTGCTCCCGTTTTTCAAGCACACGGACGAGGTGAATGAGAAAATCGGTGTCCGCCATGTCGCCCAGCGCTTCGACCGCGCTCTCGCTGTGCGCCTCGATGACGCGCTGGCAGCCGTTGAGACCTAATATGTCGACAAACGTCGTCTTCCCCTCTTCCCTGTCCGAGCCGATGGGCTTGCCGAACGTCTTTTCATCGCCGATGACATCGAGCATGTCGTCACGCAGCTGGAACGCGAAGCCGAAGTTGTCGGCGTAGCTGGCCGCAGCCTCCTCCTGCTCCTTCGTGCCGCCCACCGCGGCCACGCCCATCAGGCACGCCGCGCGGATAAGCGCGCTCGTCTTGCGCAGATAAATTTCCTCGAGCTCCGGCGCGCTCAGAATCTTGCCCTCCCACTCAAGGTCGAGCTGCTGGCCGCCGCAGATGCCCGCGTGTCCCGCGGCATTTGCCAGGACCTGCGCGCATTTGAGCACGCGCAGCGCGGGGAGGTCGGCCTTCAGGACCGTTTCAAATGCCAGCGCCTGCAGCGCGTCGCCCGCGAGCGTCGCCGTGCATTCGCCGAAGACCTTGTGGTTCGACGGCTTACCGCGGCGCAGATCATCGTTGTCCATCACGGGCAGATCGTCGTGGATAAGCGAATACGTGTGCAGCATCTCAACGCCGCAGGCCACGGGCAGCGCCTTTTCGACGTCTCCCCCGCAGATGCGGCAGAATTCGAGCACCAGGATCGCACGCAGGCGCTTGCCGCCCGCGGTCAGGCTGTAGTGCATCGAATCGGTCAGCTTGTGATAGCTTGCGCACTGCGTTTCCTCAAGGCAGGCGTCAAGATACTTGTCCACCGCCGACTTATACTCCGCCATGCGGGCGGAAAACAGCTTTTCGTCCATGGATTACTCCTCCGAAATGAATGGACTCTCGACCGGCGCGCCGTCCGCGCCCTTAGAGAGCTTTGCGACCTTCTGCTCGGCCTTGTCGAGCATCGCGCCGCAGTCGTGCACGAGCTTCGTCCCCTCTTCAAAGAGCTTGAGGGAATCGGCGAGCTTTGCGTCGCCTTTTTCAAGCGCCGTCACGATCTCTTCGAGACGCGCGATATTGTCTTCAAACGTTTTTGCCATCGTCATTTCCTCCCATATTGCACGCGTTCACCGTGCAGTTGAGACTTCCCTGCCCGAGCAGTACCTCGATTTTTTCGCCGGCTGTGGCCTCCTGCGCCGCACGCAGAATTTGTCCCTGTTCATTTCGCGCCACGGCGTAGCCGCGGCCGAGGACCTTGAGCGGACTCAGCGCGTCGAGCTTGGCCGCAAGCGCTGTAAACTGCTGTGTGCGCTGCGCCATCTGATGCTGCGCGAGTGCGGCAAGGTTTTTCTGCGTGTAGTCGAGCAGCATCCGCTTGTCGTCGATAAATGCCATGGGGTCTTGCAGCGCACGGCTGCGGGACGTCTTTTCAAACTGCTCGCGCAGGGCTTTCACGCGCTTTTGCTCGCTCTGCACCATGCGCGTTTGCAGCGCGTCGAGCCGACGGTAAATTTCGCGCTGGTCCGGCACGGCGATCTCCGCCGCGTTCGACGGCGTCGACGCCCGTGCATCGGCAACAAAATCGGCGATCGTCACGTCGGGCTCATGCCCGACGGCGGAGATGACCGGAATGTCGGAGGCATAAATCGCGCGCGCCACGCGCTCATCGTTGAACGCCCACAGATCTTCAATCGACCCGCCGCCGCGCCCCGTGATGATGAGGTCGGCGACCTGCCATTTGTTTGCGTAGCGCAGCGCGCCTGCAATCTCCGGCGGCGCCTCTGCTCCCTGCACGCGCACAGGCAGGAGCACGACTTCGCTCATCGGCCAGCGCGCATTCAAAATGCGCAGCATATCATGCACCGCCGCGCCCGCGGATGAGGTGATGATGGCAATGCGCTTGGGATATTTTGGCAAGGGCTTTTTATGTTCTGGGGCAAAAAGCCCCTCCTTGAAGAGCTTTTCCTTGAGCTGCTCGAAAGCGACGTGCAGGTCACCCACGCCCTCGACGCTGAGCTCTGAACAGTAGAGCTGGTACGCGCCGTCGCGCGGGAACACGCCGATGCGGCCAAAGGCGATGACCTTCATGCCGTTTTCCGGGCGGAAGCGGAGCTTCCCCGCCATGCCGCGGAACATCACGCATTTGAGCGCGCTCCCCTCGTCCTTGAGCGTGAAGTAATGGTGCCCGGAGGGATAGAGCTTGTAGTTCGAGATCTCGCCGCGCACGAAAATGGTCTGGAGCTGCGGCACGGCGTCGAGCAGCGCCTTGATGAAATTGTTGGCCTCGGATACGCTGAAGATCATCTGCTCCTGCGCCACGCCGCGTCACCCCTCTCTTAAAAAACAAAATGAAAAACGGAAGAAAAGCAGAGCGCCTGTCGGTACTCTGCTTTTTGTGGCAATGCCTTATTCCGCGCTGATCTCGCCGCGCACGAAGCTGCCGAGGATGCCGTTGATGAACTTCACTGTCTCGGGTGTTTCGTATTTCTTAGCGATCTCCACGGCCTCGTTGACGGCCACGCGCGTCGGAATGTCGCTGCGGTAGAGCGATTCGTACATCGCAACGCGCATGATCGCCGAGGCGACGAGTGGGATGCGGTCAAAGCTCCAGCCCTTGGCGTACTTGGCGATGTAGCCGTCCAACTCCGGCGCGTGCTCGGCAACGCCGGAAACGATGGAGCGGATGTATTCCGTCTGCGCGGCGCCGGGGGCCTTTTCGTAGATGTTGTCCTCATCCTTGAGCGTGTCGAAGTATTCCTTCGTCAGCCGCTCGTCGAGAAGCTCTTTCACCGTCTTATCCGTAAAGCTCAGTTCATATGCAAGATGCACTGCGATCTCTCGCGCTGTATTGCGAATCATTCTCGTCTGTTCCTTTATCTGTTGATCTTATCTTTCTTTAGTTGAAGCTGATCCCGCCGACGTGGACATTGACCGCGTGGACATTGTAGCCCGTCATGCCGCTCACGGCGGCGGACACGCTGTCCTGCACCTTGCGCGCGGTCTCGGGGATGGCGTAGCCATAGCGCACCATCAGGTAGACGTCGACGATGATCTCGCCGTCCTTGACCTCGGCGCGCACGCCGCGCAGGCCCTTTTTGCCCGTGAACTGCTCAGTGATCTGTTCGGTCATATTCTGGCACATGGAGCCAACGCCTTCGATCTCGCCGATAACATCGGCGGCGATCGCGGCGACCACGTCTTCTGCGATGTTGATGCTGCCGTTTTCCTCGGCGCGGGTCAGATACTCTCGATTCTCAGCCATTCAGATATCCTCTCCTTGTTTGTGAATGCTCATATCGAAAGTATTTTATCATCTTTTTCCCAAAATTACAACAGCTAATTTACTTCCATGATCTTGATGCTCTCTGCACTGAGCCCCGTCTCCTGCTTGACGATGTCCGTGATGCGGGCAATGTCCTCGGTCTGAAGCCCCTCTTCCCCCGTCGAGACGACCACGCTCACACCGTCTTCGGACATGAAGACGACGCAGTCCTCATAGCCCTTGGCCGTGACCATGTTTTCGATCTGCGCCTCACTGAGCGTATAGGAAGCGAGCGTTTCGATGCTCTTTGCCGCCTCACTCGCGGTCTCGGCATCCACGTCGTCGTTCTCACTCGCCTCCTTCAAGAGCGACAGCGCGCTGTCGCGCGCCTGCTGGCGCGTCAGGCGGGCTGAGGCAAAGTAGTCCTTCCCCTCCGCGTTTGCCGAGACCTCGGCGGCGTCGCCGTCTGTGCTCACAAGCTCGGACTGACCTAAGACCTTTGTGGGCTTGTCGACCTTTTCGGCGTACTTTCCATTCAGAAAGATTGCCGCGCAGACAAAGACCAGGATCGTGCCGACCACTGCGTTCCGCTTCCATAATTGCTTCATAGCTGTTTCCTCCCTGCGTTTTGCATAATAAAAATATTGTAGTTTCATGGCGTTCCTTTAACAACGGAGATGCGCTCGGACGAAAGCCCCGTCAGCGCGCTGACGGCCTGCGTCACCTTGAGCTGGACATCCGCGCGGTCTCCGCCCTCGCACACGATGAGCGCGCCGACAAAGCGCGGATAGCGGCTGTGGGTCACGACGACCTCGGCGCTCGTGCCACTGCCGAGCACAACGGTCTCCGTCTTTCGCGTCTGCTCGTCGACCTTCTCCCCTCGGGCTTTGAGCGACGCGGTCTCATCCTGAGCCAGCTCGTAAGCGCCGCCACCCTCGACCGTCAGCATAAGCGAGAGCTTCCCGACGCCGTCGAGAGACGATAGAATCGTTTCCATCTCGTTTTGCAGCGCCTCGCGGTCGAAATTTTCCGCGGCGGACGGTGTCGCGGAGCCTGAGTCTGCCGCTTTCTCGTTCTGCGGCAGCAGCAACAGCAGCACGCCGAGCAGCGCCGTCAGGAGGACGTATTTGTACTTCTTGATGCCTTGCAGCGCCTTCTGCACGGGCGATGCGTTCACTTCGGTTCGATCCATAGCTGATTCTCCTCTGCAATGCCAAGCTCCTGTACGATGTACGCGCTGAGCGCCGCGCTGTTTTCTCCGTACAGTGTGACGCTGTCCGGAAACGGTACGCCGTCGCGTAAAGCGGTCTGCACTTCGGCGCGCACGCTCAGACCTAAGGAGCTGGCTTTGTCCTCAATATATGCCTGCGTCTGCGCAGCTATGCTATCACCGAGCGCACTGTCCTGCTCGGCGTTCAGCGTTTGCTTCAGCGCTTCGACCGCCTCGCGGTAATGACCGCCGTCGAGCTCCGGCAGATCGAACGTGAGTGAGAGCAGCGGGCGCAGCATCGCAAGCATCAGCACCATCCCGCCGACAAAACGCACGATCTTTTTCATCGCGCCGCCGTCCGTGAGCTGCTGGACGATGCTTACCAGTACCGCGCAGGCTGTCACGCTTAAAAGCCACGAGCGAAGAAACGTCATACCGTCACCACCATCATCATTGCAATCAAAAGCGACACGAGCAGCAAGAACGCCCCGCCCGCCGTCATCGCCAGCATCAGTGAAAACGCGGAGGAGAGCTGCTCTAAAAACTTGCTGAGCGATTGTGACCCCACCATGCCGCTGAAAAACGCCGCGAGAATTCCGTCCATGGCCGACCTCAGCAAAGGGCCAGCCAGGCGTACGGGACGTCCGGCA
>ERZ779852.3196-NODE-3196-length-12062-cov-5.490880_pt1 | contig 12062 bp, 4 predicted proteins | sample MGYA00511559_ERZ779852 | MGnify/ENA primary metagenome ERZ779852 (study PRJEB29588, sample SAMEA2157977) | human gut metagenome | biome: human gut; feature: human-associated habitat; material: faeces | place: Denmark | collected 2008/2010 ...
CGCCGCGCCGATGGTACTGCGAAAGTGGGAGAGTAGGTAGCCGCCCCTTATAAACGTGAAGCGCCCTTGCACCGGTCATCCGGAGTAAGGGCGCTTCTCCTTTCTTCCCCTCTCCGGCCCCACATCCCCCATCCCCCGCTTCTCCCCGCTAACCTGATTGGCAATGATTCTTTTGCCGGGCGGAAGGGGCGCTGTACTCAAGTATGGAAATATATCGGACTTAAAAATACGCTTTGGGGCTACATCCCTCATTCATTTACCCTCCGGGCATCGGAATGGATAACGCCTCGCAGTAGGGGCGCAAAAAAGCTCCCGATCGAAGCCTTCGCTTCGACCGGGAGACTTTAATTTATGCTGTTTTGTTACGCCTCTAAGAGGTCACAAAATTTAGCGTACGATAGCCTTGCTAACCTTCTCGCCCCGGCGCTTGATAACCAATTCGCCTGCGGCAGGATTAGCTACGCGCACACCATCCCATGCAGGTTGAAGATCTTTTAATGGTTGACGATAAGCTTCTCCGTTCCGCCATTTCTGGTTGGCGCCGAATCGCCCAAAATCATTTTCACTATATATTCGCCGTTAGGTAAATCGGAGACATCAATCTCAACAGTTGTATTATTTCTAACATTAAGGAATCTCTTTACAACATTACCGGTAGATATATTTGCAACATAGATATTTGCTGCTGTGTATAATGCCGGCATATTGCACTCAACATAGCAAACCGATGATGCAGGATTGGGATACAGTTTAATACAGTGATACTCGATATCTACGGGAGTAACGCCGGGCTTTGGGCCAATAGGGACAATTTCTGTTTAAGTACAATTTGGTCGGTATCCGAACACTTTGTGACGTCCGGGCTTCAAATCAGAAAGGGTACTGAATTTTATGATAGATTCGGGTCTAACCGGTAGCAAGATCATACTGTACCGGCTTCACTTGCACCTCGTATAGCGAACGATTGGGTTCACACGTGAATTTAAAATCACTTACTATCGAGGATGCACTTTCAAAAACTGAGCTTTGAATAGGCTTTACATTCGCCTTTGAATAGCTCACATCTCCGGTATCAAATAAATCCTCACGCGCGGGAGTTAAGGAGTAATCGAAATCCCTGTACTCACTATTTTGTAGCTATTTTGTCACACGATGACCATATAAGATAGCGCAATACCCCCTGCCTCCTTAAACGCAAGAACTCCCGATCGAAGCCTTCGCTTCGACCGGGAGCCTTTAATTATGCTGTTTTGTTACACCTCTAAGAGGTCACAAAATTTAGCGTACGATGGTCTTGCTAACCTTCTCACCCTGGCGTTTGATTACCAATTCGCCGGCGGAGGGATTAGCCACGCGCACACCCTGAAGGTTGAAGTACTCTACGGGAGCGTTGTCGTTAACGTCAATCACTGCGTCGTTGATACCGGCGGTGTTGAGGTCAACCTTGAAGGCGCCATTGCCATTGGTGTAATACACGGCGGGACCATTGCTTGTATCCTCATTGCCGGATGCATCAGTGGGATAGAGGAACTGATACTCGCAGAGAATCGATTGGGCGGGGAAGGTGATTACACCATCCTTAAGGCTACCATAGGTTGCAGGATCCTCTTTACCCTCTTCTACAAAGTAGTTGAAAGAACCTACCATGATGTGGCCATAGGCGTTCTCATAACCGGGATATGAAGGTACTACTGTCACCTGGTCGGGGTTGGTAGCATCGATATAGAGGAAGTGCTTGCTATCGCAGCCGTGGAGGTTGAAAGCGGCGAATTTCCAATCTGCCGATACATAAGGATTTACGAGGCGATAAAGACCGGGAGCCGATTTTGCTTCCTGAATTTCTACTTTATATGTCTCAGCTGTACCGGGAACGGTCTCACCATTTATTTTGAAACGCCAGAACGGACCTACGAGGTCATCGGTATAGTCAACCATGCCAAGCGAGGTCCAGTATTCTGCTCCATCGTAGGAATTCATAAGCTTAACCGCTTTACCGGCAACACGGGTCCCGTCGGCATCATATCCAAGGATGAAAAGGGTGCAAGGCCCATCGTTCGTGCCGGTCTGAGCATCGAATGTGCCTTCTTTCGCGGGAAGATCCTCAAGAGCTTCACCCAAAGCGCTTTCTACGGCAGCAAAGATTTCCTCCGACTCAGTATAGTGCGAAGCTGCAACTACACATTTTGCAGAAGCAAGGTCAGCACCGAGCTTATAAGTAAAGTGATGGTAACCGTCAGAGGGGCAGAGGGTTTCAGATACGTGGCTGATGCTATAGTCTTTTGCATCTGCAAATTTCACATAACCAATACCTTCAAGCGACTCTCCAGCGTCTGTTTGCCATGTGTAGCCCATGTGATCTTTATCGGCAGCATAGCCAAACACTCCAATATTAATGGTGATGACACCATTCTTGTAAGTGCTGGGCATATAACCGTAATTCATAGCTACAGATGCTTGAACGCCCTGCGACAGTAAGCACGAGAAAAGGTCCTGTACATAGAAGTCCTTCTTTATCTCAACAAAATGTCCTACATACTGGGCATCAATCGACACCTGATTAGGCTTGGTGCAGTCAATAATAAGATCCTGAGGATCGGTGAAGGTACATGTCACTTCTGTTCCCTCAAAGAGAGCCTTGAAACCGGGCTGGTCGTAAGGCTTGATAAGCTTGAAGCGATCGCCGCGCGAGCTCTTCTGCACGGGCACTTCCCACGAAAGCTCGTCGACAAGCTGCTGTACGTCGGCAGGCGAATCAGCAAAAGCGGGGATAACCCAAGGATCATAGAAAGTAACTGTGCCGGCATCTTCCCAAGTCTCCTTGATTTCGATGCGCGAAGGCTCCTGAGCAGGTGTTTCCTGCTTCTGAGCGTCGAGCAGGGTGTTATTATTGAGCTTGAGGCCCTCGATCTTAACGGCGTGAGCCTTGGTCATCTGCGGTGCCTGAAGGGATACGCCGGCCAGCTTGTTGACAGCTACGGCACGGTTGGCCTTGAGTTGCACCGTATTAGCGCCTGCAGAGGCTGTCAGGGCCACTGCAACGCCAAGCAGTAAAGTGTAAAGTTTCTTCATACTGATAGAAATTTTTACGGTGATTAAAATTATTGTTATTCTCTTTATCTAATGTAATGATTCGATCTGATTTACTCCCCGCATAGGTGGGAGCGGAGCAAAACCTTTCTTTTTTACCATCTGCCCGGATCCTCCGGGCTTCCTAAGCCGCTACAACCTCTCCAAAACCGGGCCTCGTAGGCCTTTGCCGGGAAGCGCCTCCCAAATGTTGGCCTCCTGAACCTCCGCCGGGGGAAACCTTGAAAAAGTGATGTTGCATAATGTAAGCGCAGTGGCGAATAGCGGTTGCAATGTATCACATTTTCTCGTAAATTCCAACTTTCGGCTTATGTTTTAAAGCATAGTTGTATAGCTTGTTGCAAATGTAGGAGTTTTTTTTCATTCTGCAAACATCTCACCATATTTTTTTTGCACAATTTTTTCATTCGCCCCCTTTCGCTGGCAAAATGTCGCCCCCAATCACCATGGATCACCCCACGATGTAAATGCCCCCCATGGATCATCCCACGATGTAGGGACGCACCATGGTGCTTCCGCCGCCATCCCCGCCAACATGCCGACGCCGTGTCAAACCTCATGTTTGACACGGCGCCGCATATATTCGTATTTCATTCCGCCCGGATGGCGGATGATTTATTTTTCCGTCCGGATGGCGGAGGGTCATTTCGCCCGACTAAAGGCACGTGCCCGTCAGTTCCAGGTTAAGTTCCAGATCGCAACCCTATCCACATTGCTATCCTTCCCCGAGGGGCAGTTGTTGACGATCTCGATGGAGAAGTCGCCGCTGACATTCACATCCCACGAGAAGTCGTAGGCCGTCTTGATCTCCATGTCGGGTGTCATGGTCGTCTCCTTGACTACACTGCCATTCTGGAGCACCTTGACGGTGAAGGAGAACTTCGACGATTTGGTGCTGTAGGCGGTGCCATACTTGAAGGTGAGCGTCTTGATGCCGCCGGTGAGCGTGGGCGAAGTGATCTTGCCCGGCTTCGAGGTCTTGCCGTTCATGGACACAGCCAGAGTCTTCTCGCCGCCGATGAAGGCGAAGCGCGGGTTGGTGTCGGTGCCTCCTGCAGCCAGACCGCCGAGGATGTTGCATCCCGTAGCCGTCCAGCCGGTGGCGTTGGTGAAGTCGCCGTACGAGCTCTTGGGCTCACCGCCGTTAAACGAGTTGAAGTCGCCCTTGTAGTCGCCCGAGGGGGTGGGAGGGGTCACGGGTTCGTCGCCGCCACCGCCGGGGGTGTCACCGCCGCCGGGGAACGAGCTGTCGGCCGACGCCGTGATCGAGCCGGTACCCGAGATGGCGATATTCTTGATCTCCCATGTGCCCGAGACGCCGGTCTCGCTGGTGTAGTGGAATCCGAGTTTGATCTTCTTGCCTGCATAAGCGGCCAACGAGATGCTGCCGGAATTGACGAAGGTCCAGTTGGCATTGGTGCTCCATTCGGGGATGGTCACGGTCTGCCAGTCGCCGCCGTTGACGCTGACAGCGAGGCTCACCTGACGCTGAGCCGTGGCGAGGTCGGGGAATTTGTTGGTGACGTGGTCGAAGGTCAGCACGGGGTTCTTGGCAGCGCTGAGGTCGAGCAGCGGCGATACCAGCCACGAGTTCGAGGCATAGCTCTGGCCGTTGTAGGCCGAAGCCTTCATGTAGCCGTAGCTCGAATCGTGCTTCCATACATAGGTGAGCTCGGGAGCGAGCGACACATCGTGGATGGTGAAGCCGTCCTCGCCGCTCTTGAAGGTAGCGCTCCAGAGGGCGTCGCCCGTCGAGGGGGTGTCGCCGCCGCCGGGAGTGCCGTCGATCTTATACGAAGAGGTGTTCTTGATGCCGGGGAGGGTGTTGTATTTCATCACGTCGCCCTTGAGCTGCACCTTCTTGCCGAGCACGCCGGGATTGTCCACGAGGTTGAGCGCGTTGCGGGCGTCGGTGTTGGCCACGAGCTGTACGCACACGGTCTGAGTCTTGTCGGTGCAATCTTTCGAGTCGGCGATGAGGATGTTGGCGCGCTGCGACTCCGATACCTGGAAGTGGGCGTCGTAGTCCTGATAGTAGCCTACCACATAGCCTTCGGCCCAGATGCCGCTCTCGGTGGCGTCGGTGGTCGACTGAGGGTTGAGCTCGATGATCTTGGCGCAGTTGTAGGGCGAAGCCTCTGTGCCTGCGCCCGAGGGTGTGCCGGGGTTCACGGGGGTGTCGCCCGAGCCCGAGCCCGAGCCTTCGATCTTGTATTCAGCACCGTTCTTCACGCCGGGGCCGCCGCAATATTTCATCACGTCGCCCTTGATGGTGAGCACCTTGCCGAGGTTGCCGGGATTCTCCTTAAGGTTGATGGCACCGCGGATGGCGGTGGGGAGCTGCACGCCCACACACTTGGCGGGATTGGTCTCGTCGGCGGTGGCGGCTATCACTACATTGAGGTTGGTGGCGTCAGTGTTGGAGAACACTGCGTCGGTAAGCAGGGTGGAGGAGCCGCCGGTGGGCATGAAGCCTACGATGTAACCGCTCACCCACACGCCGGTAGCTACGGCATTCTGAGTGGAGGTGGGGTTCATGGCTATCACCTGCTCGGGGTTGTAGGGGGTGGCTTCGTTGCCGTCGCCCTCGGCGATCAGACCGCCGGGGGTGTAACCCTCGAGCTTGAACTCATCGCCTGTGCCGAGGTTGCCGGAGATGCCGAAAGCACCCATGTAAGCCTCGGGGGTTCCCTGCACCTCAAGCTCCTTGCCGAGGTTCTCGGGATGATTCTTCAGGGCCACTGCCGAGCGCAGCTCGGAGTCCTGAGGCAGCGGCACGATGAGGCACGACTTGAAGTCTTTGGTGTCGGCGTAGGGTGCGATCACCACAGTGTTGGCCAGGGTGGCGTCGGCGCCCCATTCGATGTCGGCGTCGGAGGTCACATTGGTCACCTCGGGTGCCACGGTGCCCACGATGTAGCCCTTGGTCCAGCCGTAGCTCTTCACTCCGGCGGTGATATTCTCGATGGCCTGGTCGATGGTCCAGGGGTTCTTCTCGGTGCCGGCGGCGATGGTGGGGTCGCCCACGTTGGTGATGTCGGCATAGTCGATCAGCTGGAACTGCCACGAGCCGTTGTACATGGAGCAGAGCAGCTTGGCGTCGCAGGGCTCGGTAGGCATCAGGCGGTAGTAGAAGTTGGAGTAGCCCGAAGTGCGGAGGTCGTAGTCAGAGTTGTCGATCTTCACCTTCTGGTTGAAGTTCTCCTGATAGATACCGAAGGTGTAGATGGTCTCATACTTGCCGTCGGCGTTGAGGTTGCTCATCTGAGGCACGAAGGTGACGTTGGTGAAGTTGACCACCTCGCTCTGCCAGCGGATGGGATCGGCGGCGATCTCGCTCATGTTGTCGAAAGTGTACTGATGCACTTTCGAGGGCTCGGGGAGGCCGTTGAGCTTGGCCAGCGAGTAGAAGCGTTGGTCGCTCATGTAGCCCGTCTGAGCGGCGCCCGAACTGCTGTGGCTCTCGGCGCCGATCTGCAGCAGACCGGAGTATTTGCCGCAGTAGAGGCCGGTGACGTCGATCACGATCTCCTGGCCGATGCGGTACTTCTGGTAGAGGCTGTAGGCATTGATAGAGAACTGGATGGCTGCGGTCTCGTCCTGGATCACGAGGCTCTTGTAGATGTTGCCGGGATAGTCGGTGGTGATCACGCGGCCATGGATTATGTAGTGCTCACCGTTCTCCTTGTTGCCGATGAGAGTGGCATAGTTGCTCTCGGCGTCGCTCCAGAAAGCTTTTTTGAGGTCAAGGATGGTGGTATTGGGCTCGATGTCGGCCTTCGGAGGCTGCACGAGCAACTCAGGGGTGTCGAAGTCGTCCTGGCAGGCGGTGAACCCTCCCAGTGCGGCCAGAGCCGTCAGAGTTATTACGATTGATTTCAGAAGTTTCATATGTAATATTCTTTGTAGGGGGGATTAGAGAGCGAATGAGGGAATAGTCTCGGCGGGAGCCACGTTGAGCTCTCCCTTGCCGTTGAAGTAGAAGTTCTTGATCTCCCAGGTGCCGCACTTGGTGGAGTTGCCGGTGTAGCGGTAGCCGAACATCACTTTATGGCCCTTGTAGGCGGCGAGGTCGAAGGTGCCGGCGTTCACGAAGTTCCAGTCGGAGTTGGTGCCCCAGTTGGCGATCTCCAGCGGCTGCCAGGCGGCGCCGTCCACGCTGATGTAGAGGGTGCACTCGCTCTTGGCGGCGTCGGCCGACGAGAAGAAGTTGATGGCATGGTCGAAGGTCATGGCCGGATCCTCGATGCCGTTGAGGTCGAACTGCGGCGATACGAGCCATGCCTCGCAGGCGTAGTTGGTGCCGCCCACATATCCCGATGCCGATACATAGCCGCGCGAGGTGTCCACGCGCCATACGTAGGTGCTGGTGCCCGGCAGGGTGATGTTGTGTGCGGTGAAGTCGCCCATATCATTGTTGAAGGGCTGCGAATAGAGCGGAGCCTCCCACGGGGTGAAGGTGTCGCCGATGCCGGCAGCGTCGTTGAGCTGCAGCTGCCAGCCCTGATTGTAGCAGCCGAGCACTGCGGTGATGTCGCCGGTGCCCGAGGGAGCGTAGATGCTCCACAGGCGCGAGTAGCCGGAGGTGTTGATGGCTATCGAGCCGCGGCCGCCGTTGGCGTCCTCGATGTATACGGAGTTGTTGGTCACGTTCTGGGTGCCGAGCTGCTGGCCGGGGGTCTGGAATTTGCAGTCTTTCACCTTCACCAGATAGCCCTGACACTGCAGGCGGGTGGCGGGATCGTCAAAGAGGTCGAGGAGCTCCTTCACGGTGTATTCGTGCACGGTGATCTTCTCGGGCTCGGGGATGCCCACCGGAGTAGCTTTGGCTTTCCACATATCTTCGGGCATACGGGCGGGTGCCGAGGTGGCCGAGGTGGCCGACGGCTCGGGCTGCGAGCCTACCTGCACGCCGAATCCATAGTTGCCGTAGTACATGCCGGTGCAGTCGATCACCACTTCCTGCCCGAAGGCGGTGTAGTTGTAGATATAGCTGTAGTCGACGGAGAAGAAGATGCCGCCGGTGGCGTCCTCCACGGCTACTTTCTTGAAGATGTTGCCGGCACGGGTGTCGGAGGTCACGCGGCCACGGATTATGTAGTGCTCGCCGTTGGCCTTGGTGCCGATCTCGGTGTTGTAGAAGTTCACATCCTGGTTGAAGAGCGCCTTGAGCTCCTCGATGGTGGTGTTGGCCTCGGCTACCGCCTCGCCCGCGGAGTCGCCCGACGAGTTGTAGGGGGGCTGCTCGAAGTCGTCGTCACAGCCTGTGAAGCCCGCGGCTGCGGTGATCAGCGCCGCTATGTATAATATCGATTTTTTCATCGTCGTATTGGTCTTGTGTTAGGTGGATATCAGAAACGCACGCCGGCATTGACAAATATCTTGACGCCCTGAGCGTACATGTATTTGGTCGGGAACGCATTCGGGTTGTAGTATTTGGTGTCGATACGGAATTGCTCCGTGGCGTTGGTGATGAGATTGCGGTTGTTGATGATGTTCTGGAGCTGCACGTTCAGGTTCAGGCTCACCTTGCGGTTGATGTAGATGTTCTTGCCAATCGAGGCGTTGAGCACCCAGTTGTTGGGGAGCTTCTCCTGAGCGGTGAACTCGTCCACGAGCTTGTCGAGATTTTCAGGCGAACCGGCATAGGCAGCCAGACCGCTGATCACTTCGTGGCGCGGGTAGGCCAGGCGCACATAGTAGTCGGCCAGCCAGGAGGCGTCGACGTTGAAGTACCACTGCTTGGGGGCGTTGTAGGCCACGGCGATGTTGAAGGCCGTCATCGGGGTTGAGGTGCAATAGTAGTTCTTGAGGTAGAACTGCGAGTATTTATCGGGCTGGAGGCCGTTCTCCACCGAGCGCACGCCGGTGGGATTGTTCACGTAGCGGTAGCGCGAGAAGTTGCCGGCGAAGCTGATGCGCAGGTCGTTGGTCACCTGATAGGCCATGCCCAGCTCTATACCCTTGTACTGGCGGTGTACGCCGGTGAGGGCGAAGTTGCAGAAGGCGTTGAGCTGCTCGTCCCAGAAGCCGTAGCGCTCGGTGGCGTCGTTCATGTCGGTGAAGTAGGCTGCGATAGATCCGCGGAAGCGGCGGTAGTTCCATGTGTAGCGGGCATCGGCCGAGAATACGCGGGTGGAGCTGATGCCGTCGACTGTGGTGTCCTTGATACGCGGCGAGATGTAGACGTCGTTGATCACAGGAGCCACGGTGCCGTATTCGGCCTGCAGGGTGAAGTAGTTGCGGCCGTTGAGCTTATAGGTGGCGCCCACCTTCACCGATGCGTCGTTGAAGCGGATGGTCTTCGAGGGACCGAAGGAGTTCTCGGGTGCGCGGCCGTTGCGCATGTAGCCATGGCGGTGAAATTGCTCATAGCTCATCTTCAGGCCGTAGTTCACATCCCATTTCGGCAGGTTGATCTGATTCTGCAGCCAGCCCTGCACCTTCAGGGCGTAGATGCTGTAGTCCCAGCCGATGCGGTCGCCCACCTGGGCGCGGCGGTTGGGATGGTTCAGGTCGTTCTGCATGATATCGGTAGTGGTGGCAGGGTTGTAGATCTCGCGCTCCGAGAAGCCGTCGACGTCGTACCAGAACTGGCCGCCCAGCAGGTCCTTCACGGTGGCGAAGTCGTTGGTGCGGGTGTAGTTGAGGTTCACACCGGCCTGGAGGCTCATGTAGTCGTTCAGGCGCTGGTTGATGGTGGAGCCGAGGATGAAGTTGAACTGATTGGAGTGCTCCCACTGCTGCATGTAGGTGGAGCCGAGCTGCTTGTCGTAAGGCAGGGTCTCGTTCTGAATGGCGTTGAGCTCATTGGTCAGATAGAAGCCGTCCCAGTCGAGCTGACGGAAGTCCTCGTTGGTGCGCCACTGCTCGGCATAATACTCGGCCTTTGCAGGATTGTAGTTGGAGTTGTCGGCCGGGTTGAGGTAGTAGCTCGGGAGGTTCTTGTAGTAGTCGGGGCGTGTGTCATTGCCCTTGAAGTAGCTCAGACGGGTGCGGGCGAAGTGTACCCAGCGGAAGGCGGCACCGGTATTGAGGGTGGTCTTCTCGGTCTTGTAGAGCCAGTTGAGCATCACGGTCGGGTCAAAATTCTCGCGGATGTTGTCCGAGCGCTTTTTGCCGTTCTGCCAGCCCCAGGTGGGGTTGTAGAGGTGGTCGTCGGTGAGCTCGAAGATCTCCTTGACCACCGACTTGCCGTTGGCGTAGCGGCGGGGGTTGCACCATGCCGTGAGGGTCAGCGAGTGGTTGAGATTGAACATCTTCTCGGCCGAGAGGAAGACGCCTCCGGCGTTGTAGAAGGTGCCCGGCACTATACCCTCGTCGGCGAAGCGGCCTATGGCGCTCACGGTGAAGGCCAGGCCGTTCTCCATCATGCCGGTGGAGTAGGTGGCCATGGCGCGGTATTTATAGTTGGAGTTGGTGTAGCTCAGAGCGCCGTTGAAGCCCGGAGCATACGTCTCGGTGATGGTGTTGAAATTCTGGCTGCCGCCGATGGCACCGAAGCCGTAGGCCGAAGCGCCCAGCCCCACGGTGGAAGTGCTGTTGCGGAAGGGGCGCGAGGTCATGCCGGCCAGCTGCTGGAAGGAGAAGCCGCCGCGGATCAGGTCGTTCATCGGCAGAGAGTTGATGTAGGTCTCCTGCCAGGTGCTCGAGTAGCCGCGGTAGTTGGAGTAAAGAGGCGAGTAGCCGTAGCGGGTGAAGCGGAAGAAGATGTCATCGTTCGAGCCGGTGAGAGCGCCCACTGCCTGTGCCGACTCGTTCTCATCGTCGATCACCGACTGGTCTACCAGCTGCTCCAGCTGGTTGTCGAGCACATACTCGTTCTCGGCAAAGTCTACGAACATGCGCAGGGCGCCGGTGTCCACGCTCTGGCCGTTGTAGAGACGGGCCTGAGCTGCCGACCCTTCGTAGCCCGGAGCCTCTATGAGCAGCACCGCCTCACCGGGCAGGGCGTTGCTGATGCGGAAATCGCCCGCAGGGCCTGATGTGACAGAGATACCCTGCCCCTGGATTGTGACTTTCGCCCCGGGGATGGGGCTGCCGGTATCAGCGTCGATCACGCTACCGGTCACCACGGCGGTCTGCGCCAGAGCCGGAAGCGCCGCCGATGCGATCAGAGATAGAAAAAGTTTTAATCTCATAGAATCGATTTGTTTTGTTTATGTTGTTGTTTTTTCGATTATCTTGACATGCAGTGTGCCCTTCAGGGAGGGCATGTGGCAAAGTGTTAAATTGGCTAAAACTTTGATATATAAAATTTTAGGCTGCTACGCGCCCTACTCGGGTGCATACAGCCTTCAAAGATAATAAAAAAACTTTAAAAATTGCCCCCAAATTCTCTCTGTTTTACAGCATATCCCCCTCTCCCCTTCCCTCTGCCTTCTGACCTCTGCCTTCTGCCTAAGCCCCCCTATACACCAGCACGCCCTCCTTTTCCGGCCTGAAAAGGCGGGCGGCAGCCTCGCTGATCCGCTCGGGCGTGTGCAGGCGGTAGGGGCGCATGAAGTCGTCGGGGTGCTCGCCATGCATCTCGGCCATGGCAGCGGTCTGAGCCACCTGCAGGCAGTTGAGATTGGAGAATGTGCGGTTGCTTTCGAGCAGATTCACGCACCGGCGCAGCTCCCCGGCGCCCGGCGGCTCCTGTTTCAGCCGCTCAAGCTGCTCTCGGATAGCCTTCAGGGCCCTCTCCTCGGCCTCAGGGCCGCTTTCGGAGAGCGTGGCGCTGATCAGGAAGAGCCCGGGATCCTCCGAACCGATGATCGAGGCGTCGATTTCGGCAAACTGCCCCCCTTTCAGCAGCAATTCGCGATAAAAGCGCGACGAGCGGCCGTTGGCCAGGATGTCGCTGATGGTGTCGGCCTCGAAATATCCCTGCGTGCCGTAGCCATCCATCGGATACACCACCTTGATCATGGTGTTGGGCACATCGCCGCTCGCTTCGGCCCTGCGCGGCTCGGTCTGCTCGGGTTCGGCCG
>ERZ779852.3199-NODE-3199-length-12051-cov-7.983995_pt1 | contig 12051 bp, 10 predicted proteins | sample MGYA00511559_ERZ779852 | MGnify/ENA primary metagenome ERZ779852 (study PRJEB29588, sample SAMEA2157977) | human gut metagenome | biome: human gut; feature: human-associated habitat; material: faeces | place: Denmark | collected 2008/2010 ...
GGAAGTAGAAATCTACTACCGCTTCATCGGCAAAATCGACTGACCTTTCTTTTTTTACCCAACAATATCTTTAATTAAGGGAAACGGGAGAAAGTTTTCCAGATATCGGCGTATTGGAGTCCCTGTCCCATCTGTTGGAACTGCCGATTCAGGACATTGTGACCGGAGAGCGGGCGGGAGACCGGGAGGAGGCTGTGACGGAAGTCGTGAGACTGGCAAAGCTCCAGGAGCAGCGGAAACGTGAAAAGAGGCTCCTGTATCTGATCGTGCTGGGGCTTTTAATCTATCACTGTGTCATCGGGATCTGTTTATTTTCCGGAAGAGGGTTGTTTGGGGGAAGAGATATTGCCTGCCAGGTGGTCGGAATCTCCATGGCGGGGACACTGACGATGCTGGGGCTTGTATACCGGTATTTCGGAAAGGAAGAGGATGTGAAAATGATTCCCTCCAGTCAATTAAGCAGAGGACTTGGAATAGCATCCCTTGCGATGCTATTGTGGAGTGTTGGAATCATGTATTTAAGCTTCGGAATGGTTCGGGCAGGAAGTGTTCCCCTTGGTATGGAACTCAGCTCCCTGGGACCGTTTTTGAACAATCAGCTTTGTGCGGGCTATGCCCTGAATGTAATATTTCTGGCAGTGGAAATGTACCGTCTGCTCATGGAGCGGACGGTACTGCATCCGGGATGTGTGATCTCACCGGCGGTCATCTATCTGGATTTCTTTTACATAGACATTCTGGGCCGGATGGATACCCTGGACAGCGTCTGGAAGGCACTGGACAGAGGGACGGGACTCATTTTGCTGGAGGCAGTGTCGGGAATTGTATTTCTGTTTATACAGTCCCACCGTTCTCGTTCTCACGCATCCGATAGCCCACACCAATCTCCGTGAAGACATACTGGGGCTGGGCAGGATTCTGTTCCAGCTTTCTGCGGATGTTCGCCATGTTGACTCGCAGGATCTGGTTATTATTGTCCATGTAGGGTCCCCAGATGGCATTCATGATATAGCTGTATGTCAGGACTCTGCCGGAATTTTCCGCTAAAAGTGTAAGCAGCTGGTATTCAATCTGGGTCAGATGCACCTCTTCGCCCCGCAGGCGGATCAGACGTTTTTCGAAATCAATCTCCAGATCCAGTGCCTTATACACATGACCGGGAGTCTGGGCATGGCTGTGCCGCAGAGAAGTGCGGATCCTTGCCATGAGCTCGCCGGTGCCGAAGGGCTTCGTGATATAATCGTCCGCGCCCAGATCCAGAGCGGAGACCTTCTCCTGCTCCTTGGTGCGGGCAGATATGATGATCACCGGAACATCGCTCCAGGAACGCAGCTTTTGCAACACATCCAATCCGTCCATGTCCGGCAGCCCTAAGTCTAGCAGGATCACATTGGGGCAGAAAGAAGTGCTGAGACTCAGTCCCTCTCTGCCGTTTAAGGCATGCATGATCTTGTAGCCTTCCCGGTCCATGGTAGCGGTGATGAAATTACTGATACTTCTATCGTCTTCGATTAAGAGAACTTTGATCTTATTCATATCTGTGATCCATATCCTTTCCGGTATTTTCAAGAGTTCTGTCTTATGTGGCTGATAGTACACTTATTTTTCTGAAGCGACAGCACCAACCTTGGGCAGTGTGAAACAGAATTCCGCGCCATCCGCATGATTCCGGCCACTCAGCGTTCCGTGATGGGCGGTGATGATGGTCTTGCAGATGGATAGACCGATACCCATGCCCTTGCGGGAATCCGAGCTCTGGGAATTGTTGTAGGTACCCGTCTCGAACAGATTCTGTAATTTTTCTTCCGACAATCCTTTTCCGTAGTCTCTCACAATAAAAGATACATGCTCCGGATGATCCTCCACGATGAAATCAATGGGCAGGATACTTCCGGAATGAACGATGGCGTTTTCCAGCAGATTGATGGTGACCTGCTCGATCAGCACCGCATCCATGGGGATCATCAGAAATTCCTCGGGGATCTTGACCCGGATGGCGGCATCGGGATAGCGTTTTTTCAGTTTCTCCAAAGCTTCTCCCACCACTTCCTCCACCGGTTCCTCTGTGGTATTGATGCTTAAGCTGTCTCCCTGGATACGAGTGACGGACAGCAGATTTTCCACCATATTCAACAGCCAGTTGGAATCCTCATAGATATTGGTCATGATCGTACGCTGTTCGGTGGAGCTTAGATCGTTCTGACTTTCCAGAAACAGGGAGCTGTTGCCGATGATGCCGGTGAGCGGCGTGCGCAGATCGTGGGAGATGGCGCGCAGTAGATTTGCACGCATCTTTTCCATTTCGGCCTCTGCCAGCCGCTTTTCCCGCTCTGCGATCATCTCGGACTGGATGGTCATATGGGAGGTCATGGTACACAGGATCAGAGTGATCCCACTCATCAGCAGGAAGGTGATAGGGTAGCCGGTCAGTGAGAAATTAAGCTTATAATACGGATAGGTGAACAGATAATTGATCGCTATTACGGAAAAAAGGGTGCAGGCAATGCCGTAGCCGTAGCCCACCGTCCATCTGGCGATGATCACCAGTGCCAGAATGTAGAACAGTGCTACATTGGCATGGTTGTCCGGTACTATATGCTGATATAAAAAAGAGGCAAGAGTGGCGCACAGCATGCAGGCGGCACAGATCAGGATACTGATGGCGTGTCTGGTAAAGGGTGGTTTTAAGCGGAAGCTTTTCCGCGGTGATTTTTTATCGGAAAGTGATCGGAACACGGTGTGATCCTCCATGAAATATTGTTAGTCGTTTTGTAAATTTATTATAACTATAGTACCATTACTTTGCAATGCAAGGTGTAAAGAAGTAGTTAAGGATATATGAAAACCGGTATATTTTCCCCTAAAGCTACGGCAAAAGGCAGATATCCTCAGGAAAATCCAAGACACAAAAAATAGGAACATATACTTTCGTTAGGTTGACATCAGGAAAAACATTAGATTAAAATGTAGTATGGCGGCGGTCCTGAAAGAGCGGACCGTCTATGTGGACAGGAGAGGAATAGGTTATGTTTCTGACAGGATTGGCACTATTGCCGGCAATCGCACTGGTGGTATGGATCTATAGACAGGATAAGGTGGAGAAGGAGCCGGGGGGATTATTGTGGAAAATATTCCTGTTTGGTGTATTGTCTGTGATCCCCGCCATGATACTGGAAATCATTCTGGATGAAGTATTTCTGGTATTTATGGATGCAGATACGCTGTGCTACGTGATCCTGGATAATTTTATCGGGGTGGCACTGATCGAGGAACTTTGCAAGATGCAGGCGGCCAAATGGGCGGCATGGAAGCATCCGGCATTCAATTATAAATTCGATGCCATCGTGTACTGTGTGACTTCGGCATTGGGATTTGCAGCCATTGAAAATGTTCTGTATTGTCTGGAAGGTGACATTGGGACGGCAGTGACCAGAGCCCTGCTGTCCGTGCCTTCCCATGCCATCGATGGCGTGATCATGGGATATTTCTTCGGTGTGGCGAAGGAGGCAGAACTTGCAGGCAATAAAAAACGCAGGAAACGCTACCTGAAGCTCAGCGTGTTCATGCCGATGATCGAACACGGTATCTATGATTCCGCATTGTCTCTGGATGCGGACTGGATCTTCGTTTTCTTTTTCCTGTTTGTGATCGTGGTGGATGTCTGGGCCTATAAATTTGTGAAAAAGCAGTCTGGGCAGGACCGGGAGCTGTCTGCATAAAGATTGCGTTAAGACCCCGTGAAAATTTTATAAATTCACGAAAAACGGTAGGATCGGGTCTTTGCTTCATGTTAAGATAAAGAAAACATAAAGAAAGGAAAGACCAATATTGAAGTTATTCAATCCAAAGATCCGGCAAAAATTTGCAGAATCCTTGAAGGCGGTCCTGCCGGTAGTAGGGATCGTGATCGTATTAAGCTTTACCATAGCTCCCATTACCTCCAGTATCCTGCTGTGCTTTCTGGTGGGGGCGGTGATGGTCATGGCCGGTATGATGTTTTTCACCCTGGGTGCGGAGATGTCCATGACCCCCATGGGAGAAAAAGTGGGTGCCAGAATGACCCAGAGTAAAAACATTCTGCTGATCGTAGTGTTATCTTTTCTGTTGGGAGTGGTGATCACCATTTCCGAGCCTGACTTGCAGGTGCTGGCGACACAGGTGCCTTCGGTTCCGAATATGACGCTGATCCTGGCAGTGGCAGTGGGCGTGGGAATCTTCCTGGTCATTGCTCTTCTGCGTATGTTGATCGGTGTGGCCCTGCCGCCATTGTTGACCTTTTTCTACATAGTAGTGTTCGTTCTTGCATTTTTCGTACCGGAGAACTTCCGGGCAGTGGCGTTTGATTCCGGAGGTGTGACCACGGGACCCATGACAGTTCCTTTTATCATGGCTCTAGGTGTCGGTATTGCGTCCATCCGTAATGACCACCATGCGGCGGACGACAGCTTCGGTCTGGTAGCACTGTGCTCCATCGGCCCGATCCTGGCGGTCATGGTGCTGGGGCTGATCTATAAGCCGACCAATGCGGATTACCAGCCGGTGTCGATCCCGGAGATCGCTGATTCCGTGGAACTGGCGCAGCTTTTTGCTCATGGGATTCCGGATTATATGAAAGAGATCGCACTCTCATTACTTCCCATTGTATTGTTTTTCGGTCTGTTCCAGATATTTGCCCTGCGGCTGTCGGGGAAGACACTGGCGAAGATTCTGATCGGTCTGGTGTATACTTATATCGGTCTGGTACTGTTCCTGACCGGTGCAAATGTGGGCTTTATGCCTGCCGGTAATTACCTCGGTCAGGTCATGGCAGCCAGATCCTACAGGTGGGTACTGGTGCCGGTGGGAGCACTGATCGGTTACTTTATCGTAAAAGCGGAGCCCGCGGTCTATGTACTGAATCATCAGGTAGAGGAGCTGACGGACGGTGCCATCTCTGCCAGATCCATGGGGGTTTCTCTGTCCGTGGGCGTATCCTTATCCGTAGCACTGGCGATGATCCGCGTGCTGACGGGGATCCCGATTCTATGGTTTTTGATCCCGGGCTATGGTGTGGCGATCGGACTATCCTTTTTTGTACCGAAGATATTCACAGCGATCGCCTTCGACTCCGGCGGTGTGGCGAGCGGTCCCATGACAGCTACCTTTTTACTGCCGTTAGCGCAGGGTGCCTGTGTGGCGGTGGGCGGCAATTTAGTCGCAGATGCTTTCGGTGTGGTAGCAATGGTAGCCATGACACCGCTGATCACGATCCAGATATTGGGAATGGTATATCAGTTAAAGCAGCAGAAGAGCGGTGCAGGCGTATTTGCCGGTGCGGCGGATGCATTTGGTGCTTTGGATGAGAATGCCATCATTGAACTGTAGGAGGTGTGCCCATGAGTGAATTATATATGATGGTCACCATCACCAATCGTCAGCTGACGAGGAAATTCGTGGAATGCTATAAAGAAAAAGGCGCACAGGTCGGCAGTGTTACCGTCGGCATGGGAACCGCGGCGAATGAGATCTTAGATTATTTTGGACTGGACGGCATGGAGAAGAGCGTATTGTTCCATCTTGTCACAGATGCTTCCTGGCGGCAGATCAAGGCTGCCCTGCGCAAAAAGATGCAGATTGATCTCCCGGGAATGGGAATCGCATTTATCATTCCCGTGAGCAGTGTCGGTGGCAAGAAAGCATTGAATTACCTGACCTGCGGGCAGGAATTCGTAAAAGGAGAGGAGTCCACATTGAAAGAGACGAAGAATGAGCTTCTGGTAGTGATAGCCAATCATGGATATACGGAACTGGTCATGGATGCAGCGAGAGAAGTACATGCGGCGGGCGGTACAGTCATCCATGCCAAGGGCACCGGAACAGAGAATGCACAGCAGTTTCTGGGCGTGACACTGGTGCCGGAAAAAGAAATGTTGTTCATTGTGGTAAAAAGTGAGCAGAAAAATTCCATCATGCGTGCTATAATGGAAAAAGCAGGACTGGAGAGTAAAGCACAAAGCATAGTATTCTCCCTTCCTGTGACAGATACTGCAGGCATGCGCCTGATGGAGGAGATGGGAGAGACATGACAAACGGCTTATCCGGACCCAGGAAGCAGTTCCTGGACGTGCTCCGGGTACTGGCAACCTGTGCAGTGGTGCTGATGCATGTACTGACAGGTGCGACAGATGTGACAGATGCGTCGATAGTGCCGGAATACCGGTCATTATTGCTGTCAGTTATGGATCTGGTGACCTGGTGCGTTCCTATATTTTTATTGATCTCGGGATATTTGTTCCTGAATCCGGAACGTACATTGACTTATCCGGTCATGATTAAAAAATATTGCAGGAGGATTGCGCTGGCGATCCTCCTATTCGGCGTTCCGTATGCAGCTTCCGAGCTGGTAGTGGCGGAGCGGACCTTCCGGATCAGGATGATCCCGGAGGCACTGAAGATGACTCTGATGGGACATACCTGGTCCCATATGTGGTATCTGTATCTGATCCTGTTTTTATATCTGATCACGCCGCTTCTGAAAAAAGTGCTGCGTGTGCTACCGGTGTGGGGTGTTGTAGCAATGATGGCAGTGATCTTCTTAGGAAGCAGTGTGGCACCGTTTCTGAATAAGGTACTGGACGTCAACAGTATTCCGGTATTGCCGGATGGCGGTGTGTATTTCCTGTATTATCTGTGTGGATATTTCTTCGCGGTGAGAGAAGTATGTGTGGACAAGGGAAGGAATGTATGGCTGACAGCTGCAGTAGCGGTTCTGGCTCTGGGAATGATCCTGAGCAGAACACTTGCGGGATTCTCCATTCAGATGGCATACAATTATCCGTTTACAGTACTGCTTGCAGTGCTTCTGTTCGCTGCAGGATGGAATAGGAGTATTAAAAAACACCGGATCCCCTGGCAGGAGGCGGGAGCTTTGAGCTTCGCCGTATACCTGGTACATCCGGTGTATGTGAACCTGTTGTATAAATTCGTGAAGATCACACCCTTTACGGTGTTGGAACAATGCGGTGTGCAGTCTGTAGCCGCGGGACAAGCGGTATTGATTTTGCTGCTGGCTGCATTCTGCCTGGTAGTGCTGGCACTGGCAACGGCTACCGCGTGGGTGCTGCGCAAGATCCCGGTGTTAAGAAAATATGTGTTGTAGAAGAAAGGAGCCTCACGAGGGGGCTCCTTTTTGCGTTGTGTGCGCCTGGCGGCGCACGTTTCGTTTGCGCGCCATGGGCGCGCTCTCGCAGGTGAAAGTCCTGAACATGCCCAGGTAGTGGGAAATGTATAGCTGAACAGCAAGGGTGTCCATCGTGAGGTGGAATCTGAAGGAAGCTGTAGGCAAATCCTTGGTCCGACGGACAGAAATCGCATATGAGGCTAGGCTTCGAGAGATAAGCTGGCGAAAGACAGTAAAGTCTAATAACTACCACATTTGTAGAAGCAGAGTAAATGCGGCGGATTTATGAGGAGAAAGAGCGTGCACCTTAAGCGTGGAGGTCTCACAGAGGTTTCATTTGCCTAGTAACAACGAACTGTGAGAAGTCAGCAGAACCCATAGTAGTGAAGAAGTTTCTGTAATGGAAATGGAGCGAAGGGGCGAACAATCAATAAGTTTGAGTATATCTCGTATTGCAGAAATGGCAACATCTGCCGTAACCAATCGGGTAAAAGGTGGTCAAATCAAGCGAGACGGAAAGGAAAGAACGCATGAACACAAGTAGTCTAATGGAGCAGATACTTTCTAGCGATAACCTCAACAGAGCATATCTGCAAGTCGTACGAAATAAAGGTGCAGAGGGTGTGGACGGAATGAAATACACAGAACTTAAAGAACACCTTGTAAAGAACGGCGAAATCATCAAGGAACAGTTGAGGACAAGAAAGTATAAGCCTCAGCCAGTACGAAGAGTGGAGATACCAAAGCCTGATGGCGGTGTCAGAAACCTAGGAGTACCAACAGTAACAGACAGATTTGTACAACAGGCCATTGCACAGGTACTTACACCAATCTACGAGGAACAATTCCATGCCCACAGTTATGGATTTAGACCAAATAGATGTGCACAGCAAGCAATCCTAACAGCGTTAGACATGATGAATGATGGTAATGATTGGATTGTAGACATTGACTTGGAAAAGTTCTTTGACACAGTAAATCATGACAAACTTATGACTATCATAGGTAGAACTATTAAAGATGGAGATGTTATCTCTATTGTCAGAAAATACCTAGTCAGTGGAATCATGATTGACGATGAGTATGAGGATTCTATAGTGGGAACACCATAAGGTGGAAACCTTTCGCCTCTTCTGGCGAATATTATGCTGAATGAACTAGATATGGAAATGGAGACCAGAGGGCTAAACTTTGTACGTTACGCAGACGACTGTATCATTATGGTCAGAAGTGAAATGTCTGCCAATCGAGTTATGAGGAATATCTCACGATTTATTGAAGAGAAACTAGGACTTAAGGTCAACATGACTAAAAGCAAAGTAGACAGACCAGATGGACTTAAATATCTTGGTTTTGGATTCTTTTTCGACATGCAAGCACAACAATACAAGGCAAGACCACATGCAAAATCAATAGCTAAGCTCAAAACGAAAATGAAATGGCTCACGAGAAGAAACTGGAGTGTCAGCAATCGCTATAAGATTGAAAAACTTAACCAGCTAACCCGTGGATGGATCAATTATTTCGGAATCGGTTATATGAAGTGGTTATGCAAAGATATGGATGCGCTAATTCGTAGAAGATTGCGTATGTGTATCTGGGTGCATTGGAAAACCCCACAAAATCGTGCGCAAAACCTAATGAAGTTAGGAATGTATAGTAAGAAGACTTATGCAATAGCATACAGTGGTGCACGGGTAGCTCGATTAAGTGAAGGTGCGCTAAACTATGTAATTACCAATAAGAGACTAGCCTCATTTGGCTTGGTCTCAATGTATGACTACTATACCGAGAGGTTTGTTAAATGTTAAGTTGATTGAACCGCCGTGTACCGAACGGTACGCACGGTGGTGTGAGAGGTCGGCTAATCAACTAATGATTAGCCTCCTACTCGATTAATGTGTCGAAAATCGTGTAAGAACACGTATATTTATAAAAATGTATCGACAAGGCATAATACAAATGATATAATTTTTCTAAAGCATTTATTTATGTAGCCTTATGGTTATATGCTATTCCATTATCTATGCACTTTATTTTTACAAAGAGAAATATTTATACAAAGTGCTAAGAATTTCTGACATATAATATATTCTAACAGCAGATCAGAAACTATGAGCAACAGGGTGGGTTGTTTCATCAAATCAGGAATTTTCAATGCTTTTAATATCTCAATTTTTAGCAGGGAGAATTCTTGTATTATGGCCGACTTGAATTCTTCTTAAACAACAGAAGAAGGAAGGAGACCATGAATGGGGAAGAAAGACATTCAGGCACATGAGTTTCTTGCAAACAATGCGAGGTTTGCTGATTTGTGCAATTATTTTCTTTTTGATGGGCGAGAAATCATAGCTCCGGGGGAACTGAAGGAACAGGACACAACGGAAATATTCTCCGCATTTGGCATCAGCAAAAAAGAATTGCATTTACAAAAATGGCGGGACTTATTAAAACATGTGGTTGTGAAATCAACCAATCACTGCACTTACATAATAATAGGTGTAGAAAACCAGTCGGAAATCCATTACGCTATGCCTATCAAAAATATGATTTATGATGCCATTAATTATGGACGGCAGACAAAAGAAGCTGCTAAAATGCATAAGAAAAAGAAAGATACAAAAAATAATGCCGAATTTTTGGCAGGCTTTACAAAAGAAGATAAATTAACACCAGTCATTACATTAACTGTTTACTGGGGTTGCGAGGACTGGGATGCACCACGCAGTCTGCATGAAATGCTACGAATTAGTGACGAATCTGTTTTACAATATGTGTCGGATTATAAACTTAATCTGATAGCTCCGTGTGAAATTTCAGATTTCAGTAAATTTAACACTTCGCTTGGACCAGTGTTACAATTATTGCGTGTGGCAAATGATGAAGATGCTATGGGAAATTTAATTACAACAAATCTTGCGTTTAGAGAACTGGAAAACGAAGCGGTGGAAACAATCAATGTATTTGCAGGATTGAATATTCAACCTGACGAAGAAAAGGAGGTTACGGATATGTGTAAGGCATGGGATGACCATTATAGGAGCGGTGTTCAGAATGGAATACAGCAAGGAATACAGCGGGGAATACAGCAAGGGATACAGCAGGGAGAACATGCAAAAAGAATCGAAGCGATTGAAAATATGATTTCGCTTGGATTAACAAAAGAAAAGATTCTCACAAAATATTCGGAAGAAGAATATGAAGAAGCAGAAAAAGCGATGTTAGTTGAAACATAAGAAAGCTGGCGGTCATGAAAGTGACTGCCAGTTTTTTAATTCAAAAAGGAGAAGAGCAAATGCTCTTCTCCTAAATGGCTTCGTAATATGAATATTACTGAAGTAATGATAATACACCCTGATTAGACTGGTTAGCCTGAGCAAGCATAGACTGTCCTGCCTGAGCAAGAATGTTGTTCTTGCTGTACTCAACCATCTCTTCAGCCATATCTGTATCACGGATACGTGATTCAGCAGATGTGGTGTTCTCAACAACGTTGTCAACGTTAGCGATTGTATGCTCTAAGCGGTTCTGAACAGCACCAAGTGCGGATCTCTGAGCAGAAACCTTAGATACGGCATCTGCAATAGCGTCAATTGCATATGTTGCAGCCTTACCAGAATCATCCTTAACGTTGATTCCCTTGATTCCAAGACCAGCTGCACTCATAGACTCAATGTCAACATTGATCTTGTTTGTCATGTCAGCATCTGCGCCTACATGTAAGCTGAAAGAAAGAGCATCTTTGGTTTCTACGGTACCTTTTGTAATTTCAAAAGATCCGTCTCCTTTGTTAGCAACCTTTGCTGCAGTATCTGTACCAATAGAACTTGCATTTTCCAATTCAGAAGCAATCTTTTTATAAGCTTCATCAACTGTAATTGTATTTTCTTCTACTGCATCCACACCAGCTGCTGTAACTTTAGTCAATGTATTTGCAGTTCCTTTTGCATAAGTTACCTGATTGCCTTCTTTAATCTTATCAATAATACTTTCTCTTGTAAGCTTGTTAGCGGCAACATCTTCTTCGTCACTATTCTTAACAATAGTATATGTCTTTGAACCTGTACCTTTTTGACTGGCAATAGTTACTGTATTACCAGCAGCAGATCCCTGAATGCCTTTTTTTACTTCATCAAAATTAGTTGGGGTAAAGTCTGCTGCAACAACAGATGTTGTTTTTCCACTAGCTGTAACAGAATCCCCTGCTGCTAATGCTGCCCCATTAACTGTGGAAGCTTTCAAATCAGCATATGCTGTCGTTGAGACTTCGCCATCTGCCAATGCTCCAACAACTTTATGTGATGCACTTGCAGAATCATCATAAATAGTTGATCCCTCCACAGCAATTGTAGTTGCATCTACTTTTTTCGCAGCAGCAGCTGCTGTATCAGCCCAATCACCGTCTTTATAAAATCCTGCAGCTGTATTTGTTGTTCCAGCAGCATGATATGTATATACCGTTCCATCATTGGTTGTGATTGTGTCTCCAGCAGCAAAAGCTGTATCACCAAACTTTGCATTAGTAACAGCAGCTACATCATCTGTTAATGTTTTTTTAACACCGCCTGATGTAATGCTATCTCCAGCTTTTAATACTAAATCTCCAGCAGCAGCCGTAAGCGCATAATTATCCTTTGATTTTGTTTCACCAATTGTATACTCAGTTCCGCCAATAGTAATCTTGCTACCATTTTCTAATTTTTTGTCCAATGTAAATGTTGAAGTTTTTCCATCTGCACTGTCAACTAACTTTCCATCAAGACCAGCATCATGAGCATTTACATTAACCTTGGAAGAAGTTCCATCCACATTACCCTTTAACAGATAAGTCTCATTGAACTTGGTTGTCTCAGATACACGATCAATCTCAGTTGTTAACTGGGAAATCTCAT
>ERZ779852.3203-NODE-3203-length-12029-cov-5.327125_pt1 | contig 12029 bp, 13 predicted proteins | sample MGYA00511559_ERZ779852 | MGnify/ENA primary metagenome ERZ779852 (study PRJEB29588, sample SAMEA2157977) | human gut metagenome | biome: human gut; feature: human-associated habitat; material: faeces | place: Denmark | collected 2008/2010 ...
GGGGCGGGTGGCGCCGTGGCTCTGCATCACCCTCACCGGGGCGAGGTAGACACGCGTGATGGCGTCGGCGCGCATGCGGGCAGCGTCGGTCTGGGCGAAAACGGGGGGAAGAGCGGGCTGTGCCATCAGCGTGAAGGCGCAGCAGAGGGTGGATAGCAGGATAGCGATGCGATGCATAGTGGTGGTCTTAGTGGTTGTTGATGGATGCAAAGTTACGCAAAAACCCACTAACAGCCAATATAAAAGTCCAAAAATAACCCCGACGGGCGTTAAAACCATTGAAATTGCGATATATGTGGTGGTTTTTTGCTACTTTTGCACCGTTAATATCATCAAGGTAAATAGTGTTTTTATGGAAACGACTCACAAAATCAATAAAGTGGAACTGCGCAACCTGCGTATGGAAGACTATGACCAGCTGGCCAAATCGTTCAAGCGCATCTATGCCGACCACGATGTCTTCTGGACCCACGAGCAAATCAAGACGCTCATTACCATCTTCCCCGAGGGTCAGGTGGTGATAGTGGTCGACGACAAGATTGTAGGCTGTGCCCTCTCGATTATCGTAGACTATAATATGGTAAAGGGCGACCACACCTATGCCAAGGTGACGGGCAACGAGACCTTCAACACCCACAACCCGCAAGGCAACATCCTCTACGGCATCGAGGTGTTTATCCATCCCGACTATCGCGGTCTGCGACTCGGACGCCGCATGTATGAATACCGCAAGGAACTCTGTGAGAAGCTCAATCTGAAGGCCATTATGTTTGGCGGTCGCATACCCAACTACTACAAGTATGCCGACACCATGCGCCCGAAGGAATATATCGAGAAGGTACGTTCGCGCGAGATCTACGACCCGGTGCTTACGTTCCAGTTGTCCAATGATTTCCATGTGCGCCGCGTCATCCGCAACTATCTGCCCAATGACGAGGAGTCCAAGCACTGTGCCACGCTGCTCCAGTGGGACAACATCTACTACCAGCCTGCTACCGACTCGTATGTGGAGAAGCGGCCTACGGTGAGACTGGGTCTGGTGCAGTGGCAGATGCGTCCCTACAAGGATCTGGACGACCTCTTCGAGCAGGTGGAGTTCTTCGTCGACTCGGTGAGCGACTACAAGAGTGACTTCGTGCTCTTCCCTGAATACTTCAACGCACCCCTTATGGCGCGCTTCAATGATATGGGCGAGGCGCAGTCCATACGCGGACTGGCGCAGTATACCGAGAAGATACGCGACCGTTTCGTCGAGCTTGCTATCAGTTATAACATCAACATCATCACCGGCAGCATGCCCTTTGTCAAGGCCGACGGCGGTCTCTACAATGTGGGCTTCCTCTGCCGCCGTGACGGTTCGTATGACATGTATGAGAAGATACATGTGACCCCCGACGAGCAGAAGAGCTGGGGCTTGAGCCGTGGCGACGAGGTCAAGACCTTTGACACCGACTGTGGCCGCATCGGCATCCTAATCTGCTACGATGTAGAGTTTCCCGAACTCTCACGCCTCATGGCCGACGAGGGCATGCAGATACTCTTCGTGCCCTTCAACACCGATACGCAGAATGCCTATGCGCGTGTGAAAGTCTGTGCCCAGGCTCGCGCCGTGGAGAACGAGTGTTATGTCGCCATTGCGGGTAGTGTGGGCAACCTGCCCCGTGTGCACAACATGGACATCCAGTATGCTCAGTCGGCTGTGTTTACCCCCTGCGACTTTGCCTTCCCCACCGACGGTAAGGGAGCCATGGCTACGCCTGGCACGGAGCAGATACTGGTGGCCGACTGTGACCTGACGCTGCTCAACGAGCTGCATACCTATGGCAGCGTGCGCAATCTGCGCGACCGTCGCAAAGACCTCTACGAGCTGCGTATGAAGAAGGAGAAGTAGGATAACCGCTTTAAGAATAATGGAAAAGGGCACGGTCATGAGACTGTGCCCTTTTGCATGGGTGCTACCGCCGATGCCGCTCTCGCCGGTTTCCCATTCCAGAGGGATGCGCTGCCGCCCATTGGCAAGGGATGTAGGCGGTGGAGGGGTGGCTTGGTTGTGTGTATGGGCTGCCAATAGCACTGCGTTGAGCGTGCAGAAAGGCGTGGCATCGAACGATGAGTTGCCCTTACATTATTTGTTCCATATCTCACAAACCTTGCCGTTCTTGAATACAATGGTTTCCAATCCTGTGCCGTACTCCCAAATGTCCATGTCATCGTAGACGTTGGTCTTTGACGCCGATTGGTTGGGATAACCTATTGATAATGCTACCATCTCTTTGGTAAAACCTATCTTTACGTCACCACCAAGAATCTGTTTCCATCGGGTAATGCCGTATTTGTGAGCATACTTGACGCCATCTGATTTTGTAAAGAATGGCAAGTCACCAATACTGATGTAATGACGACCTTGTGCTCTGCTCATATCAAATGTATATGTCTTGTTTCTGCCGTCCTTGAATACCAGATAAGGGGTACCGTTGATGACTTTTATCGTATCAACCCGCCCATAGCTGTTGTTCTCGTCTACGACCCATTCGTTGTTGCGATATCTGTCCATCATGTCTACATAGTGGGCATAGCTCTTTTGCCCCCATAGCGTATGGAGGCTTATGGATAGTGTGTCTCCGACCATCTTGAGTTTATGTCGGATGCCACCTTCACCAAGCCAAGTGTCGACAATCTGCCAGACTCCATCTTTGCCTTCTATTATCCATCGACTCTTGTCTCTTGCCTTGGCAATAGATTCATAATATCCAACAGCCATAACAGGTTTGACACCACTGCCGAAGAAATCAAAGCTACATTCATCACCATTGTCACATCTCTTCATTTGAAAAGTCTGTGGTGCCTTGAACCCGGTTATCTCGAAATATGTAAACAATGGGGCATCATAGGTTTTGTTGTCCCATCCATACCGCAATACTCCCTTGTTCTGATACAGTATTACCTTCTGCCCGATATACTTTTCAGGGTGGATGGTAGAAATGTCAGTAGAGTCGTACTGATACACAGGCTTTCTTTCCGAGGGCAAAGTGTCACTTGGGATTACTTTCACCTGTGCAGTAATCATGCACGGGGTCATGAGAAGGAGTAGGGATAGTAATTGTTTCATTGTGTTGTAACTTATAAAGTTGCCATTGGCAGGGTTGGATGGTTTGTATTTGGATGTAAAGGTAATCATTTTGGACTGAATTGCGATAGAAATGAGCCTGTTATTTGTTTTTGGGCGTTCCTTTATGGCGATTTTAACGATTACACTCGTATTTGTCATCAACTCGCGGCTGCAAGGTAACGCCCGAGAGCCAAGTTTGACGAAAACATTAAAAATAAATGGTCATTTGCGATGGCTGTTTGGGTTGTTTTTTCTAATTTTGCATGTTGGGACATATAAAGAATGACTTGATTAACTGCATAGGTAACATGGACAAACTATATCTACTTCAGTTCGCCTGCTTCGTCTTCATGCTGGTGAGCGCCGGTTATCTCGGGCTCAGCAGTCTGCATGTGCACTGGCGCAACCGTCGTTTTGAGCGGTCGCGGTGGATGCTGTTTCTGGCGTTACTGGTATTGGGCGCACACTATCTGCTGCAGATGGTGATGAAAATCAGGGTCACGGGCGACGACCTCGGGGCTGTGGTCAACATGCTGGTCTACACGCCGTGCTTCATGCTGATTTCCAAGGCTATATACAATGTCGAGGCGACACAGCTGTTCAGCCGCCGCATGACGGTGGTCTGCTCGGCTATCTACCTGATTATCCTGGCTGTCTTCGGCATCGGCTATTGGCGTGCGGGCAGCTTCCACATCGGGCCGTGGCTCTACGTCATGCTCTTCTTCTATGTCATCGGCAACGTGTACTGCGTGGGTGTCATCCTGCGCGAGATGTTGCGGCGCCGGCGCATGCTGGAGACGATGGCAGCCTCTGACATAATGCCCTACGTGCGCTACTCGCGAGCCAGCGTCTTCATCGTCTGCGTGTCTGCGCTTGCCATACCGGCAGCCATCCTTTCCACCACCTTATTATATATAATAGGCCCGCTGGGGCTGTTGGCCTTCCTGTTTTTCATCGTCAACTTCATCTCGCTCGGCAATAGCTATGTGCCCACCGACGAACTCTTGGACAGCGAGGAGGAGAAAGACGCTGAGCCAGAGGCTGTCGCCGTGGCTGTGGAGCAGACCCCGACGGTGGCTATGGAGCAGACCGTGGCGGGCGAGGCCATTGCCGACGACCGGCATGCTATGCTCTCTGCCGAGCGATGCACCCTTATCCAGCAGCGGCTCGACGACTGGTGTGCCAACATGGGCTACAAGGACAGCGCAGCCAACCTGCTGACCCTCTCGCGCAGCGTGGGCATCTCTAAGAGGGACCTCACCCAGTATTTTGACCAGTGTCAGCACAGCACCTTCCGCGTATGGCTTAGCGGAATACGTTTTCAGGTGGCGAAGGATATGATGCGCGAATATCCTGACTATAGCAACGACGCCATCTCTGCCGAGTGTGGTTTCTCTGCGCGCACCCAGCTCTACCGCATCTTCAAAGCCAAGGAGGGATGTACCCCTACGGCGTGGCGCGACGGTCTGTCGAAACGGCAGTAAGCCGAGAGCCGACAGCCCAATGGTTCCTATACCCCCCACCTATCGAATATAAACAGTATAGTGTATCAGTAATATACAGACACACGTGAACGTCTTGGAAATCTATTAAGGGCAGTTAAGGCAAACAGAAATAGGAAACAATAAAACGAATAGTATATTCAGCAGAAGGTATATAGATTTGTGTATTGTTATCTATGGATAGCAAATATGAAAATCTTGTTTTGTCAGATTACTCATTATAATATATACGCACACGCACGATACATTGCATCACCAAAACAAAGTACCACAAAAATGCCGGATGAAATAGCACAAGAATAACGAATAATGCTAAAAAAGGTTATTAGAATACACCTTTTTATGTGTTATATTGCTATTGTTTGAGGGAAATTTTTGTAACTTTACACCCGATAAAGGTTGATGACATACACCTTTTAATGTGATTTCTTGCAAAAAGCGCATATATGAAAAAAATAGAAGATGTAATGAATGAGTGGAACGCGTTGCAGCCTTTGTCTGATAGAGACAGAGAGATGCTTAGCCGTCGATTCACTATTGATTTCAACTACAACAGCAACCACATTGAGGGTAATACACTGACTTATGGACAGACAGAGATATTGCTCATGTTCGGAAAGATTGTTGGCGAGGCTGATGTTCGTGATGTACACGAAATGACTGCCAGCAATGTTGGTCTAAAAATAATGAAGGAGGAGGCTCTACTTAAAGAGACTCCTTTGACGCAGCATTTTATACGAACATTACATAAGACCCTCTTGCGTGAGGATTACACAGTATATCGCACACTGCCTGGAGGTGTTCAGACGAGCTACGTCATTCATGCCGGGCAATACAAAACTCGTCCCAATTCCGTCATTACTCGTTATGGTGACCAATTCGAGTATGCAACGCCTGAAGAGACTCCTGCTTTGATGAGTGATTTGGTAGATTGGTACAACGATGCAGAAAGATCGGGAAAGTTCACTCCAATAGAGCTTGCCGCAATATTCCACTATCGCTACATTCGTATTCATCCATTTGAAGATGGCAATGGACGTATTGCTCGATTGATGGTCAATTACATCCTCACTCGCCATGATTACCCTATGATAGTAGTGCGTAGCCGTAAGAAAAAAGAATATTTAGAGGCATTGCATCGTACAGACCTGACTGTCGGTGCAGCACCTTCACTTGGCGCACATGCTTCGAAGCGTGACATCCAACAGTTTCTTACTTATTTTACGAATCTCTTTATTGACGAGGTATCATACGACATACAGTTCCTGACTGAGCGCGGAGATAATGTATGGTGGTTTGATGGCGAACGTGTAAAATTCCGTAGTGCAACCACCAGCATAATACTGAATCGCATGTATGAGCAGCCGAATAGCACTATACCTCAATTGGCAGAGGCTGCCGGTATCAGTCTTACAGCGGTAAATAAGCAATTGCGACTCCTTACAGACAAAGGCTATATAGCTCGTACAGAGAAAGATAATTCTTGGAGGCTAATTATCACCCCATCAGTATAAAACACAAATCATGTATAAACGTATGATTCAAGGAAATACTTGGCATGAATACTCAAACGAACTGAAGCGCTTCTTGTGTGATGTCGCAAAATCATGGTGGGCATGGTATTTGTTCTACCCATTAGGTGTGTTTCCTCTATAAATAGTATATTTTTATCCAACTGGTGTAAAATGGGTTTTATATATGTTTGGGATAAACGGACAGCCCTTTCTGCGTGGCGGAAAGGGCTTTTTGGGTCAAAATGGGTGTAGCCTTTCTGCCAGAGCTACACCCAAAATGACGCAAAGCCACACCTAAAACGGCAAAGCTACACGCCATTCTCGTTTCTTCTTCCTACTTTTGTGCCGCAAATGTAACACTTGAGTAATAAATAATGAATTAAACCTTAGTAATTATGGAGAAGAAAAATTATCAGAAACCCGCCGTCCAAGTCATCAACATCGGAACAGTAGCGATTATGGCTGCGTCAACTGAGACCATTCCTTTCGCCAAGCCAGAAGATTATGACAACGTAAAGCCAGATGAGAATGGATGGATTTGGGCTGATTAGCCAACCCACAGCCTTGTCGTAGTACAGCGCAAGGCCCAATGGACACAAGGTATGGCTCCTGGGACTATGGCAAGGCGTTGCCCCAAGAGCCGAAGATACTTTTGATTGACGGAGTAACAAAAAAAGTGGCAGCCGGAATGAGCTGCCACTTGCGTTATATGTACTCAGGAGATGTCTGCTTACAGATTGGCTAACCCACAGCCTTGTCGTAGAACAGCGCAAGGCACAATGGACACAAGGTACGGCTCCTGGGACTATGGCAAGGCGCTGCCCTGAGAGCCGAAGATACCTTCAACCCCAAACGGCCTAATGACCGCTTTGGGTTAAAAATAATTCTAAGGTGCGAAACTTGGGTTAGGACAGGTGAATCTAATATTTGATTTCTCAAATATTGGTAAGAACAGGGTGTCTGGCCTTGTATTTACTATTAACTTATCATCCTTTCTGTCTATATAGATAGACCGGAAAATATAATTATAAAGTTCACCATCAACGACATATCCATTGCTTTGTATATAAATATCTTGTACATTTTTGTATTTTTTCTTGTACTCTACAAAGCCTTCTTTATAGTACAGGTCTCTATCGCTGATGGAGTCAAAGCATATCACACATTTCCCATGTAACCATAGTGTATCCAATTTTTCTCGTCGCCCATAAAGAGGACGGTACCCTGGCCCTAAGATGAGACCCTTCAATACAATACTATCATCCCAAGACAGCAAGATGGGACGACTCAAGACAAAGGTATTGTATTTAGGGTGCCGTTTTATATAGTCATTTATGATACTAATAATCGAGTCGTTCTGTTTTATTTCAGTTAGCTCTATGCCATCTCCGTAAACACGCTTAAATCCTACCAAAGTAGGTTTACAACCAACCAATAGCATCATCACAAATGCAAAAAACAAAGTCAATAAAACTCTTAAAGCCCTTTTAGACATATTCTTACTCTTCCCCTTAATAGATTTGCACTCCATTCCTAACCAATTCTATTTCTCTATCATTATAAATAAATCCTCGTGTATATCCGTCATGCCCCACGATAAGAACAGGTAGTCCTCCCATTTTTTCTGAGAGTGAACCATCTGCGTATGATGCACGCTCATCGTGCGACCATGCGTAGTCTTTCTCCGCCAAGGCATCCACTGCGTTCCATCGTCCCGTCACGGGGGCGTAGTGGCGGGCACCGTGGTCGTACCAGTCGAGGCCATGGGTGCGGTCGAGCTCTTTGCCTATGTATTTGTAGGGTTGGGTGGCGTGGTCATTCTCTCTGCTTTCGACATTGGCGAAAGCAGAGAGGCTCAGTATGGTCATGAGCCCCAACAGCATTATGACAATCTGGCGGCGCATGGTCAGGAGTTAAGATGTTTACATTGCAAATATAATAATAATGTACACACGCGCAAAGGAAATTGGCAGAAAATGATGACAGGTGGAGAAAATAGTATGATGCAGCCTGCTGAGGCCAAAGCTACTCATCCGCGTCATGGAAGTCATAATCTTTATAGAGACTCTCCTCCCTGCGAAACCAACTTATTCTAATGCGCTTGACAAAGGATTTTCCACTGCTGTCATGATCCAGGTTCAAAAAGATAGTATTATAGAATAGGGGAGTGGATGCTACTGGAAGTTTATCTATATACCGTCTGTGTCCTATCTCATATTTATCATACCACGTATTCCCCTCGTCGGTTCCGGCACACATTATAACCATGTGTTTTACTGGGTATTTGTCATCCCATACAAAACCTAATTCCGAAGCAATATTGGCACAATAAACACCAGCCTGCAGATTGTCCGTGTCACAGAATTTTCCCTCTACGCTTCCAGTGGTTAGGCTGAACACTCCATCATCCATATAGCGGCCGAAAATCAATGTGTCTGTCTTATTGGTTAGTATGGCATAATTTGCGGGGCCACTCGTTTCTTCCATGTATATCTTGAACTTGCTTCTATAGCGTTTCTTCAATTCTTTCGTCGTTAAATTCTGCAGCGAGTTGTTATAGAAGTATTTGCGATTGTCGGTGATGACAACCATTGTATCTTTCACAATACCAACAAGGTATAATCCCAACGAACGTGCCAGAACTGCATATTCAAAGGAGTCGTACTTCGGAAAGATACGCACCCCTATTTTGGAATGATAGCAAATAGTATCTCCTGAAAGATAAGGGCCTTGTGCAAGCAGGAGAGTGTCTTTTTCACATGGCGGGTGTGGCGTGAATCCCCACAAATTGCTGATACCAGCAACCAATAGTGTGATTAATAAAAATGAGTATCTCATAATGAATACTATTTGAAGGTTGTTATATATGGATTTATATCTATTATCTCGTTTTGATCTTTATCTAAGACAATTTCATGGAATAGGCTTTTTGAACTATTCATGGGAATGTCGTATTTTGAGTACCAAATGCGTTCGTCATTTTTGAGGGGGCGTATAATGACATGGGATATTTTATCAGAGTCGATTTTGAACGGCTGGCTGAAAAACTCCTCCAGAAGGGAAACGTGGTCTGGCAAATCAGTAAATGTGCATGATATGGAAAGACCTTTTGATATTCCTCTTTGCAAACTGTAGCTGGACTTGCTGTCGTTTTTCTTGAATATCAAAGTGTCTGTTTCGTTGACTACATGTACATACCGTGTCTTCCCCTGCTTTTTCTTGATACATTTATAGTATGGGGACTTGAAATGCTTGAAGTTGACATCGCAGAATGCATCATTAGAAAAGAGAGCGGGGTCATCGGTGATGACGAGAAGAGTGTCTTTCAACTTCCCTACAAGGTATAATCTTTTTTCGTGTGCCAAGCACGCAGTTATGACATCATCTCTTTGTGGATAGATTTTTTGCCCGCATATCACTTTCTTGCCTACGATGAGCGTGTCGTTGTACATACTGTCCAAGTCACTCTCCTTTACAGTTGCGGCAAATATATCTGCGATACATATATTTGCGCATAAAAGTATAAAAGTTATAAGCCTATACATATTATCTACTTTTGAGATTAAGAATTTTATTTATTGGACAGGTAAAGTGGGCACCCAGTCTTTTTCCTTTTCCATAAGAGTAATGTATTTGTAGGGTTGGGTAGCGTGATTACTCTCTCTGCTTTCGACATTGGCGAAAGCAGAGAGGCTCAGTATGTTCATGAGCCCCAACAGCATTATGACAATCTGGTGGCGCATGGACTGGGGTTAAGATGTTTACATTGCAAATATAATAATAATGTACACGCGTGCCAAGGAAATTGGGGGAAAAGTGATGGCTGGGGGCGAAAATAATATGCAGAAGTCTGCCGCGTCCCGATGTGGTCAAGTATATGGCCATCTTAGTGTACGGATATAACAAAAAGAGGCAGACATCGTGGCTAAACGATGCCTGCCTCTGATATCATTGACCAGCCCGTGGCTTAGTCTTTCTTGCAGTTGCAGGGAGTCCAGGGCTTGAGCTGCTTGAAGAAGTCATTGCCCTTGTCGTCGACGAGGATGAAAGCGGGGAAGTCTTCGACCACAATCTTCCAGATGGCCTCCATACCCAGTTCGGGATACTCTACACACTCGATGCTCTTGATGCTGCTCTGCGAGAGTACAGCAGCCACGCCACCGATGGTGCCGAGGTAGAAACCGCCATGCTTCTCGCACGCGTCGGTAACCATCTGGCTGCGGTTGCCCTTGGCTATCATCACCAGACTTGCTCCATGAGACTGGAATTCATCTACATAGGGGTCCATACGGTTGGCTGTGGTGGGACCCATTGAGCCACAGGGATAGCCAGCCGGTGTCTTGGCGGGTCCGGCATAGAGTATGGGGTGATCCTTGAAGTACTGTGGCATCTCCTCGCCGGCGTCGAGACGCGCCTTGAGCTTGGCGTGAGCGATGTCGCGGGCTACGATGATGGTACCCTTGAGGTTGACGCGGGTAGAGACGGGATACTTGGTGAGCTCGGCACGCACGGCGTCGATGCCCTTGTCCAGGTCTATCTCAATGCCCTTGGCGCCTTCGCCGGGGCGACGATACTCTTCGGGGATGAGGTCAGAGGGGTTGGTGTCCATCTTCTCGAGCCAGATACCGTCACGGTTGATCTTGGCCTTGATGTTGCGGTCGGCCGAGCAGCTTACGCCCATACCGATGGGGCAGCTTGCGCCGTGGCGGGGCAGACGTATCACGCGGATGTCGTGGGCCAGAGCCTTGCCGCCAAACTGTGCGCCGAGTCCAATCTTGTGGGCCTCGTCGAGGAGTTTCTGCTCGAGGTCGATGTCGCGGAAAGCGCGGCCGGTCTCGTCGCCTGTGGTAGGCAGCGCGTCATAATACTTGATACTGGCGAGCTTGACGGTGAGCAGGTTCTTTTCTGCCGAGGTGCCGCCGATGACAAAGGCGATGTGGTAGGGAGGACATGCGGCTGTGCCCAGACTCTTCATCTTCTCTACGAGGAATGGCAGGAGAGTGCCCTCGTTCTGTATGGTAGCCTTGGTCATGGGGTAGAAGTAGGTCTTATTGGCTGAGCCACCACCCTTGGCCACCATCACGAAGCGGTATTCCTCGCCCTCGACAGCCTCGATGTCTATCTGGGCAGGGAGGTTGCAGCGTGTGTTGACCTCGTCATACATGTTGAGCGGAGCGTTCTGCGAGTAGCGCAGATTGTCCTCGGTGAAAGTGTTGTAGACACCGCGGCTCAGCGCCTCTTCGTCCTCAAAGCCAGTCCATACCTGCTGACCCTTCTCGCCGTGGATGATGGCGGTGCCGGTATCCTGGCAGAAGGGCAGGATGCCCTTGACAGCAGTCTCGGCATTGCGCAGGAACTGCAGCGCTACATACTTGTCGTTCTCCGACGACTCGGGGTCGCGCAGGATGGCAGCCACCTGCTCGTTGTGCTCACGGCGGAGGGTGAACTCTACGTCGTGGAAAGCCTGCTGAGCCAACAGCGTGAGCGCTTCCTTGCTTACTTTCAGTATTTCTTTGCCTTCAAATTCGCCGGTGCTTACACCCTCGGTGCTGAGCAGGCGATACTCCGTTGTGTCCGGGCCAAGCTGGAACATGGGAGCATACTTAAAATCTGGAGTTGCCATGTTGTTTTGTTTATAATGAGTTATTGTCGTTGTCGTTGTAAGTCTGCGCCCGGCAGAGATGACCGCAGTCGCAGTGGGAGTCATACCTGTTGGGCATGACAAAGTTAGCAATAATTTCTGACACAATGCCACTTTACCGGATATTTCTTGCATAATCGTCGAAGAAATGCTCTGCCGCATTACCCCAAACGGTCATTAGGCCGTCAGGTGTGTTGCGCTTAGCCGAAGGCGTTACCTGCAGCAGGACATAATATAGGATGATATAAACACAAAAAGCCATG
>ERZ779852.3206-NODE-3206-length-12012-cov-11.333947_pt1 | contig 12012 bp, 9 predicted proteins | sample MGYA00511559_ERZ779852 | MGnify/ENA primary metagenome ERZ779852 (study PRJEB29588, sample SAMEA2157977) | human gut metagenome | biome: human gut; feature: human-associated habitat; material: faeces | place: Denmark | collected 2008/2010 ...
ACGGCCTGAAACGGAGTCTAAAAGTGCCACTTTTGAAAGCTAACAAACGTTAAATGGAGGAAAAACGGTGTTTTTGTGTGTTTTGGCGGACGACAAAATTTGAAGAAAATCAGGTCGATTTTTCTCTAACGGAGGCCATTTTGGAATTTTGAATTACGAATTTTGAGTTACGAATTGGGATTTTTGAGGTCGGAAAATCATCGAAAATGAGTAACGAGACCTATATTTAACACTTGTTAGCACGCAACTACCGGCTTTCTGAGGGGGTGATTTTTGATAAATAAATTTTACAAAAAGCTTCTTCCTCCAATCTTTTTTCTCTTAAATCATGCTCTTTTTCAAAATGTTAAGAAAGCATTAAAGTGTCAAAAATATTGCTTATATGGATTCTTAATCTTAACTTTGCATCGTTTTATATATATATAATAAGTATGAATGTGAAGTTACGTTTGCTTCTTGTATTGTTTGTTTGCACACTTCTTTCTTCTTGTTTCAAGGACGAACCGTTGAATGCAGAGTGCGACATTGAAGAGGCCTTTATCAGTGGCGAGGCGTTGGAGGATATGTTCTTTAATGTTACCGACGCGCATATAAAAGTGCCTTCCGACAAGGCCTACATCGAGTTCGGCGTGAGAAAGCAGACCGACCTCACGGCTCTTGCGCCCGAATTTGTCGTTACCTCGGGCGCGACGATTGTGCCGGCAAGCGGTTCGGTGCATGACTTCAGCAACGGTCCGGTGGAGTATACCGTAACTTCGCAGGACAGAGCATGGCAGAGAAAGTATCTCGTGAGCTTCAGATATGTTACAAGGACGGTTACGGACGTGATGAACTTCGACTTCGAGCGGTACGCTCTCGATGGAACGGGGAAGTATTACGTGTGGAACGACCTTACGGAAGACGGCGCGGACGCAAACAACTGGGCGACGGGCAATCCCGGATTCCGCCTCAGCATGGGTTCGGCAAAGCCGGAAGACTATCCTTCTGCGCCCGTGGCCGACGGCTATGACGGTGCTTGTGTGAAATTGGAGACAAAGAGTACCGGGCTTTTCGGGGCGGCGGTGAATATGCGTCTTGCTGCCGGTAACCTCTTCATCGGAACTTTCGATGTGCAGTCTGCGCTTACGGACGCGATGAAAGCAACACGCTTCGGACTGCCGTTCGACCGCAAGCCTCTGCGTTTCAGCGGATATTACAAGTATAAGGCAGGCGAGAAGTTCCAGAACAAGGCAGGCAACATTATCGAGGGAGAGGTTGATGAGGGCCATATCTACTCTGTGCTCTATCGCAACCACGATGCTCAGGGCAATGCCGTGGTGTTGCAGGGCGACAACGTGCTTACCAGTCCGCAGATTGTGGCGATAGCCGATGCGGGCAAGATCAGCGACATCAGCGAGTGGACCGGCTTCGATGTGGAGTATGTCTATTATGAGGATGTAGACGAGGAGCTGCTTAAGAATCAGGGCTACAATATGGCCGTTGTGTTCTCGTCGAGCAAGCGCGGCGCGTCGTTCGAGGGCGCGATAGGCAGTACGCTGTATATAGATAAGGTGAGAGTGGAATGTGAGAAAATAGAAGAATAATATGAAGAAGATATTGGTATTGCTTGCTTTGGCGTGTTGTTTTGGCGTGACCGCTTCGGCTAACAGCCTGCTCGACAGTCTGGAATACGATATGCGTCTGGGCTACTGCATCGGCGGAACGGCTCCGGTGAATATGCCGGCTACGATAAGAAGCCTGAACGATTACAGTTTTCAGCGCAACTTCTCGCTCGGTGTGGATGCCCGCAAACAGCTAAGCCGCCGCTGGGGCGTGATGGCCGGACTGCGCATCGAGAATAAGGGTATGCACATCGATGCCGACGTGAAGAACTATCACATGGCGATAGTGCGCGGTGGCGAGAGGCTTGAGGGCTATTTCACCGGTTGCAACAACACGAAGGTTGAGGAATGGATGCTCACCGTGCCCGTCATGGCAACCTTTATGCCCTGCAACAACCTGATATTGCGCTGCGGTCCGTATGCCTCGCTGCTCACTTCTCGCGAGTTTTCGGGCTATGCCTACGACGGTTATCTGCGCGTGGACGACCCGACGGGGCCGAAGGTGGAACTTGGCTGCGATGAAGGCACGCGCGGAACGTATGACTTTTCGGAAGATATGCGTCGTATGCAGTATGGTATCATCATCGGTGCCGACTGGTATGTTAACAAGCACTTAGGCTTCTATGCCGACATCTCGTGGGGACTTACGGGCATATTCAACAGCCGTTTCAACACCATTGAGCAGACACTCTATCCCATATACGGAACAATTGGATTAACATATAGAATTAGATAAAAACAAAAAAAGAGAGATTATGAAGAAGATTTTTACATTATTGGCATTGGTATGCTGCTCTTTGTCGGTTTTGGCAGAGGACTATAAGTGCAACCTCGCAGTGTGGGTAAACAATATTGCGGCCGACCCGCAGCAGATGAACATCAGTGCGACAAAGCAGGGTGATGGTAAATACACGCTGGAACTCAAGAATTTTATATTATATTCTGAGGGAGCTCCTATGCCGGTTGGTAACATAACCGTCAATGATATTGACGCAGCATCAGAGAATGGTGATGATGCAATCTCAACAAAACAGGGTATTACGATAACAGCTGGAGAAGTAGAAGGTATCGCAGAAAGTGATTGGCTGGGGCCTATGCTTTGTCTTGCGGCCGGTGGCACTATCAACATTACTCTTGATGGCTCAATATCTTCTAACGGAATACTTACTGCAGAGTTGGGAATTCCGTTTACCGAAGACATGGATATTAAGGTTATGATTAAGAGTAGCAACGCATTTCAAATCCCAAACTCTGACTTTGAGGGATGGCATACGGCTACGTATGGAAATAAAACCAGTGATGAACCCGACGCTTGGCACTCATTCATGAGCTGTTCTGGTACGCTCGCTGGTGTCGTTTCCGGTACTCCGCATACTTTTATAGCTGATGATGTGCGTCCGGAGTCTACGGGAAGCAAGTCGGTAAGGGTTGAGTCTGCTCTTGTTTATGGACAATCAGCCAACGGAACAATCACTACGGGAAGACTGCAAGCAGGTAGTATTTCTGCGGCGAATGCGAAGAACTGCTCTTTCCTTGATTTGAGCAAGACTGACAAAGATGCTAACGGAGACCCGTTCCATGCCGTACTCGGTGGTCATCCAGATGCGATAATGCTCTGGGTGAAGTACCTGCCGGGTGTAAATGAAAGTCTTAATGCTACTGTCAGTGCCGTTGTTACAGACGGAACATATTATCAGGATCCGGAAGACAAGGAATATACCAATGTCGTGGCAAAGGCACAGAAGGCTGATATAGCAAAAAATGGTGGCGAGTGGCAGAAGATTGAAGTTCCTTTCACTTATACGGATGGCAAAATAGATCCGAAGGCTGTGCTCGTAACTGTCTCAACTTGCGCCACACCGGGTGGCGGCAGCAAGGACGCTGCTAAGCCGGATGTGCTTTATGTAGATGATTTTAGTCTCATTTACAATTCAAAATTGACTGACGTGAAGTTCTTTGGGCAGTCTGTTGAGGGCTTCAGTGGTGAACAAAATAATTATAATGTTACTCTCGGAGCAATGCCGACAGAGGCTGACATCACTTACGTTGGTGCCGGTAAGGGTACATTCGCCATAGCATCAATATCCGGTAAGACTGTTACCCTGACCTCTATGAGCGAGGACTATATGGAAAAGAACGTCTATGAGTTTAACGTTACCGTTGACCCGACATTGAATATCAGCAATGTTAACAATGCCAACAACAGCAAGGTGGTGAATGTTTACAACATTAACGGGCAGCAGATGAACAACATTGACAATGCGGGTGTTTACATCCTACGCATGGCCGATGGTACAACAAAGAAGGTTATTAAGAAGTAAAAGAGGTAGTCAAGATAAAAATATAGTGATAAAAAATCCCGGACAAGAGCTGCTTGTTCGGGATTTTTTGTGTAGTTTTGTAAAAGAAAATAAACATAAGAACACAGTAAAGACGAATGGAACAACTACTCCATTACATCTGGAAACATAAGATGTTCCCGCTCACGGAGCTGCGGACGACCGACGGGCAGACCGTGGAGGTGATAGATGTGGGACTCGCCAACAGCAACGCCGGGCCGGATTTCTTCAACGCAAAAGTGAAGATTGGCGGCGAAATGTGGGTGGGCAACATCGAGATACACGACAAGTCGACCGACTGGTACACCCACGGGCACGACCGGGACGAGCGATATAATAATGTGATACTGCACATTGCGGAGACGATAAACGCCGAAGTGCGTACCGCCGACGGCAAGACGCTGCCGCAGATGAGGCTCGAAGTGCCGGCGGAAGTGGCCGGGAACTATCGCGAACTGATGACGGAAGACCGCTATCCGCCATGCCATCGTGTCATTCCGGAACTGAAAAGCATCATGATTCACTCATGGATGAGCGCGTTGCAGACCGAACGCCTTGAACAGAAGACAGTGGCGATAACGCGGCGTGTGGTTGATTGCGACGGCTCTTGGGAGGACGGATATTTTAGGACGCTTGCCCGCAATTACGGATTCGGTGTCAACGGCGACGCCTTCGAGGCGTGGGCAAAGGCTGTTCCGCTAAAAGCTGTGGCACATCATCGCAACGATGAGTTTCAGGTAGAGGCCATCTTCATGGGGCAGGCCGGGCTTCTCGACCCGCAGTCCATCCCCGAACGCCACCGCGAGGCAGCCCTTGCTGATCCTTATTTCAACAAGTTGGCGGCCGAATATCGCTATCTCGCGCATAAATTCAGCTTAAAACCGATGAATGCGCGGCTGTGGCGTTTCCTTCGTTTGCGTCCCCAGAACTTCCCGCACATACGCATCGCCCAGCTCGTAAGCCTTTATTGCAGTCGCAAGGCCGGCCTCTCCGACCTCATGGACTGCGACACCATCGCCCGTGCCGAAGACGTATTGCGCACCCATGTAACCTCTTATTGGCGCAATCATTATATGTTTGGCGTGGAGAGCGCATATTCAGAAAAGTCGCTTTCGTCCTCCTCGCTGCGGCTCCTGCTCATCAATACCGCCGTGCCCGTTCTGTTCGCATACGGCCGTTATAAGTCGAGCGAGCGTCTTGTAGACCGCGCTTATAGTTTCCTTGAGCAGCTTTCGCCCGAAGACAACCATATAATAAGGATGTGGAAGGACTGCGGACTCTCCGTGAAAACTGCCGCCGACTCGCAGGCTCTCATCCAACTTAAAACCGCATACTGCGACAGAAAGGATTGCCTGAGGTGCAGGATAGGGTATGAGTATTTTAAAAGCCCCCCTCTATCCCCCCAAGGGGGGAAGCCCAGCCGTAGTGCTTCGAGGATTGAGGATTGAGAATTGAGGAGCGAGGTTTGTGGATTGAGGAACGAGGTTTGAGAAATGCTTCATTTCTTATATTCTATAAAGCCTTATCACTCCTATCACTATAAAATAATAATAACAACAAATAATAAAAACATCCCCGTGCCATCCAATTGGAACTCCTCCCCCTTGGGGGAGGTGGGAGGGGGCCTTCCCTTAGAGCATCCAATTGGTTCTTTCCCCCTTGGGGGAATTAGAAGGGGGCCTTCCCTTATGAACATCCAATTGGAACTCCTCCCCTTTGGGGGAGGGGGGAGGGGGCTTAATTAGAAGGGGACTATAATTATGAACTATATCTTTGAAACCCGTATGGAGGTGCGCGACTACGAGTGCGATATTGAAGGCATTGTGAACAACGCCAACTATCTGCATTACATGGAACACACGCGCCATCTGTTCTTGAAAAGCCGCGGACTGAGCTTCGCCGAGATGCACAACAAAGGCGTGGATGCAGTCGTGGCACGTATGAATCTGCAATACAAGACACCGCTGCGCTGCGATGACGAGTTCATCTCACGACTCGGACTGCGCAAGGAGGGACTGCGTTATGTGTTCAATCAGGACATCTTCCGCGCCTCCGACAACCGCCTTTGCGTGCGTGCCACGGTGGAACTTGTGTGCCTCATCAACGGAAAACTCGGCAACAGCGAGGAATATGATAAAATGTTGGTCTCTGCGGGAGAAACATTTGTCTGAACTCCTGAACTTCCGTCTCCTGTCTCCTAATTAAAATAACAACAATGACAAATAACTCCCACGAACTCCTTTGCGCCATCGCGCTGACGCAGTTGAGCCACTACTCGCTCGCCGCCGTGCTGCAACTCTATCGCACACTCGGCTCGGCTAAGGCTGTGATAGACCATCGGCATGACATCCGCGACATCATTCCCGATGCCCGTCCGCGTTTCGTTGAGGCTCTTTCAAATATCGACGACTCGATGAAACGGGCGGAAATGGAGCTTGAATACGATTTCCGCAACGGGATAAAGCCGCTCACGCTGGACGATGCCGGCTATCCGCAACGCCTGAAGGAGTGTGCCGATGCGCCACTCGTACTCTTCTATAAAGGCTCGGCCGACCTGAATGCGCTCCGTGTGGTGAACATTGTTGGTACGCGCCACTGCACGACATACGGACAGGACCTCATCCGTCATTTCGTGGCCGACCTGCAACAAGCCTGTCCCGGCGTGCTCATCGTCAGCGGACTGGCCTACGGCGTGGACATCTGCGCCCATCGTGAGGCTCTGAAAAACGGCTGCGACACCGTCGGTGTACTGGCGCACGGCCTCGATACCCTCTATCCGTCGCTCCACCGCGACACGGCTGAGCGGATGATAGGGCAGGGTGGACTGCTCACCGAGTTCCTTACGCACACCAATGCCGACAAGCGCAACTTCGTGCAGCGCAACCGTATCGTGGCGGGAATGGCTGATGCGTGCATCCTTGTGGAGTCGGCAGCGAAGGGCGGCGGACTCATCACGGCTCGGATGTCGCGCGAATACAATCGTGAGGTGTTTGCATTTCCCGGTGCCGTGGGTGCGGAATATTCTGCGGGATGCAACAAGATGATACGTGAGAATGTGGCTGAGCTAATCACCTCGGCCGAAGATTTTATTACTACTATGGCATGGAATAGCAACAGAGAACTGGAGAAAGCAAGGCAACAGGGCATAGAACGCGATTTGTTTCCGCGTCTTGAGCCCGACGAGCAGCGTGTCGTGAACATCCTTCGCGATAAGGATTACAATGCCAATATGCTGGCCGTAAAGACGGAAATCCCCATCGCGCGCCTCTCCGCCGTATTGTTCGGACTCGAGATGAAGGGACTTATAAGGCAGCTCGCGGGTGGGGTATATCATTTGTTGTAGCTCTATTCCCTCTTCGACAGGGGAGTTTCCTCTTACCTTTCACCCTTACATCTTACCTCGAAAATCCCCCATTTCATCGATGAAATCACTTCGTTTTTACGTCTTTCCAGCTTTTTGAGTGAGTTTTTTGCGAATTTATACATTGTATTGGATTTAGATATAATTTATATCTTTGCTTCCGATATCGTACTGCATTACCAAAATAACACACGGCAACCGACGACGATATTACTGCGACAACTGTAAAGCATATTACTGTCTGCAACTGGAAAATGATGTGGGGACACATTAATCTGCGGATAAGTATGACGAAAATAATAACTGCGAGAATATTTTCACTAACTTATTTTATTACATGATGAAAAAAATTACATTATTATTTTTATCTCTTCTACTGTTATCGGTAGGGGGGGGTGAAGGCGCAAACCACGCAAACCACGCAAACCACGCCAACAGGCTTACCTAATGTAACTGCGCCTAAGGCAGGTATTGCATTGCCTATTTACACCACGTTTGATGGTTGGGGTTCAAACTGCAATAAGCCCGCAAAGACAATTACAATTAGTGAAAAGACTCTTTATGTGTTCGAAGGGAATGCCGGTTTAGGAATACCTACGTATGATGTGTCTTTTACCGACATGGTACATCTTGACATCTATGTTAGCGGTACAACTAAAATAGCTTTTTTCTTATACGGCACAGGCATGAGTTGGAGAGGTGTTGAGCGTTCTGTTAATGATGACGCTTGGAATTCTATTGACATTCCTCTTTCTGAGTATAATAATGGTAACACAGGAAACATCACAGAGTTTGCTTTTAGAGGTGGTGTTGTTGGCGACGATAAAGCTGGTATGGTAGACTTCTCTACTACTACTACGATTTATTTGGCTAATGCTTATTTCTATTCAACAAGCGGAACTCCTAAAATGAACGCAACAGTGGGAAATATAACCACCACTTCTGTTTCATTCAATGTAAATGGAGTTATTGGCAAAAATGCCAAAAATGAGAATCTTATATATAATGTATCTTGGACAAGCACGTCTGTTAGCGGGAGTAAAAGCAATATAACACCTACCGACGGTAAGATTACTATTGAAGGACTTACAGAGGGTACAAAATATGCTTTTAAGATCAAAGCTAATGATGGTTACACTGATACCGAAGAAAAGAAACTAATTGTTAGCACAACAAGTTTATTGAGTATTCCTGTGGCTGATGCTGTGGCTGATGCAGATGTAAAACAATTGTATTATAAGAATGACTATTCTACACTTCGTGGTATCCTTAACGAAGATACAAATGGTATAGATTTAGATGGGAAAAATAAAGAGATACCCATTAAGGGTAATACCAGTGAAAAGGTAATGGCTTTCAATCCGTCTAATGAGACAGAAGTCTTTGGATTGAATACACGACAGGAGTTCAACTATAATGAAGAACATAGCAGAAACAATAAGATTTATATTGCTGTGTATGTTCCTGGAACAGGAAATAAGAAAATAAAAGTCTCTCCACGTTTTTATGGCGTTAGTGATACATTCACGGAATGTAACTTGACAGCAGGTCAATGGAACTATCTTAAAGACATTAATCCCTTTGAGAACTATAAAGGGGACAAAGCATTCATAGGCTTGGCATTTACCGGCATTACAGGAGATGTTTATCTTGACAATTTCTATATGTCAGATAAAGGACCTGACGACGGCGAAGCCCCTGTAATCACTTATGCCGATACAAATACTACAACCGTGGCATCAGCATCATTCCGCTTAAGGGCAACAGACAAGACGGAAGAGCTGTCATATAAAGTTGTAGTTAAAGATAAGAACGGTAATACAATCTCAAACGAGACCGTAAAGGGAAAACCGGAAACTGACATATATGTCGGTGCTAAAGGTTTGTTGCCAAATACCGAATATACAGCAACTGTTACAGTTTCAGACAATACTCGCACATCCGATCCGAAAGTCCTGAATTTCACGACGCATCAGCTTGTATCCGCTGATAAGAAATCTGCGTCTTCTTACTATTATGAGAATGACAAGGCAACACTCCGTGGTATGCTTAATTCTTCAACTACGGGTGTTGGTATTGCAATTCCAGAAGAAAATCAAATCAGCATCAATGCCGATGACAAGGTCCTGATGTTCCAAGTAGAAAAGGACGAGGTCTTTGGCTTGAACACTAAAGAGGAGTTTGGCAAGGCTGAAAAGGACAGAATTATCGGTATCGCAGTTTATCCTGTCGGTACGACAACAATCCAGATATCTCCACGTATATATAACGTAGAGGACCATTTCGTAACACGGTCTGTTAAGGAAAATGAGTGGAACTATATCACCATAAGCCCGTTTGAAAATTATGATGGGGACTTTAATTTTATTGGTATGGCATTAAAGAGCGGTGATAAAGGAACCGTCTTCCTGGACAACTTCTATATGTACACATCAGAAGATATTAAATCACCGACCGTGACGCTTAATGATATTAATGAGGATGACGTACACGTGAACTCCGTAAAGGTTTCTTTCAGCGGTGCAGATGAGACAAACGAGGAAGTAAGATTTGGTGTTTGGGTAAAGAACATTACTGATGATGAAGTTGAATATAGCGGAGGATCTGCGAGTGCAAAGAATAATGAGAAAGTAACTTATTATCTGAAAGGACTCAAAACCGGTAAAGAGTATGAGATATATGTAAAAGTCCGTGACTTTAGCGAGAATGAAGGTAAGTCTAAAGTCAAGAGATTCACGACAAAGTCATATACAGACAATATCAGCATAGAAAGCTCTAAGGTGAAAGCTGATAATGGCGGAATCGTTGTTCTCAACGGAAAATGGAATGTTGAGGAGTTCAACAAGATTGCAGCGGAATATCCTTACGGTTGCTTTGATGTCCGTAATGTTGTATTTGATGACGGCCTGCGTCACGACCGCGGACCTTCTGGAATTCAGTTGTTCAATCACAATGCTTATTTCATAACTGACATAGGCAATAACTTCGATGGCAACTACGCTATACCAGATGAAGAAGGTAAACTCATCGGTATGAACTTCCAGTGGTATGACGGTGATTTCAAACCTGATGGCGGTCCTGTAGATTACGTGAATTATCAGAAGATAATTGATGATTACAAGAAGGAACATGGCACAGATTCTTATCCAGGTCTCTCTGGATCAGGTTATATAAAGATGGACCCGTACACCGGCTATGACTTGTATTTCAAGGAGCAAGGTGCTTCCATTACCCGGCAGATGTTTATGAAACCTCTCGTTGTAGGTGGAACACAGGGCGCAAACAAATATTCTACAATGATATGCCCGTTCGCTATGAATACAGACAAAGTGGAGAACTGTGAATTTTTCCAGTTGAATGAACCGTCCGTAAGTGGCGAAAACGTAACGCTTAACTTCACTCTGGTAACTGGTAAAACCGAAGCCAACAAGCCATATCTTATCAGGGTAAAAGGCGATGGCACCAGAGGTGGTACTGCTTATTTCGTGGACAATGCCGGCGATACAGAAAAGAAACTGTCTTTCTTTGATATTAAAAATAAAGAAGAAATCTACGGAAAGGCTGCAACAGATAATAATGTTAAGGCTACGCTTTTCGGAACATACGTGACAAAGACCTTCACACTGAACACTGCACCAAAGACATCAGAAGTATATGGTCTCAAACAGGACAATGACAAGTTGACACTCATAAGAAGTACGAAAAGAAGTACGCTTCCGGCTTTCCGTGCGGCTGTGAAGATAGAAGAACTTCCGGCAAAGGCCAAAAACATAATTTTGAGTTTTGATGGCGAGACAACCGGCATCACTTCTATAAACAATGAAGAGATGACTTCAATCCTCGGCAACGTGTACAGTATTGACGGAAAGAAAGTGGCAAGTTCACGAGACGCTCTTGTAACTCTGCCCGCAGGCATCTACATCGTTAATGGCAAGAAAGTTGTCATCAAATAACATTTATCAACTATCAATTATTAAAAGAAATGACAAAGAAACTTTATATAAAGCCGGAAACGATATTAATGGAAATTGAGGAGTCTCTCGCATTGCTTCAAGCCTCTGGGGAGGACGCTTCAACAGGTTCAACAGATGAAGAAATCAATTTCCAGAGTAAAGGCCATGATTTCGGTTACAACACTTGGGAAGAGTGGGACAACAGCGGTTCGACCGTCTGGGATGATAATGCTTCGGGACTTTGGGACTAATGAAGCGAATGTGAAATAAAAGAAACGTACCGGAATCTCCGGACGATAATAAAAGAGGGGGGATGTGTCAAAAACAAGATACATCCCCTTTTTCTTTTTTGATATATCGTTTTTTTTTCGTAAGTTTGCAAAAGTATTAAGTTTTAACGCCTACTATCATGATATTCCCTATTGGCATACAGGATTTCGAGAGCCTGCGCAACGACGGTTACGTCTACGTTGACAAGACAGCACTTATCTACAAGCTCGCGACGACGGGAAGATACTATTTCCTGAGTCGTCCGCGCCGCTTCGGAAAGAGCCTGCTCATCTCTACGATGGAAGCATATTTCCGCGGCAAGCGCGAGCTTTTTAAGGGGCTTGCGCTGGAGCAGTTGGAGAAGGACTGGAAGGAATATCCCATCCTGCATATTGACTTGAACTCACGACGGTATGAGAATGCGGAGTCGCTTCGGTCGGAACTGAACAAATATCTTGAGATTTGGGAACGGCGGTATGGTGACGAGT
>ERZ779852.3209-NODE-3209-length-12003-cov-12.003850_pt1 | contig 12003 bp, 11 predicted proteins | sample MGYA00511559_ERZ779852 | MGnify/ENA primary metagenome ERZ779852 (study PRJEB29588, sample SAMEA2157977) | human gut metagenome | biome: human gut; feature: human-associated habitat; material: faeces | place: Denmark | collected 2008/2010 ...
GCCGCCTTTTTTACATGGAGCCTCCGGAGAGCTGGTGCTTTCCGGAGGCTTTTTTGGTGTCTTGTCATGATTGCCTGGAGTGGGAATGATGAGTGTGATAGAGCTGTGAGGGATGATGAGAAACGATAATGGTGTATGGAGAATGAAATGGGGGCAGTAGAAATGGAATGATAGGGCGTGGCATATGATTGCTTATATTGTAGAACGTGAATGGTTATGATGTTCGGGGATAGGCTTTTTAATATCCTTTTTGTTGTTAATATATATTTTTTTATTACCTTTGTCATTGAATATATGAAATAGCAAAAAAATCGAATAATCAATGGAATAACCTAAAATAATAATTGTGTTATGGCACTTATAAAATGTAAAGGATGTGGACGAATGGTCTCTGACCAAGCAGAAGTGTGTCCGCAATGTGGCATTAGACTAAAGTCTGAAACACCAGAACCGCAGCCATCTTGGGGAGCTGCGCCGCAGTATCATCAATCATACCCGTCGCAAGGTGGCAATAATAACACTTTATTATATATAATAATAGCTGCACTTGTAGTTATTATTGTTGCTGGTGTAGCGTATTTCTTTATTACTGCCAATAATAATAACAAGGCAGAAATTGAAGAGCTGAAAAAGAGCCAGAAAGAATTAGCTTCTGCGAATGAGAAACTTTCATCGCAGAACCAAGAACTTGAGAAAAAGACTGCTCGCCTTGAACAGCAAGAACAGCATACCAAGATTATTGTCCAAAAAGGCGCAGAACATGCTTCTGAGCACCGTGCGGTGAGTGTGGGAAGCAAAGGAGCTAAAGTCGTAATAAACGGTACTGGTGTCCGTCTTCGTTTTGCACCAAGTCTTGATGCCGGGTATTTGACTTGGGAGAACGGTGCGACACGTGCTCCGAAGAAAGGTGCTAAATTGGAATACAGGGGAGAGGACGGCGACTGGTATGAAGTACGTTATCTCGGACATACGTTTTATGTCTCCAAAGAATACAGTTACTTAGAGTTTTAATAAATGATATTGCATAAAACATTGAATAGAATATTGTATCTGACGGTAATTCTGGCTTTGTTAGCTTGCAGTGGTACTGCTTCTAATAAAGATAAGAATGTTGCAGAGGCGGCAGTCAGTAGTGATGGTCATGTGGTAGAGAGCACATCCGACAGTGCCGTAGCTGTGTCCCTTCCATATTCAGGTGATGATATTTACGAACATATAGTGCTCGACTATGGAAACCGCACAGTACGTACCGACGCGGACTTAAGCGTCAGTATGCCACAGCTCGTGAAAGACAAGAAGAAATGTTTCATCGTGATGTCCAAGAAGGATTATTATTTATATGTATACGAAGCCCAAGGAAAGGATACAGTACTTGTTGCGAGATACGACTGTGCCTTTTCTCTGAAAAAAGGCAACAAACAGAAAAAAGGAGATATGCGCACACCGCATTGTACGATGAAGAATCCTTTCACTATATCCCAGATTGTAAACGCATCTTCCTGGCATCATGATTTCGGTGACGGACGTGGCTCTATCAAGAGTTACGGCGACTATTTCATGCGCCTTGTTACACCCGGACACTCAGGTATTGGAATCCATGGAAGCACGAATAACCGTGAGAGTGTTCCTGGAAGAGCAAGTGAAGGCTGCATCAGGCTGAAGGATGAAGACATTATTGACCTGAAGAACAACTACGCATTCGTTGGCATGAAAGTTGTGATAAAGGCGGAAGACGTAGACGACCTGCCGTTTGAAATACACGCGATAGAAAAGCAAGGCATAGACCGCAAGCGCCATTTTGATCCAAACAAAACCCTCACCAACGACCAGATACAGAAAGCCAATGTAGAGAAAGGAAGGAGCAAGAATAGCAACCGTGCCGATGCCGACATAGAGAATTCCGGCAATACAGCCAATGATATGGCGAGTGTGGAGACACCCCGTACTGGCAGCAGTAAGAATATGACACTTGAGGAATTGGAGAAATCCCGTTAGTATGAACAACAGGTAAATAGAGAAAAGGATTACAGATGGCACTTAATTATATTTGGATTGCACTCTTTGCCATTGGAGTGCTTATCGGATTAGCGAAACTGATATTTTGGGGCGATGTAGACACTTTGCCAGCAATGATGGATTCCACGTTCAAGATGTCGACAACGGCGTTCGAGATGACTCTCGGACTTACTGGAACGTTGACGTTATGGATGGGAATACTGAAGATTGGCGAAGACAGCGGACTCGTCGATCGCCTCGCACGTTTCCTCAGTCCCGTACTTACCAAGCTCTTTCCCGAAATTCCGAAGAACCATCCGGCACTTGGCTCAATCTTCATGAACATCTCCGCCAATATGCTCGGGCTCGACAATGCCGCCACTCCCGTAGGCCTGAAAGCGATGCAGGAACTTCAGAGCATCAACCCGAAGAAGGATACGGCGAGCAATTCTATGATAATGTTTATGACGCTGAACACCTCAGGTCTCACCATTATCCCGGTTTCCATTATGGCCTACCGCGCGAAATATGGCGCAGCCGACCCTGCCGACATCTTCATTCCGTTGCTGCTCACCACGATGTGTTCAACTTTGGTCGGCCTTATAATAGTATCTTTATACCAACGGATAAACCTTTTCCAAAAGAGTTTCCTCATAATGTTCGCTGTTATAGCCGCCCTCGTAGCCACGTTGTTTATTACTATGATGGGCATGAGTACCGAACAGATGCAGAATTTCTGCCGTTTGCTCACCAGTATTCTTATTCTTGGAGCAATAATGATATTCATTTATTCCGGCTGGAGAAAGAAACTCAATGTCTATAACTCCTTTATCGAAGGTGCAAAGAGCGGTTTTAATGTAGCCGTGAGCCTCATTCCATATTGCGTTGCCATCCTCGCAGCCGTAGGAGTGTTCCGTGCCTCGGGTGCATTAGACCTGTTGCAGGGATGGTTGAAAGCAGGAGTGGAATACTGCGGACTCAATAGCGACTTTGTCGGAGCAGTACCGGTAGCGCTGATGAAACCCCTGAACGGAAGTGGAGCGCGTGGTATGATGCTCGAATGCTTCGAGTCGTTCGGCCCCGATTCCTTTGTGGGCCACCTTGCAAGTGTCCTCCAGGGTAGCACCGACACGACATTCTATATCCTTGCTATCTACTTCGGTAGCGTAGGAATAAAGAAATACCGCTATTCCGTGACTTGCGGACTGATGGCTGATGTGGCAGGAATGATAGCAGCGGTGTTTATCAGTTATTTCTTCTTCTTTGGAAATTAAAGGAAGATAGGAGGAGATAAAGGGCGAATGTTTTAATGTGGGGAAAGTAGTAAGGAGAAAGTAGTAAGGGGAAAGTAGTAAGGAGAAAGTAGTAAGTAGTAAGGAATAAGAGAAAAACGGGAGATAAAACAATGCAGTGGACAGACCGCATAAGGCAAGTTAAGATTATTCTTGTGGTGGCAGCTATTCTAATAGCTATCGCCTCGCTTGTTGTTTCCCATTTCCTCACTCGAGATCTCTCTCGCGAGGAGCGCAATAAAGTGGAGGTGTGGGCGGCTGCCATGCGCGCCTTGAACAATGCAGACGAGAACACCGACCTTGAACTGGTGCTTAAAGTAATCAACGGGAACAATACAATACCAGTCGTAGTGATGGGCAAGGACGGCAATGCGCAACTCTTTCGCAATGTCGTTGTGGATGGAGAGAATTATGAAGATAGCCTGAATAACGCCACATTGCTCGGCCGTCGACTGCTGAAATTGGGACAGAACATCCGCATCGAATTAAGCGAGCCGGCGGGAAAAGACTATATCGATGTTTGCTATGACGAGTCGTTAATGCTCAAACGGCTTCAGACCTATCCCTTTGTACAGCTTGGCGTAGTCATGATATTCGTTGTCGTGGCCATATTCGCCCTGCTCACGTCAAAGCGTGCAGAGCAAAACAAAGTGTGGGTTGGCCTGTCTAAGGAGACCGCCCACCAGCTCGGAACGCCTATTTCCAGTCTGATGGCGTGGACAGAGATATTAAAGGAGAACTATCCCGGTGACGACCTCATTCCTGAAATGGACAAGGATGTGAAGCGTCTGCAACTCATTGCCGACCGATTCTCGAAGATTGGTTCGCTACCCGAGCCCGTGCCCGACAGCTTGAACGATGTCATGGACCATGTAATCGATTATATGGATCGCCGTACCTCAAAGAAAGTCCGCATGATAAAGGACTTCCCCGACCATGATGTTAGTGTACGAATCAACGCCTCCCTGTTCGAATGGGTCATCGAAAACCTCTGCAAGAACGCCGTCGACGCGATGGGCGGAGAGCAGGGCACCATCACCCTTCATGTGGAAGACACCGCCACGAAGGCCATAATCGAAGTCTCTGACACAGGAAAGGGAATCCGTAAGAAAGACATTGCGAACGTGTTCCGTCCCGGATTCACCACCAAAAAACGCGGTTGGGGACTCGGCCTTTCGCTTGCCAAGCGCATTATAGAGGAATATCACTCTGGAAAAATATATGTTAAGAGCTCCGAAGTTGGCAAAGGCACCACTTTCCGCATAGAGTTGCGTAAGTGATTCTATCTTTTTCCACTTGTATTCACTATCTAAAGAGTCAACAGGCAAGTGCAATATTACAAAAACTTTCCGTAATATAGCACTTGCCTGTTGACTCTTTTTGTATGGCGAAACTTGTTTTTTCTCTCGAAAAAAATGCCCGTATGTTGACGGATTTTCATGGAAATACATTAATTTTGCAGCTTCAAACGATACATATAAAAAACAATGGGTGGTTTTTTCGGAACTATATCAGTTAAGGATTGCGTAAACGACTTGTTTTACGGAACTGACTATAATTCGCATTTAGGTACAAAGAGAGCAGGCCTTGTTACTTTTGACAAGGAAAAAGGATTCACACGAAGTATTCACAGTCTGGAACGCGACTATTTCCGTTCTCGTTTCGAGGGAGAACTTGATAAGTTCGCGGGCAACTCGGGCATCGGCGTTATCAGTGATACCGACCCGCAGCCTATTCTCGTGAACTCACACTTAGGGCGTTATGCCGTGGTAACGGTGGCCAAAATCAATAACATTCGCGAGATTGCGCAGGAGCTGTTGGAGAACCGTATGCACTTCAGCGAGATGAGTGCTAACAACATCAATCCTACCGAGCTCGTGGCTTTGCTCATCAATATGGGCAACACGTTCGAGGACGGAATAAATAAGGTTTATCGGAAAGTAAAGGGTTCGTGCTCTATGCTTATCCTCACCGAAAACGGAATCATCGCCGCTCGCGACGCACTCGGACGCACTCCGATTGTCATAGGAAAGAAAGACGGTGCGTATGCGATGACCAGCGAGACAACTTCTTTGCCAAATCTCGACTTCAAACGGGTGCGCGACGTTGGTCCGGGAGAGATTGTACGCATAACGGCCGACTCGCTCGAAGTGCTGAAAAAGCCGTTCAGCCGTTGCCAGATATGCTCGTTCCTATGGGTTTACTACGGATTCCCGGCAAGCGATTACGAGGGAATAAACACTGAATATGTGCGCGAAGTGGCCGGCGAGGTAATGGGCAAGGAAGACGATACTGAAGCCGATTGCGTGTGCGGAGTACCCGATTCCGGCGTAGGTACTGCTCTCGGATATGCCGAAGGACACAAGATTCCGTATAGGCGTGCAGTGTTGAAATACACACCCACATGGCCCCGTTCTTTCACTCCGGGCAATCAGAGCCGCCGCAACCTCGTGGCCAAGATGAAGCTCATTCCGAATCAGGCCATACTGAAAGACCAGCGCGTGGTGTTCTGCGACGACTCCATCGTCCGCGGCACCCAGTTGCGCGACAACGTGAGGACATTCTATGAGTACGGAGCTAAGGAAGTGCACGCCCGCATCTCCTGTCCGCCGTTGGTATATGGCTGTCCGTTTATCGGCTTCACAGCGTCGAAGACCGACCTTGAACTTATCACGCGCCGCATAATACAGGACTTTGAGGGTGATGCCAACAAGAATTTGGAGAAATATGCCACCACCGACAGCCCCGAATACAAGCGTATGGTGGAGGAGATAGGCAAGCGCTTGGGCCTCAGCAGCGTGAAGTTCAACAAGATAGAAACGCTGATTTCCGCTATCGGATTGCCTAAGGAGAAAGTCTGCACCCACTGTTTTGATGGCAGCAGCTATTTCTTTGACGACAAAGATGAAAAAGAATAACATACCGTTCCGCCGCTTTCCGTTGTGGTAACACCATGACAGGAAGCGGCGGAACTGTTTTCTGTTTGGTCGAAAAAAGCAAAAAAACATTCATAAATTGCTCAATATCAGAAAATATTCGTAACTTTGCAGCCCGATGTGTAGTTTAGATACCTATAAAATAGATTTGAAAGGATTGGATGAGGGCGAGAATCGCCTGTCGTTCAGTCTCGACAATGATTATTTCAAGGCAATAGACGCTACCGAGGTGAACGGAGGCGACGTTCATGTTGACCTGCTCATTCAGCGCAGAGACAATGTGTTCACGCTCGATTTCCACACCGAGGGCACAGTCGTTGTTCCGTGCGACGTCTGTCTGGACGACATGGAGCAGCCGATAGAGGCGGACGACCGCCTCGTGGCACAATTCGGAGAGGAAGATTCCGATGACGGAGATGAAGTCGTTACGGTGGCCGAGGACGAAGGAATACTCGACATATCGTGGCACATCTATGAGTTCATAGCTCTCGCAATACCCGTTAAGCACGTTCATGCACCTGGAAAATGCAACGCTGCGATGATAGAAAAGTTCAACGAACTGTCAGCCGCCCGAAGCGGTGACGAGGATGAAAAGACGATGGACCCGCGTTGGAACGCACTCTTGAAACTGAAAGAATAAAGTATAAAACAAAAAGATTAAAACATTTAAAAAACATGGCACATCCTAAAAGAAGACAGTCTAAGACTCGTACACTTAAGAGAAGAACTCATGATAAGGCAGTAGCTCCTACATTGGCAGTATGCCCTAACTGCGGTGCATACTATGTTTATCACACTGTATGCCCTACTTGTGGCTATTACAGAGGTAAAGTGGCTATCGTCAAGGACGCTGAATAATGGAGAAAATCAACGCTATAATAACCGGCGTTGGCGGATACGTTCCCGATTATGTCCTCAATAATGAGGAATTGTCGCGGATGGTTGACACAAGCGACGAGTGGATTATGACCCGTGTGGGCATCAAGGAGCGCCGCATCCTTACCGAGGAAGGGCTCGGAACGAGCTATCTGGCACGTAAGGCGGCGAAGGAACTGCTGAGAAAGACGGGCGCAGACCCGGACAGCATCGATGCCCTCATCGTCTGCACCACCACTCCCGACTACAAGTTCCCGTCTACGGCATCAATCGTCTTGGGTAAGCTCGGACTGAAGAATGCTTTCGCGTTCGACCTTGAGGCTGCGTGCTGCGGATTCCTTTATGCGCTCGACGTCGCTTCAACGATGATTCAGAGCGGCCGCTACAAGAAGATTATCGTTATTGGAGCTGACAAGATGTCGTCGCTGATTGACTACACCGACCGTCAGACTTGTGTGCTTTTCGGCGATGGTGCCGGTGCGGTGCTCGTCGAAGCTACGACCGAGGAGAATGTCGGAGTGCAGGACTCGTTCCTCCGTACTGATGGCAAGGGACTTCCGTTCCTTCACATGAAGGCCGGCGGTTCTGTCTGCCCGCCGTCTCACTTCACCGTTGACCACCGTCTGCATTATCTCTATCAGGAGGGACGCACGGTGTTCCGTTATGCCGTTACTGCTATGAGCAACGACATTGTGGAGATAATGAAGCGTAACAATCTGGCCGAAAGCGATGTCAACTGGGTTGTGCCTCACGAGGCAAACCTGCGTATCATCGAGGCGGTGACAAAGCGTGCCGAGGTGTCTTTAGACAAGGTCGTAATCAATATCGACCGTTACGGCAACACGAGTGCAGCCACTATTCCGCTCGCCATGTGGGATAACGAGCAGAATTTCAAGAAGGGCGACAACGTCGTATTTACGGCTTTCGGTGCCGGCTTCGTGCATGGCGCATCCTTCTATAAGTGGGCTTACGACGGCAAATAATAATGTATAAAGACTGATAAGGGCTGTATGGCTTCTTTGCTGCGCAGCCATGAGGATACGAAAAGAACGCATCAATCGGCAAAGAGTGGTGCGTTCTTTTTTTATTCTAATCGTAAGAGGGATTTATCCTGATAGCGGAAGAATATATTTAATATTAAAACAGAAGCAGAAAAGATGCACAAAGCAGGTTTTGTAAACATCGTGGGCAACCCGAACGTGGGCAAGTCTACACTTATGAACCAACTCGTGGGCGAGCGGATAAGCATCGCTACGTTCAAGGCGCAGACCACGCGCCACCGCATTATGGGCATTGTCAACACGCCGGATATGCAGATTGTCCTCTCCGACACGCCCGGAGTGCTGAAACCCAACTATAAGATGCAGGAGATGATGTTGGCATTTTCGGAGTCGGCGCTCGCCGATGCAGACGTTCTCCTCTATGTTACCGACGTGGTGGAGAACCCTGAGAAGAACATGGACTTCCTCGATAAGGTGCGCAAGATGACCATTCCCGTGCTCTTGCTGATAAACAAAATCGACGAGAGCGACCAGAAAACGCTTGGCGATATTGTGGAGAAGTGGCATACTCTGCTGCCAAATGCGGAGATACTTCCCATCTCGGCGAAGAACAAGTTTGGTGTCGACATACTGCTGAAGCGCATCAGCGAACTGCTGCCCGACTCTCCGCCGTATTTCGACAAGGAACAGTTGACCGACAAACCTGCGCGTTTCTTCGTCAGCGAGATTATCCGCGAAAAGATACTGCTCTACTACGACAAGGAGATTCCCTATTCGGTGGAGGTCAGTGTGGAGAGTTTCAAGGAGACGGACAAGAACATCCACATCCGCGCCATCATCTATGTGGAGCGCGATTCGCAGAAGGGCATCATCATAGGCCATCAGGGTGTGGCGCTGAAGAAGGTCGGGGCAGAGGCCCGCAAGGCTCTTGAGAAGTTTTTCGGCAAGCGCATTTACCTCGAGACCTACGTCAAAGTGGACAAGGACTGGCGCAACTCGCAAAAGGAATTAGACAACTTCGGCTATAATCCGGAGTGATAAATAAAGGAAGATATAATAAATGACGCAGCCCGGCGATGCTTTCATCGGGCTGCGTTTTTTTATTTCAACAATTCTTGATAATCCTATAATAAGGGACTAATAGTCGAAGATAGAAGTTGGTGTTGTGGTCTCATTGTCGTAATCTTTGTCCTCCCACCATTTGTCACCAGGAGTTCCTTCTTGACTGCTTCCGCGTCCTCCTCCTTTTCCGTCTATATAGTAACTTACGCCGTTTAATCCATCCATAATCTCGTCCTTGCAGAGAGGCTCGATTACTGTGCTTTCCGGCTTTATATATGTTTTCTTCTTCATATTGTGTCCTTTTTTATTTTACGATAAACTTTTTGCCGTTGCTGATATATATGCCTTTTGGTAGAGCAGCGTTGCCGTTCATTTCTATTCCTTGCAGGTTGTAGACTTTGCCGTTGTGGTGCGAATGGCCTCCATCGTATATCTTTACTTCATAGAGACCCGTTACCTCGTCATATTCACCGTTCATTGCTCCAAAAGTGAACAAGTGCGCTTGTGCCGGGTTTCCTTTTTGGTGCGCATCCTCAATCCACCAGCTATATCCTCTTGCCATATACTGAGCGTTTGTATGCCAGAGTGTGCTGTTGTCCATAAGGAATGAGTTTAGAGGGACCCCTGCAGGTTTATATGTACCAACAATAGACAGTTTGCAATCATTGCCAGCCCATGTTGGAGTTTCTACATATGTGTTTATCTGTGTTTCTTCCGTATATGTAACACGGTCGATAATATAGTATGGTCCTTTTATAGAAGCTCCGTTTTCGTCTCCTATTTTTATACTTCCAGAGTGCCCCTCATACCCGGCGTTTAGCAGGTAACAGTGTCCGGCCTCCATAGCCACTACGTTCTCATCCTTAAACTTCTTTGTGTCGTCCAAATCGATGATTTTGAACAATAGAGTGTGGTCGTCTTTAAATCCCTTGAACTCTGCTATGAGCGGATATGGGAAGAATGTCGTGTTCACCTGATACTTCGTAAGGTTCACAGGCAGCACGATAGGATTCCATACGCCTTTGTTCAATGTACGTCTAAGAATCATCGGCCTGTTAGTGTATTCTATCTTGCTCTTTTTTTCTCCGTTGTCAAGCGGACTCGTTAGTTTCCCCCTTTCGTCGAGCGCGAAGCTCTGTCCGAGATACTTCATGTTGAAGTTGTCTACCCACACCACATCGTTATTTGTGAAGTCGCGTGTGGCCTTGATGCCGAATGTGATATTTGCAGGGGCATCGGGAACATATACGAGTACGGAGTTAGGATATTCGTTGGTATAGAAAGCAATGCCGGCCTCCAAGTGCGTCGTAGGGGATCTGCGGTATAAGTTCTTTATATTTGTATTTTTATCAAATGAGGAATTATCTGTTTTATCCTCATATATTTCATGTGGATAACTTACCAGGTATCTTTGTGGCAAAAGGTTTACGTATGCGTGTTTTGCCGTTCCCTCTGTTGCTGTATTGTCGGAGTATGCGAACAGTTTTGCGCAGCAACTCTCCGTGCCGCCATTGTTATAGAAGAATCCCTGGCAGTCAATTCTGTACCATCCCGCTTTGGTTACTGGGACTGTTTGATACAGGCTTTTGTCTTTTTCCACGGTGTAACTTCCCGCATTCTTTATCTGTGCGCAATAGAACATTCCATATTTTCCATCACCATGAGTTTCATTGTTAAACGTTATATCCCTGATTTTGTAATCATCTGCGTTAAATTTGGTAGTATATAAAGATTTATCTGCAAAGTCGTGATGCCATCCACTGTCATCTGTTGGCAGGTCTTTTTCATTTACATCACGAGTATATGCGTTTTGTCGATTGAAGTTTTGCGCTCTGATAAGGAACGTAACGTCAGAAGGTTCAGTATCATAAATATGGGTGTCTTGGAGCATGGTTCTTTCAATCTCATCCATATTCACTATCTTCCAATATGTATATTGTATATTGGTATTAGTGGTTGACTGCTGGATGTCTACACGGTTTGGGTTGCCGTCGTTGAACACGTAGACTCGCATCTGTTGGTTTGCCACGAGGTCTTGGTCTGTGCTTATAGCATGGCTGTTGTCGGCATATAATAGTTGTATCTTGTATATATTGTCGCCATCACTAATAGAACATTCCTTTTTTATTGAATCGGCTATTGCCGATACCTTTACTTTTGTGAATGTAAAGACCGTAGCCGTTTTTGGAGAAGTGTCGTCCTTTCTTCTATCAAGAAATACACCTTCTTTATTATCGCCACCCTCGCTGACATAACCAAAGTATTGGCCTTCTCCAAAGAAAGGGGTGTGGATATAATATTTACCTGTGCTTTTTTCTTCAAGTTTCATGAATAGTCCTGCTGTGTGCGTAGCTGCCTCAGTTCCCCACAAACCTCCGGCATTTAGGAACTTCTTGTTTCCTACATTAAAGAAAACGACACGTTCTGATTTCGCCGCGTCATCAATTGTGATGCCGTTTCCTTTGTAATTGCTCTCGGGAATAATGGCTTCGGCTAACTCTGAGCCTTGCGCGTAGGCAGGCGCGATATTGATTGCAGTCAATAATGTGGCAAACGTCACTGTAAAATAAAATCTTTTCATCCTACTTCCAATTTAATCGTTGTAATGTTGTTTTTGTAAAGTTGCCGTACAATGATACAGCATAGTTTCGGAAACGTGTCGTTCCGAATAACGTTTGGTTTTGTGAGACCTTTTCTTCTTTTTTATTTTTCTAAAGTTATAGGTAATGTATAACTCAAATTGCTGAAATCCGGCCTATATTCTACAAAGATATAGAGTTTTTACTTATTAAAAATAATATAGGTTTGGCGGTTAAAATGATTTAATGATTTTCGGGGGGG
>ERZ779852.3214-NODE-3214-length-11990-cov-8.185505_pt1 | contig 11990 bp, 7 predicted proteins | sample MGYA00511559_ERZ779852 | MGnify/ENA primary metagenome ERZ779852 (study PRJEB29588, sample SAMEA2157977) | human gut metagenome | biome: human gut; feature: human-associated habitat; material: faeces | place: Denmark | collected 2008/2010 ...
CCTGGGCATGTCCATCACCAAGAACATTGTGGATATGATGGGTGGCACCATTGCGATTGAAAGTGAACCGGGCAAGGGCAGCGAATTCATCGTAGATCTCTGCTTCGCACTCAGCGGACAAAGGGTGGAGCCCAAGCAGCTCCCGCAGTTGGAGGGGCTGCGCGCATTGGTAGCAGACGACGATACCGACACCTGCCTGAGCGTCAGCACCATGCTGTCCAAGATCGGGATGCGGCCGGAGTGGACGATCTCCGGCAGGGAGGCGGTGATCCGCACCCGGTACGCCATGGAACAGGGCGACGAATTCAGCGTCTACATCATCGACTGGCTGATCCCCGATATGAACGGCATCGAGGTCGTGCGGCAGATCCGCAAGGTGATCGGGAAAAACTGCCCCATCATCATCCTGACAGCCTACGACTGGGCAGATATCGAAGAAGAAGCCCGCGCTGCCGGAGTGACCGCTTTCTGCGAAAAGCCGCTGTTCCTTTCCGAGCTGCGCAGAGTGCTGGCAGAACCTTTTGGTGCAGAGCCTGCCCACAAGCCATCGCAGCCTAATGCCGCCAAGCTCAAGGGAAAGAAACTTTTGCTGGTGGAGGACAACGCGCTGAACCGTGAGCTTGCGCAGGAGATCCTGAAGGAAGCGGGTTTTGTGGTGGACACTGCCGAGGATGGTGAGATTGCCGTCCAGAAGATGATGCAGGCGGCCCCCGGGCAGTACGACCTGATCTTAATGGACATCCAGATGCCCAGGATGGACGGCCACATTGCAAAGCCGCTGGATATCCCGCACCTGCTGCAGGTTCTTGCAGACGTACTGAAATAAACAGCGAAAAGCACCCACGGCAATGCGTGCCCGATTTCTTTGTGTCAGTCGATGTAGCTTTCTGTATCAACGCACATAGTGGGCGGAAAACTGTGGGGGCAGCCTGCGTTACTGCACCGCACGGATAGCATCTATCGTGATGTTGTACTGTTCTGTCACACGGTCAAACCATTCCTTTGAGCCTTTTAGGGTGCCCGCACGCAGCACCTCGGTCAGCTCATAGGTGGGCTGATAGAGATTGGTAAAGCCAAGGTTCTGGCATACCCCCTTGAGCGTGTGTGCCGCACGGAATGCTTCCTCTACATTTTCTTCCTTTAATGACCGCTCCAGCTTTGGATAACTGTCATCGTCCAAAAACATTCTGGCAAATTTGCGGATCATCCCCTCACTGTACAACCGATTGAGCACATCCTCATAGTCTGCACCCATTTTCTTATAGCATTCCTGGATCGTCATAGTCCCCTGCGCATCCTTTCTTAATTCTTCCGTGGCATTGTACCGTCATAGTGGTATCTCGTTTTACCTGTGCTTCATCCTTTGATGCAATGCGGCAGAGAATGGTCACAGTAAATGTGGAGCCAACACCGATCTTGCGCTCCACTTTTCCAATCTTTCTCCGCCCCAGACGGTTCATTCCGGTTTCATTTTCATTCCACTGGTTTCAGAAAGGTCATTGCGAGATCATTCTCGTTATGCTGTCAACAGCTTTTTTGAATCTATACCATTATATAGCATGATTGTAACATTATCGCGAATGCGTTTCAAGAGATTTTGCTTGTAAAGGCTACTAGTTTTCTATTATTAGTGCTTGACAAAAAGCCGCCGAAGATACCTCCCAACATGGGAAGAATCCTCGGCGGGAAAGCGGCGCATTCGTGCTGGCCGTTGATCTGCCCAGCGGCATCAACACAAAAAAGCACTTTCCCTTATATTTGCATTGCAAATAAGGGAAAGTGCTTTTGTCTTGCTCACTATGAGGTTACTATCGCAAAGGATACGGTCAACTCCCAATAGCGAAAAGATAATACGGCAGCCTTCACTTTTTCAGCACTACGCACTCATAGGGGCGCAGCGTGTCGGCGGTGTCAGGGTAGTTGCCCAGCAGTTTCTCGGCATCGGTCCAGCCTACGGGCAGAGGCTTGGCAATTTCCCGCTCCCGCAGGTTGCAGAGCACCAGCAGCTCCGTCTCGCCGTCGTACCGGCGATAGGCTAACAAATCCGCATTGTCGGGGTACAAGAACTCGATTTTTCCCGCACTGATGACCGGCATTTTCTTGCGCAGGGCCACCAGCGTTTTGTAAAAGTTGCGGATGGAATCCGGGGCGTCCATCTGGGCAGCGGCGTTGATGGCCTTGTAGTTGTCGGCAATGCCGATCCACGGCGTACCGGTGGTAAAGCCCGCGTTCTCGCTCGCGTCCCACTGCATCGGGGTGCGGCTGTCGTCGCGGCTGCGCTGGGCGATAATGTCCAGCGTCTCGGCCTCGGTCTTGTTCTGCTCCCGCAGGATCTTGTAGTAGTTGAGGCTCTCGACGTCGCGGTACTGCTCGATTTTCGTGAAGTGCGGGTTCGTCATGCCCAGCTCCTCACCCTGATAAATGTACGGTGTGCCGCGCATAAAGTGGATGGCCGCCGCCAGCATCTCGGCGCTTTCCTTCCAGTAGGTCGTGTCGCTGCCAAAGCGGCTGACCGCACGGGGCTGGTCGTGGTTGCACCAGAACAGCGCATTCCAGCCGCCGTGGGCCTGCATCCCCTCCTGCCAGGTCTGGAACAGTTTCTTCATGGCGAGGTAATCAGGCTCCCTCAATTCCCACTTTTGCCCGTCCTTGTAGTCGACCTTCAGGTGGTGGAAATTGAAGCACATCGTCAGCTCGTGGTTGCCCTCAGCGGTGTAGCCGATGCAGTTTTCCAGCGTGGTGGAGGACATCTCCCCCACCGTGATCATGCCGTCGATGCCGCCCGCGGCGACCAGTTCCTTCAGGTACTTGTGGACGTTGCGGCCATCGGTGTAGAAGCGGCGGCCGTCGCCCTCGTAGTCATTCTCGTAAAATTTGGGCTTGGAAATGACATTGATGACATCGAAACGGAAACCCTTGATGCCCTTCGCCTTCCAGAATCGCAGGATGTCGGCCATTTCCTCTCGCACGGCGGGGTTCTCCCAGTTCAGGTCGGCTTGCATGACGTCGTAAAGATGCAGATACCATTTGCCGAGCCATGGTACATATTCCCACGCAGGGCCGCCGAATTTCGACACCCAGTTCGTCGGGCAGCAGTCGGGCGTGCCGTCCTTGAAGATGTAATAGTTCTGGTACTTTTTGTCGCCCGCCAGTGCTTTTTTAAACCACTCGTGCTCGGTTGAGGTGTGGTTGAACACCATGTCCAGCATCAGGCCGATGCCGCGCCTGTCCGCCTCGCGGATAAGCTCCTCCAGATCCTCCATCGTGCCGTAGCGCGGGTCAACGGCACGGTAGTCGGCCACATCGTAGCCGTTGTCGCGCTGAGGTGAGGGGAAGAACGGCGTCAGCCAGAGGTAGTCGACACCAAGATCGGCGAGGTAGTCCAGTTTCGCGGTGACGCCCTTCAAATCGCCGAAGCCGTCACCGTTCGAGTCCATGAAGGATTTCGGGTAAATTTGGTAGACAACTTTATCTTTAAAATCATTCATGGTACACACCTCACAAAATCAGGCAATGCCTTTCTTTTTGCCGACGCTGACGGTCAGCACAAAGGGCACAACGATGGCAATGACCATGCACAGCGCAAAGCTGAGCATATAGGCAGGCTGGATGGACAGAATGCCGGGGAGGCCGCCAACGCCGATGGCGTTGGCCGTGGTGGAAGTAGCCACGCAGACAGCTGCCGCGATGGCCGAGCCGATCATGCCGCAGATGAACGGGAAGTGGAATTTGAGGTTGACGCCGAACATAGCGGGCTCGGTAACGCCGAGGTAGCAGGAGATGCAGGATGGTACGTTGACCTCCTGAGCGTCCGCGTTCTTGCGCTGCAGATAGATCATACCGAGGACGGCAGAGCCCTGCGCAATGTTGGACAGCGCGATCATCGGCCACAGCATCGTGCCGCCGAAGTCGGCAATCAGCTGCATATCAATGGCGTTGGACATGTGGTGCAGGCCGGTGATGACCAGCGGGGCATAGACAAAACCGAAGATTGCGCCAAAGACCACGCGGAAGGAGCCGGAAATGCCAGCGTAGACAACATCAGAGATGACGGAGCCGATCTTCCAGCCGATAGGTCCAAGGATGGTATGAGCGACGATGACGGACAGGACCAGCGAGCAGAACGGTACAACGATCATCGAGATGACCGGCGGGCAGATCTTGCGGAAGAATTTTTCCAGATACACCAGCGTGAACGCGGCCAGCATGGCAGGGATAACCTGTGCCTGATAGCCGATCATGTTGATGGTGAAGAAGCCGAAATCCCACTTGGGGATATCAGCCGCTGCTGTGGATGCGACAGCGTAGGCGTTCAGCAGCTGGCCGGAAACAAGCGTCAGGCCGAGGACGATGCCTAGGCTCTGGGTCGTGCCCACCTTTTTGGTGACGGACCAGCAGATGCAGACCGGCAGCATGTGGAAAACGGCCTCGCCGATCAGCCAGAGGAAGCTGTCCACGCCCGACCAGAACTGGCTGATGTCGCACAGCGTCTGGGTGCCGTTATTGAAGAAATAGATGCTGTCGATACAGTTGCGGAAGCCCAAAATCAGACCGCCCGTAATGATGGCAGGGATCAGCGGGGCGAAGATCTCGGCCAGCACGCTCATAACTCTTTGCAGGGCGTTCTGGTTCTGCTTGGCCGCGCTCTTGACAGCCTCCTTGGAGACACCGTCGATGCCGGAGACCGCGATAAAATCATTGTAGAAATCGCTGACCGTGTTGCCGATGATGACCTGGAACTGGCCCGCCTGCGTGAAGGTGCCCTTGGCGGATTTGAGTGCTTCAATTTTGGCAACGTCCGCCTTGGCGGGATCGTTGAGGACAAAGCGCATGCGCGATACGCAGTGAGATACCGCCGCAATGTTCTCTTTGCCGCCGACATACGCAAGAAGCAGCCGCGCGTCCTGTTCGTATTTACCCATGATGTTTTCCTCCTTTTGCCCGGTAGAGCGGGCATCTTTTAACTTGTTCATACAAGTTCTGCTTACAGCCACAGAATACCAGACTTGTTCATACAAGTCAATATGCTTTTGCAAAAAAGCAGTGCAGAATGCCTATTTTCGGCACTGCTCACAAGTTGCCCACTTGAAATTTAGCCGAAAAGACGGTATACTAAAGTAAATGTTTGAACAAGCTGCGAGGTACACACCATGCCAAAGGCAAAATATGAGGGCATTTATCACAGCATCCAAAAACGTATCGAGGCGCAGGATTACCCCTATCAATCGCTGCTGCCCAGCGAGAATACCTTAATAGAGGAATACGACTGCTCCCGCAACACAGTTCGACGCGCATTGGCGGAGCTGGTAGCCGACGGCTATGTGCAGACCATGCAGGGGCGCGGCGTGCGGGTCATCTACCAGCCGGTGGGCAAAACGACATTTACCATCGGCGGCATCGAGACCTTTCAGGAGACCGCCCGCCGCAACCATCTGCACGCCGTGACGAAGGTCACGAAGTTTGAGACTGTCATCGCCGATGAGTGCTTTGCCGCCAAGAGCGGTTTCTCGGTTGGGGATGAGCTATGGAGTATTGAACGCGTGCGGTATCTCGATGGCAAAGCGCTGATTCTCGATGTCAACTACTTTTTAAAGGAGTTTGTCCCCGGCCTGACACCGGAAATTGCCGCAAACTCTATCTACGAATATATTGAGAACACACTGGGAATGCAGATCATCACCAGCAAGCGCCGCATCACGGTGGAACACGCTACCGCCCGCGACGAAAAGCTGCTGGACATGGGCACCTATGGCTGCGTGGCCGTCGTCGTGAACCAGACTTTCAACGCCGCCGGTCTGCTGTTTGAGTACACCCAGTCCCGCCACCAACCGGACTATTTCTGCTTTCAGGACATTGCCACGCGGAAAAAGTGAGCGGCAGATACCCGGCGTAGGGGTATCCATCTGGGATTTTGCGCTGGGCCGGGGCTCCGGCAAAATGGGATGTGCTGATGATCTACATCTGACAATTTGGACTTCTTTCCACGGAGATTCGTTTGAGTTCGTAGCTGCCTGTTTCGTTCCGACGCTTCAGCAAACGATAGATCGAACAGGTGTTTACAGAAAAGCACTTTGCCAGTTCTTTTACGCTAACGCCTTTGTCGTATGCTTCCAGAATCAATTTCCGAGCTTCATTGTGCAGCATAGTTCTCACCTTCTTTGCCTCTGTTATACCTCTTTTTGCTCAAAAGTTAAAGTACTGTGCTGTATTATTGAAAATTGCTATAAATGGAAAAAAAGGCTGCTGCACGAGGGAAAATTCCTCTTGCAGCAGCCCCTTTTATGTTTTCCCCAAACTCATTGCAGCCATTGCTTCAGAACATCGTTTAGCTTATCAAGCTCCAGCGGTTTTGCAATATGCTCGTTCATGCCGGTGTTCTTTGCCAGCTGTACATCCTCGGCAAAGGCGTTCGCCGTCATGGCGATGATCGGCACCTTTCCGCGCCCGCCGGGAAGGGAGCGGATCGCCGCAGTAGCCTCGTACCCGTTCATGATCGGCATCTGGATGTCCATAAAGATCAGGTCATACCATTTTTCCGGGGCTGCCACAACCTTTTCGACCGCTATTTTTCCGTTTTCGGCAATGTCAACGGCCACGCCCGTCATACCCAAAATTTCGGCAGCGATCTCACGGTTCAGCTCGTTGTCCTCCACCAGAAGGACCCTCTTGCTCGTGTAATCGGTTTTGGCAAAGCTTTCCAGAAGGCTTCGGGCGTTTTTCTCCTTCTTGCCGGATGTAAACTGCCGCAGGGTCGCCGTCAGGCGGGAACGGAACAGCGGCTTTGCGATAAACGCATCCACGCCTGCCGCCCGGGCCTCCTCCTCGATCTCACTGAATTCAAAGGAGGTCAGGATGATGATGGTCACATCTTTGCCTACCTGCTCGCGTATTTTTCTGGCAGTCTCGATGCCGTCCATTTTCGGCATCTTCCAATCCAGAATCACCGCAAAGTAGTCGCACCCGGTTTCATGGCGCGCATAGCAGCGCTCCACGGCCTCCCTGCCCGTAAGCACCCATTCGCCTGCTATGCCAATGTCCTTGAGGGTTGCAACCGTGCTTTCGCAGCAGGTTTTGTCATCGTCCACAACCAGCACCGGCAGGTCGAGCAGTTCCTTTTCCTGCTCCTTTTCGCTCTCCTGCAGCTTCAGATAGATCGTCACCGTGATTGTTGTGCCTTTGCCCGGCGCACTGTCAACCTTGATGCTGCCGTTCATCAGGTTGACGATATTTTGGGCGATCGCCATACCCAGACCCGTGCCCTGCACCTTGGTCGTCCGGTGATCGTCTGCCCGGCTGAACGGCTCAAACATGATCTTCTGGAATTCGGGCGTCATGCCGATGCCGTTATCTGCAATCGAAAACTCGTAGCAGCCAAGCTCCGAGAAGCCGTTCGGCTTTTCTTTAATAGAGAATGTGATATTGCCGCCATCCGGGGTGTACTTGATGGCGTTGCTCATCAGGTTTACAAAGACCTGCTGGATCCTCAGGCTGTCGCCGCAGACGGCCTCGTGTTCAATACGGTCCACATGGACTTCAAAATTATGTCGATGCTCATCGATGGCAGGCTTTGTAAGGGTAATCAGGTTATCGACCAGCTCCGGCAGATTAAAGTCCTCCTCGGCAAGGGACATCTTTCCGCTTTCGATGCGCGCCATGTCCAGCACTTCATTGATCAGTCCCAGCAAATGGCGGCTCGCCTTGGTGGTTTTGCCAAGGCACTCGATCACCTTATCCGGATTCTCGATATTCGCACCTGCAATCGCTGTCAGGCCAACGATTGCATTCATCGGCGTCCGAATATCATGGGACATATTGGAGAGGAACTCCGTCTTGGCCCGGTTTGCATTCTCCGCCGCGCGGTAGGCCTCCTTCAACGCCCTGTGGGATTCAATCTCGGCCCTTTTCTCCTGTGAAACATTCATAGAGGCCAGCAGAACCTTTACCAGCCTTGTGCCCTCCCACTCCAGCGGAATGAATGAGGCGATTTTGTAGGTGTTTTCGTCCAGAGAGCAGTATTCAAATTTATAGATATCGCTTTCTGCGGTCAGGTTCTTACGGATATTTTCCGGGGACATCGCCGTCTTCAAAGCTTCCAGCGGCTCGAACGTTTTATACTTTGCAATCACCTGCTCCACAAAAGCATGGTAGGTGCCGGTCGGCGCGTATATCATTTCACCTTGCAGATTATAGAACCGATACCGGTCATTCTCAAGATCGCAGACAACAAAGCGATCCAGCAGCCGCACCATGCTCTGGATCAGAAGCTCCATGGAGGCGTTGTCCGACGCCATCTGCATCCGCCGCGCCGTCTCTGCCTTGGACTCGGTAATGTCCCGCAGGAAGATCATCGCATATTCGGAATCTTCTATCTCACCGCGCATGACGACATTGCGGACCCACCGCTCCTCGCCATTCAGCATGATGCGGCATTCCTGGCACAGCTCGGTGTCCAGTCCCTTCAATTTTTCTGCAATGTAGGCGCGGTTATAGAAATCCGTCACGGCCTTTTTGTCCTGTGCAACGACATAGTTGTCCACAAAAAACCTGACCAGCTCATCCCATGTATGGCTCTGCTCAAAGGCCGTCATCAGGGAGGCTTCCACCTTGAAGGTGTCAAATGTGTTTTCTTCAAGGTTCACATAGTATTCGCAGAGGTTTGCGCTGGTGAACGCGCGGTGAAAGGCGGCTGCCCGCTGCGCCTGCATCCGGCTTCTTTTTTCTGCGTCAATGTTGCTGAGGATTCCGGCGATTCGCTTGGCCGAGCCATCCAGACGGCGTATCACCTCCGCAGACGCCCGGAACCACAGGTATCGGCCAACCTTTGTCTTCAGTCGGTACTCCACCTTATACTTTGTCTGATTGGTTTTGTCTGCAATCGTGTCCTGCAGCAGCTTCAGGACACGGTCCTTATCCTCCGGATGCAGAAGCTCCGACCATGCAGCCAGCTTGCTCGGGAAATCCAGACTATCACGATACCCAAGGAGGCGCCGAAACGCATGGCTCCAATACACATTAACGATCTCACTGTTTTCATTGCAGTCAAAATACCAGAGCGCCGAGCGTATGGATTCATTGACCAGAGCGAGATTCTCATACGCCCAGTTGATCTGCACGGACATGACCCAGACCGGCTTTCCGGCGGCATCCGTTGTATTTTCTTTGTAGAGGCACACATAGACGGGGGCACCGTCCGCTGTGAGGATCTGCCCTTCTCCCGCACCATGAATCTGACGAAAGCGGTCATTCTCAAGGAAAGTGACATTCTCCCCGTAAAAAAGCTTTTTCAGCGAGCCCTTTGTCTGCGCCATAAGGGATTCGTAGCTGTACCCCAGATTGTGCAGCAGCAAATCACCGATCGACAAAATCGACAGATCAGCGTCAAAGTACCCGGTAATGGTCCCGACACCGCCGTTTTTTTGAATCGTTTCCTGCATCGACTGAAGCACACTGTCTCCCAGCTTTGTCATGTCAGAAGAATAGATTCCGTCTTCATAGCTGTTTTTGTAACTCATTTTCGTCCCTCTGCGCCTTACCCCAAAAGAAATTGCCGGCTGATACAGCATCGCCGCGCCGTTAATCCGTGTAACATAGCCGGATATAGCATATCATTTTTTCAAGTCCTTGAAAAGTAGCGTTTTTGAAATTTTTGAGAAAAAACTTGTGCAGTTTGCTGCGACCTGCATGCACTGTGCGGGTAGCTGTAGGGGGCGGCGTCCCCGACGCCCCGCAGGCGGCTGCCCCCTTGCGGGCGCATATGGAATGCGCCCCTACGGTGTGGCGGGCGTTTCCTGTGGGCGACCAATGGTCGCCCCTACACATTCAATGGGCCAGAAATGCGATTTTTTGACACGCAGAAGCAGGCCGCAGGCTCCCCCGATTTGTGTTGAAAAAGCCACCGGTTGGCGGTATAATATTCTCCGGCCGGAACAGGCCGAATGAGGAGAAAATCAAGATGACAAACAAAAAACACACTTCCCCGCTTGCCGCCGTGCAGGAGCTTGCCGCCCTGACCGGGGCGGTTGCGATCATTGCGGCGGCGGTCTACTTCTTTCTGGTGCCGAGCCACGCCTCGGTCAGCAGCATCTCGGGCCTTGGCATCGTGCTGGCAAACTTTGTGCCGCTGCCGCTGTCGGCCATCACAATGATCCTGAATGTCGTGCTGCTCATCATCGGCTTTTTGACCTGCGGGCGGGAGTTCGGCGCCAAGACCGTCTACACCAGCATCCTGCTGCCGCTCTTTCTCGCCCTGCTGGAGCGGCTTTTCCCCGGCATCGGCTCACTGACCGACAGTCAGGAGCTGGATGTGCTGTGCTACATTCTGGTAGTCAGCGTGGGGCTGAGCATCCTGTTCAACCGCAACGCCTCGTCCGGCGGGCTGGACATCGTGGCGAAGATCCTGAACAAATACCTGCATATTGAGCTGGGCCGCGCAATGTCGCTGTCCGGCATCTGTGTGGCGCTCTCAGCCGCACTGGTCTATGATAAAAAGACCGTAGTGCTGAGTGTGCTGGGCACCTACTTCAACGGTCTGGTGCTGGACCACTTTATCTTTGACCACAACATCAAGCGGCGGGTCTGCATCATCACCAAAAAGGAGGAGGCGCTGCGCCGCTTCATTCTGGACGATCTGCACAGCGGTGCAACGGTGTATGAATCCTACGGCGCATACAACATGGAAAAGCACCGCGAGATCATCACCATTGTGGATAAGGCCGAGTACCAGCGGCTGATGAACTTTATGAACCGCGAGGACCCGCAGGCGTTCATCACCGTCTACACTGTGTCGGACATACGGTATCAACCCAAAGCATAAGCCCGCACACCGCCTTATCTCTCGCTGTCGGTCTTTCTGCTGCTGCCGGGCAAACGGATTTATTCCAAAAAACAGGTGACAAACCCTGTCCGGGTGTGGTATACTAAATATTACAATTTGGTTAAAACGAATTTGCCGGGGCGCGGGCTGCAGACCTTGACGCCCCGGTGTTGTCGTGTGTTACCGGAGGTGCTTGACTACGAATTCCACATCGAACCGTATGCCCCGCCTGCTGGCTATGCTGTTTTTGCTGCTGGGGCTTTTTTGTGCGGCAGCACTGCCCGCCCATGCTGAGGATGACTACAATACCACGCTGGACCGTCTTTCCCGCCTGCAGGCGCTGGCGCGGGAGTTTTCCTCGTCCCGGGACGATGCGCCCGACCCCATTGTGCTGACCCTCTCCTACACCCGCACGGGTGACTACAACACCACGATCTGGCAGCTGACCGCCGGCGTGCGCGATACCGAGTTTGAGAGCTATGTCAACAGCAGCGATGCCGAGCTGGCCTCGCTGCAATCCCTGAACACCGTAACCCTGCCCACCGGCGAGAAGATCGACTTCGGCCATATGCTGGCCTCGATGAACCTTGTCTACAACGGCATCCCCATCACCGGCAGCTGGGGCGGCGACTGCCAGCAGCTGGCGCAGCAGTATTACGGGCAGGCGCAGGACGCCGCCGGGTACGCCGCCGCGATGCGCGCTACCTTTAATATTGACGATGACGGCTCGCTGAGCAAATTCGGCGATCAGGACCTGCGCGCCGATATGGATTCGGTGATCGTCGGCTCCAAGGTCACGCAGGACACCGATCTGGCCGATGCCCTGCGCAGCTACTATGAGAATCTGACCGAGTACGACCGCGCCAAGGAGTTTATCTCGCTGAGCTTCGGCACGCAGGACACCTCCAACAGCAGCTTTGCGGACGCTGTCTACCGCGCCCTGCTTGATGATTCCGGCATGCAGCTGCTGTTTTACATGAACGGCATGTGGTCGGTCAATGGCTGGCAGATCAAGGAGGATTACGCCCCCGCTGTGCGCGGTGCGACCGACCTGTTTGCCGAATATCTGGCCGGGGCCGTCAACCATGAAAAGGTCAAGAGCGAGACGAACGACCGCCTTGTTGCCATGGGCGGGCAGGCCCTGTCCGATGCGCTGGCCGCGCTGGGGGACAGCGAT
>ERZ779852.3239-NODE-3239-length-11933-cov-11.115844_pt1 | contig 11933 bp, 10 predicted proteins | sample MGYA00511559_ERZ779852 | MGnify/ENA primary metagenome ERZ779852 (study PRJEB29588, sample SAMEA2157977) | human gut metagenome | biome: human gut; feature: human-associated habitat; material: faeces | place: Denmark | collected 2008/2010 ...
GCAATGAAAACTAATTATCATACACACACCACACGCTCCTGTTGCTGGTCAAGGATATCGTGACGCGTTACCTCCGGGGTGGTGTGATGGCCTACGATGCGGCGCACGACGGCTTCACGGTCGTCGGGCTGGAGCGGCGCGTGGGGTGCGGCTTTGCGTTCGGATCGGCCGGCCGGCAACTCACCATGCGCTTCTCGGGCATCGCCGATCGCATCGACCGCCTCGACGACGGATCGCTGCGCGTGGTCGATTACAAGACCGGTGCGGCCCATCTCGAATTCGACGGGCTGGAGAAACTCTTCCGCGGCGAGGGTAGGCAGCGGCTGTCGAATATCCTCCAGACGCTGCTCTATGCCCTGATGCTCCGCCGCACGGAGGGTTGCGACGCCGTGCCGGCACTCTACTACGTGCGGGCGATGAACCGCCCGGACTATTCGCCGCAGCTCATCGACCGCGAACTCGGCCTCCGGGGAGCCCCTTATTCGCACTACGCCGCACGCTTCGAGGAGCTCGTCGGCGAGACGCTCGGAGAGCTCTACGACCCTGCCGTCCCGTTCCGCCAGTGCGCCGATGCGGACACCTGCGCCTTCTGCGACTTCAACGTCATCTGCAGGCGGTAGCCGCTCCCGCCGGAAAAACGACGCCCCGCGATCCCTGAGGATTGCGGGGCGTTTTTCGAGGGGGCTTCGGCGCCTTTGCGGCGGCTACCACCAGTTGTTCTCCTTCATGAGCGGGAGGATGAGCCAGATGAAGAGCCCGAGCAGGACGACCGACATGACGAGCATGTAGAATCCGTGGATCAGCAGCGCCTTGAACGAGGTCTTGACCCATCCGTCGCCGTAGACGCGGTGGAAGACGCAGACCATGTGCAGCAGGTAGAAGCCCAGCAGCAGGAGGGCATAGCAGCCCGGCCGGTCGATCCACTGTGCGCCGAGCAGCGTGATGAAGACCAGGATGAGCTGTACGGAGTGCAGGTGCAGCGCCGTGACGAAGTGGCCCATGTAGAACATCTTCCGCCGATGGAAGAAGATCTTGAGCAGCAGGGCGAAGAACGGGATGAACAGCAGCAGGATCACGGGCAGCCACTTCGAGAACCAGCCGATGATGTGCGCGTAGACCATCTCGCGGCGGAGGTCCTGGGCCTCGCTGTCCTGTTTGGTGGATTCCGGGCGCAGGGGACTGCTGCTGCTCCAGTGGATCGAGTCGCCGGGCGCGGAGACCAGATAGCCCTCCTCGAGCAGGAATCCCGGGATGCGCACCTGCAGCGTGTCGCGCCCCGGACGGTCGATCACCCCGGCGATCGACTCCAACCCCCGGAACTCTTCGCGCGCCCCGGCCACCCAGACGGTCGTGTCCTTCCGCAGCAGGTCGTAGTCCTCGTCATCCCCCTGGCTGACCTGGAGCGCCCGCAGCACGTCGGGATCGCGCAACTCCGAGAGTTGCTTTTCCCGAGGTCCCTGCGCCATATCGACATTCTCGGGGATGAAGAGCGCCACGGCCAGGAAGAAGAGTGCCGAGATGAACATGAACAGCCGCAGCGGGTGGACATAGGAATTGATCTTTCCGGCAATGAACTCGAGGGTCAGTATGCCCGGGCGGCGGAAAAGGAGCCAGAGGGTCTGCCACACCTTGCTGTCGAACTGGTAGACGTTCTCGAAATATTGTTTGAAGTATTTCCAGAAGGGTTGCTCCGGATCGAGCGCATACTGTCCGCAGCGGTGGCAGTACATGCCCCGGAGCGTCTCTCCGCAGTTCTTGCAGTGGACATATGCCGGCACCGAATGGCGGCGTATGCGCCGCAGGCGGTTGTATTCGATCCGGCGCGCCAGGGCTCTGCGCCGCTGCTCGATCCCATCGCGCAGCGATGTGCGGAGGCTCTTCGCCGTGCAGCCGGGTGCGGTGTCGGCCGGTACAGCGGGTGACTCCTCCTCCTTTCGGCCCGTGCCTTCCGCATCGGATGCGTCGGATGCGGATGCTGTCCCGGGTGTCTGCGGGTTGCCGGGTGCGGATGCGGCCGCAGGATCCGTTCTGTTCGTGCCGCACTCCGCGGCGGAGGTGTTCGCTGTGCGCGCGGCCTCTTCGTGGGTGCCGCTCTCGGTGGGTTTCATTTCGGACGATCGGAAAAGGTAATCGGGGACAAAGATACGATTTTTCGGGATTTTGCAATTCCGAAAATCGTGTTATCTTTGTAAGCGGCATTCGACATAAAAGAGAACCGACCATGAAGACAAGACGTTTCTGGAGCCTGTGCCTGATCCTGTCGGCACTGCTCCTCGGATCCTGCGCCGTACATCGGCCTCCCGGTCCCCGTCCGCCCCGTCCGCCGCACGAGGCTCCGCCTCCTCCGCACCACGGTCCGAAGCGACCGGGCAAGAAACACAAGAAACCAAAACCGCCCAAGCCGCCGCGGCATGACGACCGCCCGGACCGGTGGTGACGCATTTCGGGCCGGGACCGCACGACTGCTGTGGTCCCGGTTCTCTTTTTCGGGGAATGCTTCGGGGTGAGACCGCCCCTGCGGCGGAGGCCGTTGCGTGTGTTACAGCCTGACGACGAAATAGGAGGCTCCGCTGCGGCGTGCCGCCTCGATGCCGATCTCGGAGTCCTCGAAGATGAGTGTCTCGCGCGGGGTGACCCCCTCGCGGCGCATTGCCTCGAGGAAACAGTCGGGGTGGGGTTTGCTGCGGGTGATCTCCGGGCCGGAGAGGATTCCGTCCACGCCGTCGCGGATGCCGAGGTGGTGCATGACGTGCTCGATGTTCTCGCGGCTGCCCGTCGAGACGATCCACACGCGGCCGCCTTGGGCGCGGAACTGCTGGCAGAACTCCCACAGCGGGCGGTTCAGCCGCACGGAGTCGAAGAACGTGGGGTAGAGCTCGATCTTGCGCCGCCGGAGCCGGTCGCGCTCGGCCGGGTCGGCGATGCCCAGGTGCGTGAGGAACTCCTCGCAGCGCATGCCGAAATAACGGGCCGCGTACTCCTCCTCCGAAAGCGGGATTCCCGCCTCGCGGAGCGTGGCCGTATAGGCGAGCGCATTGGCGCGGCGCGTGTCGGCCAGCGTGCCATCGAAGTCGAGCAGAATCAGTCGGATGCGGGTTTCCATTTGAAGCGGAGGATCAGGTGGGTCAGTCGAATGCCTGCATGCCCGTCTGCGCGATGCGGATCAGGCGTTGGTATTCCGTGGGGGACAGCTCCATGAAAAAGTAGTGGATCGGGTCCACGCGCATGCCGTTGTGGCGCACCTCGTAGTGGAGGTGGGGCGAGAGCGAGAGTCCCGTGTCGCCCGACAGCGCGATGATGTCGCCGCGGCGGACCTGCTGTCCGCGGCGGACGTTGGTCTTCGAGAGGTGGCTGTACGAGGTTTCGTAACCGTTGCCGTGGTCGATGACGACCGTCAGCCCGTGCGTCGAGTTGCGGGTGGCCACGTCGCGCACCACACCGTCGGCCGTGGCGAAGACGCTCGATCCTTCGGGGATCGTGTAATCGACGCCCTGATGCGACTGCAGGGTCTTGTAGAAGGGGTGGATGCGCATGCCGTAGGAGGCCGTCAGCAGCGTGAGCTGCTTGTTGATCACCGGCTGGATCGAGGGGATGCGGTCGCAGTCGCGGCCCGCGGAGTCGATGCGCGCCTGCAGGGTGAGGTACGAGTCGTTCAGTCGGACCAGCCGCTGCTCCATGTCGGCCACGCGCTCGCCCAGTTCGCGCTTCAGACGGCGAGTCGAACGATCGACGATCTTCTCGTAGGTGACGCTCTGCCGCTGTTCGTACTCCGTGTCGAAGTCGTAGGGATCGGCCTCGAAGAGCGTGCGGAAGACGCTGCGGTCGCGTTCGGTGAGGTTCTCGAGTACGACCGAGAGCGAGTCGTAACGCTGCGTGAGGGCCTCGTATTCGCGGCGCAGGCCGTCGGCCGAGTGCTTCATCTGCGCCTCGAACGGGGTGTCGAAGAAGATCGAGAAGCCGATGTAGTAGAGCACGGCGGCCCCCAGCCACACGAACAGGTGGATGGTCGTGCGGATGATGCGCTGCTTGCGGCGGCGCCGCCGGCGCAGGCGTTCGAGATCTTTCTTTCCGGTCATGTCAGTACTTTTCGAAATTGGTCTCCCGGAGGTTCTCCATCAGCCGCTCGTACTCCTCGGCCGACATGTTGCGGTTGAAGTAGTTGATCGGGTTCACCGGGATGCCCTTGTGGATCACCTCGTAGTGGAGGTGCGGACCCGACGAGCGGCCCGTGTTGCCCGTGCGGGCGATCAGCTGCCCGCGCTTGACCCGCTCGCCCGGCTTGACGAGCACGTCGCTCAAGTGGGCATAACGGGTCTTGTAGCCGAATTCGTGGTTGAGCAGCACCTGGTGTCCGTAGCCGCCGTTGTATCCGTTCCCCAGGGCGATCTCCACCGTGGCGTCGCCCGTGGCGTAGACCGGAGTGCCGCGGTCGCACCCCAGGTCGATGCCCTCGTGGGCCACGATGCGGTGCAGGATGGGGTGGAAGCGCCGCGGGTTGAAGGCGCCGATGTGGTTGTTGTGCAGCGCCTTCCGGTCGATGGGCCAGATGGCCGGCACGGCCGAGGCCAGCTGCTCCTTGTTGCGGGCCAGCTGCTGCAGCTCGTCGAACGAGACCGACTCGAGGTAGATCGTACGCGCCAGCGCATCGAGCTGCCGCCACGTGGGGATCATCAGCGAGGCGTAGTCGTCGTCGGCCATCGGGGCGTATTTCGACTCGGGGTAGGGCTGCCACACGCCCGGAATCGAGAGCGTGTCGGTCGAGAAGAGCGACCGGTAGACGTAGCTGTCGCGGTGGCGGATCTCATCGACGTGCTGCTGTGCGGTGCGTATGCGGTCCTGCAGGATCCGGTAGCGGATTTTCAGCTCGCGGTTGTCGCGCAGGATGCGGTACATCTTCGGGGTGTAGAAGAAGTAGGAGAAGAGTACGTTGGCGATCGACACCAGGATGAACCCGATGATGATCTTGCGGATGAGCCGGTAGGTGCGCAGGCGGAACGGGGCGGTCACGACCTCGCGTGTGAGCGTCGTGGCCTCCTCGGTGAGGACGAGCGCCTCGTGGGCGAGACGCTGCGTGCGGTTGCTTCTCCGTTTTTGGCTCATCTGCTGAAAAAACTCCTCCGGATAGGGTGCAAATTTAACTTTAATTGTGTAATTTTGCAACCCGAAATCGGAAACGGATAAAAACGAAAATTCGTATATATGGAATCCAACAAAATTCGTCAGGCCTTTCTCGACTTCTTCTCTTCGAAGGAGCATGTGATCGTGCCTTCGGCACCGATGGTCGTCAAGGGCGACCCCACGCTGATGTTCACCAATGCGGGCATGAACCAGTTCAAGGACATCTTCCTGGGCAATGCGCCCCGCAAGTACCCGCGTGCGGCCGATACGCAGAAGTGTCTGCGCGTCTCGGGCAAGCACAACGACCTGGAGGAGGTCGGCCACGACACCTACCACCACACGATGTTCGAGATGCTGGGCAACTGGTCCTACGGCGACTACTTCAAGAAGGAGGCGATCGCCTGGGCCTGGGAGTTGCTGCACGACGTCTACAAGCTCCCGGCCGAGCGGATGTACGCCACCGTGTTCGAGGGCTCGGACGAGGACGGCGTGCCGTTCGACGAGGAGGCCTACGGATATTGGAAGCAGTATCTTCCCGAGGACCACATCATCCGCGGCAACAAGCACGACAACTTCTGGGAGATGGGCGAGACGGGTCCCTGCGGTCCCTGCTCGGAGATCCACTTCGACCTGCGCGACGAGGCGGAGATCGCTGCGAAGCCCGGCCGCGAGATGGTCAATGCCGGTCACCCGCAGGTGATCGAGATCTGGAACCTGGTCTTCATGCAGTTCAACCGCAAGGCCAATGGTTCGCTCGAGGAGCTGCCGGCGCGCAACGTCGATACGGGCATGGGCTTCGAGCGTCTCTGCATGATCCTGCAGGGCAAGAAGTCGAACTACGACACGGACGTCTTCCAGCCGACGATCGGCCGCATTGCGGCCCTTTCGGGCAAGCGCTACGGTGAGGACGAGAAGGCGGACGTGGCCATGCGCGTGATGGCCGACCACCTGCGCGCCATCGCCTTCTCGATCGCCGACGGACAGCTGCCGTCGAACGTCAAGGCGGGCTATGTGATCCGCCGCATCCTGCGCCGCGCCGTACGCTACGGCTATACCTACCTGGGCTTCACCGAGCCGACGCTCTGCAAACTGGTTGCGGGCCTGGTGGAGCAGATGGGCGGACAGTTCCCCGAACTGAAGGCACAGCAGACGCTCATCGAGAAGGTCATCGAGGAGGAGGAATCCTCGTTCCTGCGCACGCTGGCCACGGGCATCAACCTGCTCGACGGCGTTATCGCCCGCACGAAGAGCGAGGGCAAGGAGCTTATTTCGGGCAAGGATGCCTTCGAACTCTACGATACGTTCGGATTCCCGATCGACCTGACCGAACTCATCGCCCGCGAGCAGGGTGTCGGTGTCGATCTCGCATCGTTCGAGGAGGAGCTGCAGGCGCAGAAGGCGCGTTCGCGCAACGCCGCCGCCGTGGCGACGGACGACTGGGTGGAGCTCTTCCCGATCAAGGAGAGCGTCTTCACGGGATACGATACGCTGACCGACGAGGTGCGCATCGCGCGTTACCGCCGCGTTACCTCGAAGGGCCGTACGACCTACCAGCTGGTCTTCGACCGCACGCCCTTCTACGGCAATTCGGGCGGTCAGATCGGCGACACGGGCTATATTGAGAGCGCCAACGAACGCATCGAGATCGTAGCTACCGAGAAGGAGAACGGTCTGATCATCCATATCGTCGAGACGCTTCCCGAGAATCCCGAAGCTCCGTTCCATGCCGTGGTGGATGCCGGAAAGCGGCAGTCGGCTGCCAACAACCATACGGCCACGCACCTCATGCATGCCGCATTGCGCAAGGTGCTGGGCAACCATGTCGAGCAGAAGGGTTCGCTCGTAACGCCCGAAATGCTGCGTTTCGACTTTTCGCACTTCCAGAAGGTTACGCCGGAGCAGCTGCGCGAAGTGGAGCGGCTTGTGAACCGTGCCGTGCGTGCCGACGATCCGCTCGAGGAGAACCGCAACGCCACGAAGGAGGAGGCTGCGGCCGCCGGGGCGATGATGCTCTTCGGCGAGAAGTACGGCGACCGCGTCCGCATGGTCCGCTTCGGTGATTCGGTCGAGCTGTGCGGCGGTACGCATACCCGCTCGACGGGAACCATCGGCTTCTTCAAGATCCTCTCGGAGAGCGCCATTTCGGCCGGTGTGCGCCGTATCGAAGCCGTTACGGGCGAGCAGGCCGAGAAGATCCTCTACGCTGCCGAAGATACGATGCACGATATTGCCGAGTACCTCAACAACCCGCAGGTCGTGCAGGCTGTCAAGAAGATGCTCGAGAGCAACGAGCAGCTCTCGAAGGAGGTCGAGACCATGCGCCGCGAGCAGGTGGCCCAGTGGGCCGACAAGATCGCCTCTTCGGCCCCCGAGCGCGACGGCATGTGCCTGTTCAGCACGCAGACCGACCGACGTCCCGATTTCGTCAAGGACCTGGCCTATAATTTGCGCCAGCGCCTGCCGAAACTGGTCTTTGTCGTCGGGTCGCTCGTCGATGGCAAGCCGACGCTGACGGTCATGCTCGGCGACGAGATCACGGCCCGCGGCGTGAATGCCGGCGCGGTAGTCCGCGAGGCGGCGAAGCTCATGCAGGGCGGTGGCGGCGGCCAGGCCTTCTTCGCTACGGCCGGCGGCAAGAACCCCGACGGACTGCAGGCTGCGATCGACAAGGCCGTGGAGCTGATCTCGGCGCAGGTGGAATAACGCGGCGGCATGCCGGGCTGATCCCGGCGGCCCGACGCTGAACAGAAACAATACGGGACTTAAAAACTGATAGTTATGGAAAGCAACAAGGTATTACTGATGATTCTCGATGGCTGGGGCAACGGCCATCACGACAAGGCCGATGTCATTTCGACCGTACATCCCGCATACATCTCGGCCATGACCGAAAAGTACCCCCATGCCGAACTGCGCACCGACGGCGAGAACGTCGGCCTGCCCGACGGACAGATGGGCAACTCGGAGGTGGGCCACCTCAATATCGGCGCCGGCCGTGTGGTCTACCAGGACCTCGTGAAGATCAACCGCGCCTGCCGCGACAACTCGATCCTCCGGAATCCCGAGATCGTCAAGGCTTTCGAATATGCCAAGGCGCAAGGCGTCGGCGTGCACTTCATGGGCCTGACCTCGGACGGCGGCGTACACTCGTCGTTCGAGCACCTCTTCAAACTCTGTGACATCGCCCGCGAGTACGGCGTTTCGGAGCGCACCTACGTGCACTGCTTCATGGACGGCCGCGATACCGACCCGCACAGCGGCAAGGGCTTCATCGCCCAGCTCGAAGAGCACCTCGCCCAGACGGGCGGCAAGATCGCCACGGTGATCGGCCGTTACTATGCCATGGACCGTGACAAGCGCTGGGAGCGTGTGAAGGTGGCCTACGACGCGCTGGTCGAGGGTGTCGGCGAGCACGACACGGACATGGTCGCCGCCGTGCAGAAGTCCTATGATGCCGACGTGACGGACGAGTTCATCAAGCCGATCGTCCATGTCGATGCTGCGGGCCAGCCCGTAGGCCTGATCCGCCCGAACGACCTGGTTATCTTCTTCAACTACCGCAACGACCGCGCCAAGGAGCTGACGATCGTTCTCACGCAGCAGGATATGCCCGAGGCCGGCATGCACACCATGCCGCTCTACTACTGCTGCATGACCCCCTACGACGCCAAGTTCACGGGTCTGCACATCCTCTTCGACAAGGAGAACGTGCCCGACACGATCGGCGAGTGGGTTTCGAAGCAGGGCCTTCGCCAGCTGCGCATCGCCGAGACCGAGAAGTATGCCCACGTGACCTTCTTCCTCAACGGAGGCCGCGAGGATAAGTTCGAGGGCGAGGAGCGTATCCTGGTGGCATCGCCCAAGGTGGCCACCTACGACCTGCAGCCCGAGATGTCGGCCCCCGAGGTTGCCGACAAGCTGGTTGCCGCCCTCGGCGAGCGTAAGTTCGACTTCATCTGCCTGAACTTCGCCAACGGCGACATGGTGGGCCATACGGGTGTCTACGATGCGATTGTCAAGGCCGTCAAGGCCGTCGATGGCTGCGTCGAGAAGGTGGTCGAGGCCGCCAAGGCCAACGGCTACGAGGTGGTGATGATTGCCGACCACGGCAACGCCGACAACGCCATCAACCCCGACGGTACGCCCAACACGGCGCACTCGCTCAACCCGGTGCCCATCGTTGTGGTGTCGGACCGCGTGAAGTCGGTGCACAACGGCATCCTGGCCGACGTGGCTCCTACGGTGCTCAAGCTCATGGGACTTCCCCAGCCCGAGGAGATGACCGGCAAGGCTCTTGTCGAGATGAAGTAACCCGGTTCCCCGGAACCGAATGAAACAAATGAAGACCGGTCGCAGGACCGGTCTTCGTCGTTTGTGGTGCGGCCCGATCCCGCGAAGATCCGCATGCACACCAGGCATCGGAGCCTTCTCCTCGCCGCCTCCTGCGCTTTCCGATCCGAAAAGAGAAGAGGGGATCCACGCATGTGCGCGAATCCCCTCTTTTTCGTGGGCCGGGTCCCGGCCTGCACTCCTCCCGGATGTCAGAGATACTCCTCGAAGGCGCTGATCCATACGGGCATCAGCCGCAGGGCGTGCTTCATCTGGTAACGGGCCTGCGAGGAGGTGGAGGCGACGAACTCCATGCCGATCTGGAAGATATTGTCTCCGTCGCTGTCATCGCGATATGCCGAGCATTTGCAGAGGAATTTTCCGGTGTTGAGCTCGGTGGCAATGTTCTGCAGTTCGCTGAGCGACATGTCCGAAATGCCGAACGGCACGCGAACCTCGACGTAGGAGTATCCATCGTCGATGTCCTTGACGATGACGTAGTAGAGGTATCCCTCCTTCTTGAACTGGATGTCGCCGTCCGAGTCGTAGGAAGGAGCGTATCCTTCGGTGCGCAAGAAGGACATGATGTCCGATTGCAGGGACTGGGCCCGAAGCGCACCCAGGGTGCAAAGGGTCATGAGCAGTGCGAGAACGAGTTTTTTCATGGTCGGGTTTGTTTTTAAGGGTTTTCCGATTCGTTGGGTTTATCCAAAGGTAGGAAAAAAAACGGCTCGTTGTTCAGTAGAGTTCGAGAAATTCATAGCTGTTGCCCACCTCCGTGAGGTAGCGCAGGAACTCCTCGCGCGGGATGACCACCGTGGCACGGTTGTCGTTGGGGTGGAACGAGAGCGATGGGTACTCCTGCAGCCGGGCGTCGAGGAACAGGTGCACGTGGTGTTCCGCGTCGTTGATCAGCCCGAAGGGCGATACCGAGCCGGGCCGCAGCCCGAGCCAGCGCTCCATGCGTTGCTCGGAGGCAAACGACAGCTTGCCTTGGTGCAGACGGTGTTCGAGGTCGTGGATGGCCAGCGACTGCTCGGCATCGAACGAGACCAGGTAGTGGCGGTTGCCCTTGTGGTTGCGGAAGAAGAGGTTCTTGCAGTGCTTCGAACCGTCGTTGCGCCAGTATTGGCGGGCGATCTCTATGGTCGGGGCCTCCGGATGTTCGTACCACGTATAGCGGATGCTGTGGGCGTCAAGCCATTCGAAGACGCGCTGACGCCGCTCGTCGGGCGTCAGCGCGGGCGGGGTCGTCTCGGCGTTCATCGTGCGCAGCCGTTGAATGAGCGGATGTTGTCGGCGATGCACCGCACGAGGATCTCCACGGCCTCAACGGGCGACCAGGCGTTGTGAGGCGAGAGCAGCAGCCGTTCGGGCTCGCGCACCGAGAGCAGGGGATTGCCCTTCTCGAGCGGTTCGTGCACGAAGACGTCGAGTGCGGCCCCCGCCAGGCGTCCCGCATCGAGTGCGGCCGCAAGGGCCGCCTCGTCCACGATCCCGCCGCGCGCCACGTTGATGAGCAGGGCCGAGGGCTTCATCCGTGCCAGCTCGCCGGCGCCGATCAACCCCTTCGTGTGGTCGTTCAGCGGGCAGTGGACCGACACGATATCGGCCCAGGCGAGCAGTTCGCCGAGCGGCATGCAGGGATACTCCTCCTGCCGCTCGATGCCCGACGTGGAGGTGTAGGCCACCTCGCAACCCAGGGCCGTGGCGACACGGGCCACGTTGCGTCCGATGTTGCCCAGCCCGATGACGCCCCAGTGCGAGCCGTAGAGCTGGTGGGTCGTGCGGCCGAAGTGGTACTGCCGTTCGGCCCCGGCGTAGTGCTCCTTCACGTAGCGGTCGTAGTAGACGCTCTGGCGCAGCAGTGCGATGGCGGCGCCGATGGTCGTCTCCGTGACCGAATGGGTCGAGTAACCCACGGCGTTCTTCACGGCGACGTCCCGTTCGGCCGCGGCGGCCAGGTCGATGTGGTTCATTCCCGTGGCGGCCACGCAGATCAGCCGCAGGCGGGGCAGGCGTTCGAGCGTGGCACGGTCGAACGGCACCTTGTTGGTGATGACGATGTCGGCGTCGGCCGCACGGGCGACGATCTCTTCGCGCCGTGTGGTTTCGTAGCCCGTATAGTTCCCCAGCGCACGGATCGACGAAAGGTCGGCCTCCCCGAGGCTGTACTGGTCGAGAAATACGATGTTCGGTTTCATCGGAATGGTTCTTTGTGTTTCTTGAATGCTTCTTGAATACTTTTTGGCGGCAGGGCCCGGACACGCCGCAGCCGCTCCCCGCAGGGCAAAGATAGCAGCTTTTCGCCTTCGGTCGCCCGTTTTTCGTATATTTGTCCCGAGAAACCGTTTTGCACAGATGAAATTTCCGACCCTTCCCATCCGCCTGTGGACCGCCTTTGCCGCGGCTCTGGTCTCGGCGGGATGCGCCCGCCCGGCGTTCGAGGCCTCCTGGCGGCAGACGCTCGACAACGCGGACGGCGG
>ERZ779852.3243-NODE-3243-length-11923-cov-5.500253_pt1 | contig 11923 bp, 10 predicted proteins | sample MGYA00511559_ERZ779852 | MGnify/ENA primary metagenome ERZ779852 (study PRJEB29588, sample SAMEA2157977) | human gut metagenome | biome: human gut; feature: human-associated habitat; material: faeces | place: Denmark | collected 2008/2010 ...
CTCGCTACCTCCACCTTGGCAAGGTGGCGCTCTACCAGATGAGCTACGGCCGCATGTTGGAGAGGTTTTTGCTCAGTCGCTCTCTCCGGGCGACAGGTGTTATTATAGACTATATGAGCAGAAAAGTCAAGCGTTTTTTACAAGTTTTTTCAAACTTTTTTGGCACCCTCGTTTTCAACGATGTCCGGCCAGTTTTCCAGCAGATCATTCAGATCGACCCTGTAATTTTTGTTGCAGAACTGGCAGTTCACCTCCGCGATGGGGTCCTCATCGCGCATTTTTTCGACCTCTTTTTTGCCAAGGCTGCGGATCATTTTTTCAACGCGCTCGAGACTGCAGTCGCATTTATAGGTCACATGGTAGCTGTCCAGAATATCCGGCTGAAAGCCCTGCAGCGCCAGCTCCAGCATATCGCGCACGCTCATGCCCTGCTCCAGCATCGTCGTCACGCTGGGCATGGCCTTGATGTTCTTTTCAAGATGCTCGATCTCCTCCTCGGTGGCACCGGGCAGCAGCTGCACGACAAAACCGCCTGCGCAGCGGACACTCAGGTCTTTATCCACCAGCACACCCAGAGCGCAGACCGTGGGGATCTGCTCGCTGATGGCAAAGTAGGTTGTTACATCCTCGGCGATCTCGCCGGAGGTCAGCGGTACCTGCCCGATATAAGGCTCGCGCATACCGAGGTCGCGGATAACATCAAGGGTGCCGTCCTTGCCGACAGCAGTACCTACATCCAGATGGCCGTCCGCCCGCGGGGGCAGCTCTACGATCGGATGCTCCACATAGCCCTTGACATTGCCTGTACCGTCAGAAACCGCCAGCAGACGGCCCGCCGGGCCGCCGCCCTTGATCTGCAGCGTCACCGAGTCCTGCGTGCTTTTCAGCATGATGCCCATCATTGAGGCAGCCGTCAGCAGGCGGCCCAGCGCCGCCGTGGTGACAGCGCTCGTCTTGTGCAGGCGCTCCATATCGCGGACGATCTCGGTAGAGTCCACGCCGTAAAATACAATGCCGCCGTTCTCGGAAATGCCGCGCAGCATGTTATGATTCTGTTCCATTGCTTTCATCCTCTTGTGTGTATTGCTTGACAGCCGTAATGATCCAGCGCGGGCTGTCGGCGCGCACAGGGCCGAAATCCTCGCCGTCAGCAACCCTTGCCACGGCAAAGCCGTACTTTTCCAGCAAGGCGCGCACCGTGTCCAGCGTGTAGCTGTACTCGCTGAATTGCTCACGGAAATGCTCGCCCGTTTCATGGTAGTCAATGTCGATGGTGATATCCACCCGCTGCGCGTCCTCCGCATAGCGGTTGGACCAATGGCAGTCGGCGTCCTCGGCCTCAATATCAAAGGTCTGCCCTGCCAGAATTTCCCGGTGCTTATAGGGCGTGTTCAGATCAAAAAGGAACACGCCGCCCTTCTCCATAAAATAGGCCGCCTTGCGTATGGCCTTTTCAAAGCTGTCCAGCGGGCCGATATGGCTGTAGGTATCAAAGGTGGATACCGCCGCGCGGATGGTGCCGTAGAGGTCCAGCTCGAGCAGATCCTGCCGAAGCAGCAGCAGACGCCCGGTCAAGCCCAGCTCATCCGCCTTTTCACGCAGGACGCTTAGCATCTCCTCCGACCGGTCGATACCGATGACATCATAGCCTGCCTGAGTCAGCATCAGCGTCAGATCCCCGGTGCCGCAGCCAAGGTCGGCCAGAATGCCGTCCCGGATGCCGTGCGCCTGCAGCTCTGCCGTGATATAACGGTAGAGCGCATCGTAGTCGGCCTCGCCGTTGAACTCATCGTAAAAATAGGCAAACTCATTGTAGGCCATGGCTCACTCCCCGGCCATGCTGGCTTCCAGCAGGGCGCGCAGCTCGTCACAGCCCAAGCCGTTCTCAGCGCTGGTCAGCACAACAGCCCGGCAGCCGTAGGGCGCGCAGATCTTCTCAAATTCTTCCTTGCAGGCGGCCATCTCGCTTTTTTTCAGCTTGTCGCCCTTGGTCAGTGCAGCCACAAACGGGATGCGGTGGTAGTGCAGGTATTCCAGCATCTGCAGATCGTCCGCGCTCGGGGCATGGCGGCTGTCCAGCAGCTGAACCAGCAGGCAGACTGAGCGATCCGCCTCAAAATAGCTGTTGATCAGATCATCCCACCGCTCGCGCTCCACATTGGAGACCTTGGCGTAGCCGTAGCCGGGCAGGTCCACAAGATAAGCGGTATCCACGCGGTAGAAGTTGATGGTGGCCGTTTTGCCCGGCGTAGCACTGACGCGGGCGAGCTTTTTGCGGTTGCAGAGCTTGTTGATAAGGCTCGATTTGCCCACATTGGAGCGGCCGGAGAAAACGATCTCCGGCCGGTCGCTGACCGGCAGCTGACGGGACAGGCCGTAGGACGCGAGAAACTCGCTGTTATTATAGTTCATGGGTGTTCCTTTATTATAATGTATACAGGGCCGCGTTTTACATCACCGCAGCAGGCTCCTTGTGGGCGTCTGCGGGCTTTTCATTGGCGATGAGGGAGGTTGCCTGCGGCACGCTGCGGGCAGCCCGGGCAGGGGTGCGGCCGGGGCGCACCAGCGCATGCTTGAGCACCTCGGACAGGCTGCCGACCGGGATAAAATGAACCTTCTCCTTCACCTCGGCATCCACCTCATACAGGTCGCTCTCGTTGTCCCTGGGGATCAGCACGGTGGAGATGCCCTCGCGGAAGGCAGCCATGCTCTTTTCCTTCAGGCCGCCGATGGGCAGCACATTCCCGTGCAGCGTGATCTCACCGGTCATGGCCAGATCGTGGTTCACGGGGATGCCGGACAGCGCCGAGATCAATGCCGTGGTCAGCGTAACGCCGGCAGAGGGGCCGTCCTTGGGGACAGCGCCCTCCGGGGCGTGGATATGCAGGTCAGTGTTTTTGAATTTATCCGCTGCGATACCGTATTCCTCGGCATGGACGCGGGCGTAGGTCACGGCCAGTTGGGCGCTCTCCTTCATGACATCGCCCAGACTGCCGGTGATCTCGATCTTGCCGGTGCCGCTCGGGATGACAGCCACCTCCACGGGCAGCATCTCACCCCCGACGCTGGTCCATGCCAGACCGTTGGCGATGCCGACGGCATCCCTGCGGGAGATAAAGGTCGGCTTGACCTTTTCGGGGCCGAGCAGCGCCTTGACCGAGGCGGCGGAGACGCTGATCTTTTCCTCCTCCCCGGCGGCGACCTTCTGGGCGCATTTGCGCAGCACTGCCGTGATGGTGCGCTCGAGATTGCGCACACCGGCCTCGCGGGTGTAGCCGTCAATAATGGCGTACAGTGCGCTGGCCGTCAGGATCACGCGGCCGTCAAGGCCGTTGTTTTTCAGCTGCTTGGGCAGCAGGTGGCGTTTGGCAATGTTGAACTTCTCAGTGCGGGTATAGCTGGGCAGCTCGATCACATCCATACGGTCATAGAGCGGGCCGGGGATGGTCGAGGCATCGTTGGCCGTCGTGATAAACAGCACCTCGCTCAGATCGAACGGGATATCCAGATAGTTATCCTTGAAGGTGCGGTTCAGCTCGGGGTCCAGCACCTCCAGCAGTGCGCTGGAGGGGTCGCCCTTGTAATCGCCTGCCAGCTTGTCGATCTCGTCCAGCAGAATGACCGGATTTGTGGACTTGGCGGTTGTAATGGCGCTGATGATGCGCCCGGGCATGGCGCCGATATAGGTGCGGCGGTGGCCGCGGATCTCAGCCTCATCATGGACACCGCCCAGACTCATGCGGGCGAACTTTCGGTTCATGCACTCGGCGATGGAATGTGCGATACTCGTCTTGCCGACACCCGGAGGGCCGACAAGGCAGATGATCTGTCCCTTGACATCCTGATTCAGCTTGCGCACGGCCAGCAGCTCCAGAATACGCTCCTTGACCTTCTGCAGGCCGTAATGCTCACGGTCCAGCACCTTGCGGGCATGGGCCTGATCAAGGTCATCCTCGGTCGCGGTATGCCACGGCAGGGCAAGGCATGCGTCCAGATAGCTGCGGATCACACCGCTCTCGGCGCTGCTGCCCTGCATACGGGCCAGACGGTCACACTCCTTGAGCAGCTTCTCGGTGGATTCCTCATCCAGCGCCAGCGCCCGGATCTTCTCACGGTATGTATCGGCCTCGGCGCGGGTATCCTCGGAATCGCCCAGTTCCTCGCTGATAATGTGCATCTGCTCACGCAGGTAGTATTCCCGCTGGCCCTTGTCCATCTGGGCATTGACCTTGTCGTCCAGATCGCGCTCGATCTCAAGGACCTGGCATTCCTGACGCAGCAGGGTCAGCAGCTTTTCCAGACGGCCCAGCAGCGTGGACTCGTTCAGAATGACCTGCTTGTCCTCATACTTGAGCAGCAGATTGGCGGGCATATACTCGCTGAGGTAGAGCGGCGAATCCGACGAGATAATGTTATAGACAACATCCTTGGAGATCTGCGGACTGTAGGAGAGGTACTCCTCAAAGCAGTCCTTCAGGCTGCGGACCAGTGCCTCGACCTGCGTACGCTTGTCGGCGGCAATGCCGCGTACCGGCACCGGGCGCACCGTGGCCTGCAGATATTTATCCTCGCCGTCCAGCTCCAGCAGGCGCGCGCGGGTCTTGCCCTCGACCAGCACCTTTACGATATCCTCGGAGACGCGCAGCACCTGCTTGATCTCCGCAATCACGCCGTAGCCGTACAGATCCCGCAGTGCAGGCTCCTCGACATCCATCTCGCGCTGGGCCACAAGGAATACGCTGCTGTTATTGTGCATGGCAGCCTCGATCGCTGCGATGGACTTGGTGCGGCCCACCTCAAAATGGACCACATTGTTGGGGAACACCACCAGCCCGCGCAGGGCGATGGCCGGAAGATGCACCACATTGCGGGCGATCTTGATTTTGACTTTTTCAGACATTGCTTACTCTCCCATAGCCTGCAGAACAGGCGTCTCGTTTGCATTGGCGGCCAACTCGGGCGGCAGCAGAATGTGCGCCGCACTGCGCACTGCTTCCGCATGCATGTGCATCTGGGGCGAGCATTCGCCATCCAGTGTTGTGATGAGCGGGTTGCCGTCCAGCACCTCTATATCAATTTGGCTTGTGCGGAAAAAGGTCATGTAGGGCTTGAATTTCTCCGCCACAGCATCATCCTCCAACAGATGCTCCCCTTTTTTGTAAGCACCCAGCAGCCCGGGCAGCTTCAGGCGCGGCACAGGCTTGAGAAGGACAACATCCAGCAGACCGTCCGTCATGCTGGCGTGGGGCGCGGCACAGTAGCCGCCGCCGTACTGCTGGCCGTTGCAGATCGCCAGCATCATGTAGACATCCTCCATCTGCCGGTCATCTGCCGTGATGCGCAGCCGATGGCGGAAGGTGCTGCACACCGCCTCAAGGATCGACAGTGTGTAGGCCGTGGTGCCGCCGCACAGCGGCACCCGTCTCCACTTGGGGATGCCGTTGGCCACCTGGGCGTCAATGCCCGCAGCGTAGATGTCAATGCCGCAGCCCTGCGGCGTGCGGATCATATCCACCGTAAAGGGGCGCGCCGCCAGCTGGGCATCCAGATCAAGGAACTGCGCCTGCGTACCGAAGTTGCGTACATAGTCGTTGCCGCTGCCGCAGGGGACGCAGCCCACCGCCGCATTGTCATAGCCGGCAGCCCCCTGCAAAACCTCGTTCAGCGTACCGTCACCGCCGCAGGCATAGAGGAAAACCTCCTGCCCGGAGGACGCATATTTTGCGGCAAGGTCCCGCGCCTGCCCGGCGCGGCGGGTCACCTCAATGGTGGGGCGCACACCGGCGCGGCTGGCGGCAGCATGGATCTGGGGGATCAGCGCCACACTGGCATCTACCTTGCCCGCCGTAGGATTTATGATAAAGATATGCTGCATTGGCCTGTCCCTTTCAGCATGGATCCGTTACGGTCTATAGATAGTTATTATTGTATCTTTTTTAAGGCAAAAGTGCAATACCCTGCGGCAAAATGAAAGCCGAAAATCCTATTCTGCCGTCTTTTACAGGGCTGCATCCCAGACATGCAGTATCTCGGTGATCTTCTCAAAAATTGCTGCGCTTGACAGCTCGGGCTTCAATATGCCGTCCTGCAGCACCGTTACAGTATAGCGGGGTGCCTGTGCCGGGTAGAAGCCGCTGAACCAGTAGTTCAGCAGTTCCTCCCCGTTTTCATCATATTGGCCGGTCTGCGCCGTGCCGGTCTTGCCACCCGCCATGCCTGCAGCGGGCCGGGCCTCGGCACCGATGCCTTCCGTCACCACCGACACAAGCATACTGCGCAGGATCTTTGCCGTTTTTTCATCACAGACCGTGCGCGGCGCGGACGGTTCCAACGGCGCTGCAACTGCCCCGGTCGAATCGGCAATGCCTTTCACAAATACCGGTGCGCGGTACACCCCGCCATTGGCCACGGTGTTCATCATAGCCGTGATCTGCAGCGGCGTCACGGTCAGCGCCCCCTGCCCGAAGCTGAAGCTTGCCAGCTGTCCGTCATTTGCAAGGGTCTGCGCATCGGGCAGTGTACCCGCCGCGCTCCGCAGGCTCGGGGCAAGCTGTACCGCTGTGCCGAAGCCGAATTGTTCCGCCGTTGACAAGATGCGCGCAGCCCCCAGCAGCTGCCCCAGTTCAATAAAATAGGTGTTGCAGCTCTGCTCCAGCGCGCCGCGCAGATTTACCTCACCGTGCGCACGGCCCTGCGCGCAGCGGTAGGTCTGCCCGGCCAGCTCCAGCTCGCCGGTACAGTCGTGGGTATACCAGTCCAGCCCGCTCTCATAGGCAGCAGCCGCCAGCACGACCTTGAACACCGAGCCCGCGCTGAAGGCGCGCAGCGGCCGGTTGATCAGGGAGGTGTCATCTGCGCGGATGCTGGCCGCAATATTTCGCGGGTCAAAGGTTGGCATACTTACGCTGGCCAGCACCTCACCTGTGGCTGTGTCTATGACCAGAATGCACCCGCGCGGCATGACCTGTGCCGCTAGCGCCTCGCAGGCGCGCTGCAGATCGGCATCCAGTGTCAGCTGTACCCCCTGCCCCGTACCGGTCTCCTCAACCGTGACGGCAGGGGCTGTGTCTGCCAGCAGACGCCCCCGCGCCGTCATGATGCAGGTGATGCTGCGCTTATCGCCGCAGGCCGCCAGCAGGTCGTCATAGGCACGTTCCAGTCCGGCAACGCCGTGGCCCTCCCCGTCAAGATACCCCAGCAGATGGGCGGCAGTCGTGCCGGTGAAATGCTCCGGCACCGTGCAGGTGGGTATGCCCTGCCCTGTCAGGTCCCGGTCGGTCTGTACCAAAAACGGAGTCGAAAGATTGCGCCGCTCATACAAAAGGCCCTGCGCCTCATAGGAGACATAGGGAAACAGTGCGGTGTAGCCTGCCTCACCGGGCATGCAGAGCGCATAATAGCGCTGCGCCGTGCCGGTCAGCCTGCGGTCGCTCCTGTCATAAAAATCCCCCCGCGCGCGCGGCAGCGCCACCGTCTGGACGGTCTGCCCGCCCGCGTTGGCCGCATAGGCCGTCTGCTGCCCCACCCAGTAGGTTCGGCACAGCACAATACCCGCCAGCAGCACAAGCACTGCACACAGGCCGTAAAAGCGGCGCAAAGACATAGCATCACCCCAAGGAGAGTATGCTCACTTCCGGCAGCCACGATACACCCGGATGCAGAGAAAGACCGCCGCGATGCAAGGCAGAAAGCCCATTGCATCTATGCCGACATCGCTCAGCAGCATGGCACGGCCCGGGACAAAGAGCTGGTGCAGCTCGTCCCCGGCGGCACACAGCATACACAGTGCCGCAGACAGCAGCGCCCTCTGCCACAGGGCAAGGCTGACCGTCCACAGATGCACCGTCACCGCCATGCTGACCCCCAGCGCGCAGTAGATATAAACATGTGCCCATTTGCGAACATTGACATTGAGGTTTGTGGTGCTGAACCATTGCGGCGTGATGGCCTTTGCTTTACCGGATTGAACTGTGTTCATCACAATCTCGCTGACTTTGTAGGAAACCGCCCCCGGCTGGGCAGAAAAGTAGAAAATCAGTCCCAGCAGCGCCAGCGTCACGGCCAGCGCCATATATTTTGCATATTTCTTCATGGCGGCTCCCCCGCTGCTTTTGCTTATTACCGCCGCACCGTTGCGCAACCACTGTATAAGCAGTCGGCGTCATGCGGCCGTACCTTTATTATAGCACGCTTTCCCGCCGCAGGTCTATGGCCGCAGCGCCTTATACAAAAAGGCCGAAGCCTTGTCGCCAAGACTTCGACCTTGTAGTTGCTTTTGGGTGTACCGAATTAGTACATACCGCCCATGTCAGGGGCCGGGGCAGCCGGAGCCGGCGGCTCGGGCAGATCGGCAACGAGACTCTCGGTGGTCAGAACCATCGCAGCAACGCTGGCAGCGTTCTCCAGAGCGGAACGGGTGACCTTGGTCGGGTCAACGATACCGGCCTCGATCATATCCTCAACATACTCTTCCTTCTGGGCATCGAAGCCGTAGTTGGGCTTGTTAGCCTTCAAGATGTTGTCGATAACAACGCTGCCCTCCAGACCGGCATTGGCAGCGATCTGGCGCAGAGGAGCCTCCAGAGCCCTGCGGACGATCTTGGCACCGGTGCGCTCGTCGCCCTCCAGCTCGCCAACCAGCTTATCGACAGCCGGAATAGCATTGATGGTAGCCGTGCCGCCGCCGGCAACGATGCCTTCCTCTACAGCGGCCTTGGTCGCGTTCAAAGCATCCTCGATGCGGAGCTTCTTGTCCTTCATCTCGACCTCGGTAGCAGCACCGACCTTGATGACGGCAACACCGCCGGCCATCTTGGCCAGACGCTCCTGCAGCTTCTCACGGTCAAAGTCAGAGGTTGCCGTTGCAATCTGGCTGCGGATCTGAGCCACGCGGTCAGCGATGGCCTGCTTGTCACCGGCACCGCCGACAATGGTGGTGTTTTCCTTGGTGACCTTGACCTGACGGGCGCTGCCCAGCAGCTGCATGGTAGCATCCTTCAGCTCATAGCCGAGGTCGCTGCTGATGACGGTGCCGCCGGTCAGGGTAGCAATATCCTGCAGCATCTCCTTGCGGCGATCGCCGAAGCCGGGGGCCTTAACGGCAACAACATTCAGGCCGCCGCGCAGACGGTTGATGATGAGGTTGGACAGTGCATCGCCCTCGACATCCTCGGCAATGATGAGCAGCTTGCGGCCGGACTGGATGACCTGCTCGAGCAGGGGAACCACATCCTGAAAGACGCTGATCTTCTTGTCGGTGATCAGGACGGAGCAGTCGTCATAGACAGTCTCCATCTTCTCGGTGTCGGTGACCATGTAAGGGGTCACATAGCCGCGGTCAAACTGCATGCCCTCAACGACCTCGGTATAGGTCTCGGCAGTGGTCTTGTTCTCCTCGATGGTGATAACGCCATCGGCCGTGACCTTCTCCATCGCGTCAGCAATCAGCTGGCCGATCTCAGCATCACCGGCAGAAACAGTGCCGACACGGGCAATGTCCTTGCTGCCGTTGACCTTCTGGCTGTGCTCCTTGACGGCCTCAACAGCGGCGGCAACAGCCTTCTGCATGCCGCGCTTGATGTCCATGGGATTGGCACCAGCGGTGACATTCTTCATGCCCTCATTGACGAAGGCCTGTGCCAGCACGGTGGCGGTGGTGGTGCCGTCACCGGCAGCATCGTTGGTCTTGGTGGCGACCTCGCGAACGAGCTGTGCGCCCATGTTCTCAAACTCGTCCTTCAGCTCAATCTCCTTGGCGATGGTGACACCGTCATTGGTGATGAGCGGGCTGCCGAACTTCTTGCTCAGCACGACATTGCGGCCCTTGGGGCCGAGGGTAACCTTAACGGTGTTGGCCAGCTGGTCAATACCTGCGCAAAGCGCCTTGCGGGCGTCCTCGCCCTGCTTGATCTGTTTAGCCATAATAGATCTCTCCTTTTATCTGAAAGAATTACTGAAAAATCAAATTATTCCACAACCGCGAGGATGTCGCTCTGGCGGACGATGGTGCATTCCTCACCATCGACCTTGACCTCGGTGCCGGAATACTTGCTGGTCAGGACCTTATCGCCGACCTTGACGATCATCTCAACATCCTTGCCATCCACATTGCCGCCGGGGCCGACAGCGACGACCTCAGCAACCTGCGGCTTTTCCTTGGCGGAGCCGGACAGGATCAGGCCGCCCTTGGTGGTTTCTTCTTCCTCGACCATTTTAATGACAACACGGTCTGCAAGAGGTTTGATTTTCATAGTGAAAGTTCCTCCTTATAAAAGATTTCTCTTTTGAATTTTGATGAATTTTGATTTAGCACTCAATCTCTCTGAGTGCTAAATATATAATAGCCACTTTGCACCGAAAAATCAAGTGTTTTCTATATAAAATTTTTGTGAACAAAAATGCACCGGGCCGCATTGGCTCCGGTGCAGATCGTTTTTATTGCTGTTCCGTCAAACTTTTATAACGCGGGCGCATGGCGCCATGCTCGATATGAGGCTGGCCGCCCTCGACCGTGTCGGCGTCAATCGTCACTTTGGTGATGGTGGCATCGGACGGGATGTCGTACATGATCGGAATCAGCAGTTCCTCGACAACGCTGCGCAGGCCGCGCGCACCGCTCTTGCGCTCCACCGTCTTTCTGGCGATGGCGTGCAGGGCCGCATCGGTAAAGACCAACTCGGCATTGTCCAGATGCAGCAGTTCCTTGTACTGGCGCACAATGCTGTTCTTCGGCTCAAGCAGCACGCGAACCAGCGCCTCCTCGTCCAGCGGATCCAGCACCGTCACGACCGGCAGACGGCCGATCAGCTCCGGGATCAGGCCGAATTTTACCAGATCGTCCGGCTCGACCTTTTTCAGCAGCTTCTGGCGGGTCTCGTCCTTGTCGAGCGTGGTACGCAGCTGGCTGCCAAAGCCCAGCGAGGCATTGTCGGTGCGCTTCTGGATGAGCTTTTCCAGCCCGTCAAAGGCACCGCCGCAGATAAAGAGGATATTTTTGGTGTTGATCTGGATGAACTCCTGCTGCGGGTGCTTGCGGCCGCCGTTGGGCGGCACATTGCTGACCGTACCCTCCACGATCTTCAGCAGGGCCTGCTGCACACCCTCACCGCCCACATCGCGGGTGATGGATGGGTTCTCGCTCTTGCGGGTGATCTTGTCGATCTCATCCACATAGATGATGCCGATCTCAGCGCGCGGAATGTCGAAATCCGCCGCCTGAATCAGCTTGAGCAGGATGTTTTCGACATCCTCGCCCACATAGCCGGCCTCGGTCAGCGTGGTGGCGTCCGCAATGGCGAACGGCACATTCAGCATCTTGGCCAGCGTCTGGGCCAGCAGCGTCTTGCCGGTGCCGGAGGGGCCCAGCATCAGCACGTTGGACTTTTGCAGCTCCACATCGCTGTTCTGGCCGGACAGGATGCGCTTATAGTGGTTGTAGACCGAGACGGCCAGCACACGCTTGGCCTCGTCCTGACCGATGACATACTGATCCAGACCCTCCTTGATCTCTGCGGGGGTCTTGATATTGATGGCGAGATCATCTGCGGGCTGGATACGCGCCCGGCTGGCGCTGCCGCGGCTGGGGCGGGAGCTGTTGCTGCCCGGATGATCCGGCTTGTCCGAGAGCAGGTCGGCGCAGAGGCCGATGCATTCGCTGCAGATGTTCACGCCGGGGCCGATGATCATCCGCTCCACTTCGTCCTGATGTTTGCCGCAGAAGCTGCAGACCAGATCCTTTTCGTTTTTATCTCTGCCGGAATTGTTATTAGCCATAACCGTTTTTCCTTATCCTGGGTGTATTGCTTTCTGCCGCTCAGCGGTGGGTGATGACCTCATCAATGAGACCATATTCTTTGGCCTCCTGCGCAGAAAGGAAGTTGTCGCGCTCGGTATCCAGCTCCACCTTTTCCAGCGGCTGGCCGGT
>ERZ779852.3244-NODE-3244-length-11922-cov-3.547148_pt1 | contig 11922 bp, 13 predicted proteins | sample MGYA00511559_ERZ779852 | MGnify/ENA primary metagenome ERZ779852 (study PRJEB29588, sample SAMEA2157977) | human gut metagenome | biome: human gut; feature: human-associated habitat; material: faeces | place: Denmark | collected 2008/2010 ...
AATCTGCACTGTATTCTTTTACTTTTTCAATACTAATTACAGGTGAAACTACATTTTCATAATCACCTAATATTGAATTCCCAACAGTGTATGAATATCCTAGTAAAGCATCAGAATTTCCTATAATAGCTCCATTTGCATTTATAGCTCTAGATTTTTTTGATTCCAATACAACAGAGCAGTTTTTTACATTTTGGGGCAATAAAGGACTACGTTCCTGCAAAACGGTTATATCGTTTTGCTGCATTGATGAGGAAGTAATAGAAGTAATATCTTCTTTTGTACAACTAATTAATATACAGGTTAAAAGTGTAGGTATAAGAATATATTTTTTCATTGCATTTATTTTATGGTATAAATATTACGTTCTTTATTAAACTCTAGTGTATAATGAATCTCATTTCCAGATTCTAAATCATAAAAGTGAGGCTCCATTATTGGAGTATTATGATATGGATTAGCAAGAGAAAATCCTTTCCATACACCTTTTACCTTTACCTCACGAAGCTCATTATTGTATTTATATTGTGCTGTTACAACATAAGGAACATTAAGAGTGAAAGTTTTCAATTTGGCTTTTAATTGCAACAAACATCGAGGCTTCATATCAATACTTGTCTCAAATGTTTTAGTTACGTTAAATTTTTCTGTGCTTGTTAGATATTTTGCATCTTTTGGTGATTCTTTAGTAATAACAGCTTTACCTGATATTGGTTGAGGACGTTGGAACATCATAGAATCTGGATCAGTAACATTTAAATTCAAAGTCCCTCTCGTTTCATTAAAAAAAGACGTTTCCTGTCCTGCGAACTCAATTTCGATTTTCTCTGTTTTTTCAAAATAGTCAATATTGGTTAAAGAAAAAGTTGTTGGTAATAATTGTCCCTCTGTGACTGTTGCATTATCCAAGTCGAACTTTAAATCTGTTAAATTGAAATCACATGTGGGTGTTATCATAAACTCCTGTTGGGCTTTATTGTTTACAGGTTGTCCATAGCCCAACTTATTATTCCCTTTTGCTTCAAGTACATAATTAAATACCGACCACATATTATCAGGGTCAGACTGCCCTAGATATGATTCACTCTCTATTGTAAAATAGCCTTTATAATAAGAGGATGGAAGAAGATTCCAAGATGCACTGAATAAAGAACCTGAATTGTCTTTTGCAGATATAAGAATTTTATTATTAGGATTGTTTGTATAATACCCAACAGACAATGGCGTTTTTGAAGCATTAGAATATATCAAATACGGAATTCCAGAGCTTGCAGGAAGAATCTTCAAGTAAAAAGAACTTTTTACATTACTCAATGTTACTTCTTGTCCAGCCCCAGTACAATAAAGATATGTATATCCACTAGTTGAGCCACTAGCAATTGAACGGACTTGAATTGTTATAGGAAGTTCTCGTATCGCATACATATTAGAGGAAAAAAAATCATCTGGTAAAGCACCTAAAAAATAACTCTGAAATTGATTAGCAAGTTTTTCCTTACTTAGTTGTTTCAATTTTCTTAATTCCTCTGTTTCTTCAAGATAAACCAATTTGCCTAATTTACTTGAATCTGAAATGCATGTACGACTAGCTAAATTAGATACATCTTTCGCTGTATACACATCCTCCATTTCATTAGAACAAGCTACCATAAAAGCAGCAATAGGTAGCAGTTTGAAATATTTTCTCTTCATAATTATAAATGTAAATAAGTTTAAAACAGTATTAGTATCATTATAAGTTCTTTAATTATAAGCTATAAAGCAGTTTTACTATATGATAGCTTAATTTTTAATTATCAATGTAACTTTTATAAAACCTTCTGGTCATAACTTTTTGTTCTTAACTTGATATAAACACTTTTAGTGTTGTGCAGAATGTTATCATAAGTATTATTGTTTATAAGTTGTATTCGAATACAAATATAGTAGTATTTTATAATAAACAGTACAGACTGTAAATAATTAACGTATATTATCTATTCCAATCTACTTTTGATGTGTTTTGATATACACTTTTATTTTTATAGATTGAAACAGGTAAAATGTATATTAATTCTTGCTTTGATTTTACTCGTGTTATCTGATGACATCTGATGACACCTGATGACGGTGTTGTATCACAGCGGTTGAAGCCTTATATATTTGCAGTCGAATTCAACATTTATGTCAAACCCCAAAATGATTCGACAATGAAGAGAAGAATCCTATTTTCAGTATTGTGTGTGCTGGCAGCGGCAGGTGTCTTCGCACAGGGACAGGGTCTTGCCGGCATCAATGAGGCTACCAGCCTTATGACTTCGTATTTCGATCCGGCCACCAAATTGTGTTATGCCATCGGAGCCGTACTCGGTCTGGTTGGCGGTATCAAGACGTATGGCAAGTTCAGCAGCGGTGACCCGGATACGTCCAAGACTGCGGCAAGCTGGTTCTTCGCCTGCATCTTTCTGATTGTGGCCGCCACCATTCTCCGTTCCTTCTTCCTGTAAGCCATGGATTACCGTATCAACAAAGGAGCAGGCCGTCCGATTGAGTTCAAGGGCTTGAAATCACAGTACCTGTTCTTTTTTGCCGGAGGTCTTGTATCGGTCTTTCTTGCGGTGGTTGTCCTGTATATGGCCGGTGTCAGCCAGCTGGTATGCCTGTCTTTCGGAGCGGTATCCGGTTCCCTGGCCGTATGGCTGACCTTCCGCATGAATGCCCGCTACGGTGAGCACGGGCTGATGAAGATGCTGGCCGAGAAACGCCATCCGCGCTATCTGTCAGCCCGTCGCAGAATATTCAGAGCATTAACCAAAAAGAAGAGAAAGAAATGAGAAGTGTATTGAAGGCCTGTGATCTGGAAGACAGATTCCCGATTTTGGCCGTGGAAAACAACTGCATCGTAAGCAAGGATGCGGACATTACGGTAGCCTTCGAGGTCGAGCTGCCTGAACTGTACACGGTGACGGCGGCGGAATATGAAGCCATTCACGGTACCTGGGTGAAGGCCATGAAGGTACTTCCAAATTATTCGGTCGTGTACAAGCAGGACTGGTTCGTCAAGGAAAACTACCGGAGCGAAGGAGACGGGACGGAAAATTTCCTGTCCCGCAGCTATGAGCGTCATTTCAACGAACGCCCGTATCTCAGACACCGCTGCTTCCTGTATCTGACAAAGACCACACGCGAACGTGCCCGTCGCCGCAGTGATTTCAGTACCCTGTGCCGCGGCTATATCCTTCCCAAGGAAATCACGGACTGGGATTCGGTCGTGAAATTCCTGGAGGCGGTGGAGCAGTTCGAGCGTATCATGAACGATTCGGAGCATGTCAGGATGAAGCGTCTCAGAACGGAAGAGGTGGTCGGAACGGAAGAATGTCCCGGGCTGATTGAAAGATACCTGACTCTCGGTATGGAGGACACGCACCCCGTGTTACAGGACATCTGCCTTGATCCGGAACGTATGCGCATCGGTGACAAACGTCTTTGCCTGCATGTGCTTTCCGATACGGAAGACCTTCCCGGCAGTGTGGGCACGGACATGCGCTATGAGCGCTTGTCCACGGACCGTAGCGACTGCCGTCTTTCGTTTGCGGCTCCGGTAGGACTCCTGCTTTCATGCAACCATGTCTATTCGCAGTACGTGTTCATCGATGACGCGCAGGAAATCCTGCAACGCATGGAAAAGACCTCACGCAACATGCTGTCCCTGTCGAAATACAGCCGCAGCAATGCCGTGAACTATGAATGGGCAGAAATGTATCTTGACGAGGCGCATACGAAAGGGCTTGTTCCGGTACGGTGCCACTGTAACGTACTGGCCTGGGCGGAAGACGAGGAAGAGTTAAGGCGTATCAAGAACGATACCGGCAGCCAGCTTGCTCTGATGGGATGCGTACCCCATTACAACACGATAGATACTCCGGTGCTGTACTGGTCTGGTATTCCAGGCAATGCGGGCGATTTTCCGGCTGAGGAAAGTTTCTATACCTTTCTGGAACAGGCTGTCTGCCTGTTTGCTTCGGAAACGAATTACCGCAGTTCGCCCAGCCCGTTCGGTATCCGTATGACGGACAGGCAGAGCGGCGTACCGCTTCATCTGGACATCAGTGACCTGCCCATGCGCAAGGGAATCATCACCAACCGCAACAAGTTCATACTCGGTCCCTCCGGCAGCGGTAAATCCTTCTTTACGAACCACCTTGTCCGCCAGTATTATGAACAGGGTACCCATATCCTGCTGGTGGATACCGGAAACAGCTATCAGGGACTTTGCAGCCTGATTCATGACCGGACACATGGCGAGGACGGTATCTATATCACCTATGAGGAGGACAATCCCATCGCCTTCAATCCGTTCTATACGGATTCCGGGGAATTTGACGTGGAAAAGCGTGAAAGCATCAAGACACTGATACTCACACTCTGGAAACGTGAGGATGAAGCCCCAAGGCGTTCGGAAGAAGTGGCCCTTTCGGGAGCGGTGAACGCATACATCCGCAGGATAACGGAAAACAGGGATTTCAGACCCGATTTCAACGGATTCTATGAGTTTGTGCGTGATGACTACCGCCGGATGATTGAGGAGAAGAAAGTCCGTGAGAAGGATTTTGACATTGACGGTTTCCTGAACGTGCTGGAACCGTTCTACCGTGGCGGTGATTATGATTTCCTGCTTAATTCGGACAAGGAACTGGATCTTACCAACAAGCGCTTTATCGTATTTGAACTGGACAATATCAGCGGAAACAAGGTGCTTCTGCCCGTGGTCACGCTGATAATCATGGAAACCTTCATCGCCAAGATGCGCCGTTTGAAAGGCGTCCGCAAGATGATACTCATTGAGGAATGCTGGAAAGCCCTGATGTCCGCCAATATGAGTGAGTACATAAAGTATCTCTTTAAGACCGTCAGAAAATATTTCGGGGAGGCTGTCGTGGTCACCCAGGAAGTGGATGACATCATCAGTTCCCCTGTCGTGAAGGAAGCTATCATCAACAACAGTGACTGTAAGATTCTTCTTGACCAGCGGAAATACATGAACAAGTTCGACCATATCCAGCGGCTTCTCGGACTGACCGACAAGGAACGCGGACAGATCCTGTCCATTAACCAGGCCAACCATCCCGGACGTTTCTACCGTGAGGTCTGGATCGGTCTTGGCGGTACCCATTCGGCCGTGTATGCCACGGAAGTCAGCGATGAGGAATATGCCGTATATACCACGGAAGAGTCGGAAAAGCTGGAATTGCAGAAGTTGGCCAAGGAACTGGACGGAAATCTGGAACTGGCCGTGAAACGCATTGCGGAAATGAGAAGGGAAAGGAAAAGGTCAAAAGGTAAAGCATGACGGTTATGAATGACAGTTTTGAATCGGATGAAAGAAAGCGTAAGGAGACCATTGAATGTCTCTACTGGTCCCTGATGAACGGATGGGACATACCGAAGGATATCCGTGAACATTACGGATTTTCAGAGGACTATGAGCTGTATCACCGGCTTGAAAGTATGGAACCGGAAGATTACAGGGAAAGAAGGCTCAGAGGCGAGATACCTGATGCCGTGGAGGTCGATGTAAGACTGACACATGCTGTGGAGAAGGTCTTCGAGCGGCTTTGTTCCCCTCCTCCCGTACAGTATCTCGACAAGCTGTACGGGGAACTGGAAAAGCTGGGAGGTTTCATCGCCAACCCGAAGAATATTGACAGCCCTTTCATTAATTCCGGTTTTCTCATGAAATACGGCATTGACCGGAATTCCCCGGATGAAACCAGGCGGCAACAGGCAGAAAAGGCCTATAAGGAACTTTATGCCAGGTTTGAAACCATGGTTGGCCTGAAGTCCCCAAACAAAAAGGACGACAATGCTATCCGCAGGGAATGCCGGAAGCCAGTCTGCAAAGACAGGCTGGTCGGAAGAGTCAGCATCCCGGTCAGTCCGAAGCCAAAGAGACGCAAGATGGGACTTTGAAAGATTCAGTAAAACAAGAACAACATCATTAAAAAGACAAGACATGAAAAACAGACAGTTGTACAGACTGGCCGCCTGCCTGATCGGGGCGGCATCACTGCTGCTGCAGAGCTGCAGTGAGAGCAGGTTCAAGGACTGTGACCGCCTGTGCGGTACATGGAGCAGTGTGGAAGGCAAGCCCGATGTTCTTATATATAAGGAAGGGGACGCCTACAAGGTGACGGTCTTCGCCCGTAGCGGAAAGACACGGAAGCTGAAGCCGGAAACCTATCTGCTGGTGGAAGAAAACGGTAACCTGTTCATTAATACCGGCTACCGCATAGACATCGCCTACAATGAGGCGGCTGACGTATTGACCTTTTCTCCGAACGGTGATTATGTAAGGAAGGAGGTACGTCCATGAGAAAAAGACTGCTGCTGCTTTGTGCAGGAACCTTTTTTCTTGCCGGACAGATACGGGCACAGTGGGTGGTGACCGATCCGGGAAACCTTGCCCAGAGTATCATCAACATGTCGGACAATATCGTGCATACCTCTTCAACTGCGACAAGTACCGCCCAGAATTTTGCGGAGACGGTGAAGATATACCAGCAGTACAAGAAATACTATGATGCCCTGAAGTCCGTCAACAATCTGGTGAAGGATGCCCGTAAGGTCAGTGAGATCATCCTGATGGTCGGTGACGTGTCGGAAATCTACGTGACCAATTTCCAAAAGATGCTGGGTGACGAGAACTTTTCTCCCGAAGAGCTGGATGCCATCGCTTTCGGTTATACCAAACTTCTGGAAGAGAGCAACGGGGTGTTGCAGGACCTCAGGCAGGTAATTAACGTCAGTACCCTTTCCATGACCGACAAGGACCGTATGGACGTGGTGGATGACTGTTATGCCAGTATGCGCCGTTACCGCAATCTCGTGAATTACTATACGAACAGGAATATAGCCGTGAGTTTCCTGCGTGCCCGCAAGAAGAATGACCTTGACCGTGTCTTGAAACTCTATGGCAATGACACCTCCAAATACTGGTAGCCTATGGTATTGTTATCCGTGGATTTCTCGAATCTCCATACCATTCTGGAGAGTCTTTACAATGAAATGATGCCCCTTTGTGAGGATATGCTGGATGTGGCCAAGGGACTTGCCGGACTCGGTGCCCTGTTCTATGTGGCCGTCCGTGTCTGGCAGTCGCTTGCCCGTGCCGAACCGATAGACGTGTATCCGCTTCTGCGTCCGTTTGCGATAAGCATCTGCATCATGCTTTTCCCGACTCTGGTACTCGGAACGATGAATACGGTGCTGAGTCCGATTGTGCAGGGAACCCACAAGATGCTTGAGGGGCAGACGATGGACATACAGCAGTATCGTGAGCAGAAGGACAGGCTGGAACGTGAAGCCATGCTCCGCAATCCGGAAACGGCCTATCTGGTCAGCGACGAGGAGTTTGACCGTCAGCTGGACGAGCTCGGATGGTCGCCCGATGCCATGGCAACCCGCATGGGCATGTATATGGAAGTGGGCATGTACAATCTGGAAAAGAATATCCGGGACGCCTTCCGCAGTCTGCTGGAACTGCTTTTTGCCGCGGCATCCCTGCTGATAGATACGGTAAGGACCTTTTTCCTGGTGGTATTGTCCATCCTTGGTCCCATTGCCTTTGCCTTCAGTGTGTGGGACGGTTTCCAGTCCACGCTCAGCCAGTGGTTCACACGTTACATTTCCGTCTATCTGTGGCTTCCCGTGAGTGACCTTTTCAGCTGTATGCTGGCCAAGATTCAGGTACTTATGCTGCAGAACGACATCCTGGAGCTCCAGAACAATCCGAACTATTCGCTGGACAACTCCAATTCGGTATATGTAATCTTCATGCTGATAGGTATCATCGGATATTTTACCGTGCCGACCGTGGCCGGATGGATTGTGCAGGCAGGCGGTGCCGGAAACTACAACCGAAACATCAACCGTACCGCGACCAAGGCCGGAGGCTTTGCAGCCGGTGCCGCAGGTTCCGGACTGGGAAATATCGGAGGACGCCTGCTTGGAAAATGAACAGAACAGGAATATTAAAATGAAAACAGATGGAATTCAAATCACTGACCAATATTGAAAGCAGCTTTAGACGGATACGCCTGATGCTTGCGGTCTTTGTCGGATGCTGCACGCTTGTGACCGTCTTTGCCCTGTGGAACTCATACCGCTTTGCGGAGAAACAGCGTGAGAAAATTTATGTACTCGATGGCGGCAAGTCACTGATGCTTGCCCTTTCGCAGGATCTTTCACAGAACCGTCCGGCTGAAGCCAGGGAGCATGTAAGAAGGTTCCATGAGCTATTTTTCGGGCTGTCGCCGCAAAAGGATGCCATCGAGCACAATATCAACCGTGCCCTGCAGCTGGCGGACAAAAGTGCCTACCATTACTATGTGGATTTTGCCGAGAAAGGATATTATAACCGTCTCATTTCCGGCAACATCAACCAGGTGGTACGGGTGGACAGCGTGGTCTGCGACTTTTCTGGCTACCCCTACAGGGCCAGGACGTATGCCCGCCAGATGATTATCCGTGAGAGCAACGTGACGGAACGTTCGCTGGTGACTGACTGCCAGCTTCAGAATACGTCCCGTTCCGATGACAACCCCAACGGCTTTATCATCGAACATCTGACCATACTGGAAAACAAGGACATAAGGAGTGTAGAGCGATGAAAAGGGACCTGACGAGACAGGCGGACCTGCAACTCAGGAGGTTCTGCCACAGACTTACCGTGAAACAGCGCAAGGCCGTTCTCTGGATACTGTTTGTCCCGTTTGCCGCCGCATGTGTCTATACGGCATACCGGCCGTTTATGGGCAGTAAGAACCGGGAGTCCGGAATGGAATTTACGGAAAAGGATTCACTCCGTATGGAGTTCATTCAATCTATTGTAAGAAATGGAGAAAGAAAAAGTCAAGAAAGTAATGGAACGGCTGATGAAACCGTTCAGGCTCCGGTCCTCAAAGGACAGGAAGCCGCTGAGTGAGGAACAGAAACGCAAACGCGCCAGATTTGTGGTGTATCCGCTGATGTTCCTGCTGTGTCTGGGAAGTTTCTATCTGATATTCTCACCTTCCGGGCAGGAACGGGAGCGGCAGGATAAAGGACAGGGGTTCAATACGGAAATCCCTTCTCCCGAGGACAGCCGCCTGGAAGGAAACAAGAAGGATGCCTATGAGAAGGCCCTGATGGAACAGGAAAGCAGGAAAAGGAAGACATTCTTTGAAGCTGCGGAGTCCATGTTTGCCAAAGAGGAACGGAAAGACAGTGTCCGTCTTCCCGATAACATTCCACCGGAGAGGCAAACGGACACGGAAACGGAAACAGAAAAAGACAATGCCGGACCGGTCAGTTCCTCGGCCGGAGCCTACCGTGAGATGAACCGTACGCTGGGAAGCATCTATGAACCGCGGACCGATCCGGAAAAGGAAAGGCTTCTGGAAAGGATTGAGGAACTGGAGCGTATGCAGCAACAGCAGCAGAAGCAGGAGCCACTGTCAGGCATGGAGGAAAAGATGGCCCTGATGGAAAAATCCTACGAACTGGCCGCCAAATACAATAACCGTCAGGCAGTGGAGACTCCTTCTCCTGTCAGAAAAGCGGAGGACAAAAAAGCTATACCGGTGAAACAGGTTCACAATGAGGTGGTATCCTCGCTTTCCAGACCCATGAGCGACGAAGAGTTCATATCCGCCTTTTCGGGAGAACGCAATGCCGGTTTCAATACGGCTGTCGGCCGGAAGACCGTAACGGAAGGCAATACCATTGCCGCCTGTGTACACGGTACACAGACCGTATCCGACGGACAGGCCTTGCGCCTGCGGCTTACCGAGCCCATGTCCGTTGCCGGACGTTTCATACCGAAGGGGACTGTACTGGTAGGTGGCACACGCATACAGGGTGAACGGCTGGAAATCATGGTCAATGCCGTGGAATACAAGGGAACTATCCTGCCGGTGGAGCTGGAAGTCTATGATTTGGACGGGCAACAGGGAATCCTGGTGCCGGGTTCACTGGAATATGACGCTGCCAGAGAGATTGCCGCCAACATGGGAACCTCGATGAACAGCAGCATCAACATTTCCACCGATGCCGGGGCGCAGATTGCCTCCGATCTGGGAAAAGGTGTGATACAGGGCGTTTCCCAGTACATATCCAAACGGATGCGTACGGTAAAGATTACTTTGAAGGCCGGACACCGGGTGCTGCTCCATTCACCGGAGAAATGAAATACAGGAAACTATGAAAGAAAAGACAACCATTAAACAAAAGCACATGAAGAAGATTCTGATGATGTTTGCCCTTTTACTGGGCGTATCGGCTGCCTGGGCGCAGCAGAGTAGCGGTGATTATTATGAGGGGCTGACCCGCAAGATCGGTTTCAGCCAGATGATTCCGCCGCACGGACTGGAAATAACGTATGACAAGACCGTCCATGTCATTTTCCCTGCTCCGGTCAAGTATGTGGATCTCGGTTCTACAAACCTGATAGCCGGCAAGGCTGACGGTGCCGAGAATGTAATCCGTGTAAAGGCCACGACACGCAATTTCAGGGAGGAGACCAATATGTCTGTAATAACCGAAGACGGGAATTTTTATACCTTCAACGTGAAGTATGCCGATGAGCCGTTGCTGTTGAATGTGGAGATGTGTGATTTCATCCATGACGGAGAATCGGTGAACCGTCCCAACAATGCCATGGAAATCTATCTGACAGAGTTGGATAACGAGTCACCCCGTCTGGTACGTCTTATCATGAAATCCGTGTATGAGAATGACAAACGCCGTATCCGTCATATCGGCTGCAAGCGTTTCGGCATCCAGTATCTGCTCAAAGGGTTATACACCCATAATGACCTGCTTTATTTCCATACCCAGGTAAAGAACTCCTCGAATGTCCCCTTTGACGTGGATTTCATTACGTTCAAGGTGGTGGATAAAAAGGTGATGAAGCGTACGGCCATGCAGGAGCAGGTGATTTATCCGCTGCGTGCCTATAATTATGTGACACGTGTAAACGGCAGGGATTCGGAATGCACGGTATTCGTCCTTCCCAAGTTTACGATACCGGACGACAAGAAACTGGTTGTGGAGATGTATGAGAAACAGGGCGGCCGTCACCAGAGTTTTGAGGTGGTCAACGAAGACCTGGTGCGTGCGGAAACCATCAACGAACTGAAGGTGCGATGAGAACGAAAGTATTGTATATGCTGGCGTTGCTGCTTGTCTTTTCCGTGGGACAGGCAGAAGCCCAGCGGATTCTGCCAAGGATGCAGGGTGTGGAAATGCGTGGAGGTATGGCTTCCGATAACGGATACTATATGGGAATGATACTTTCAAGTTATGCCAAAGGCGGGAACAAATGGGTATATGGAGCGGAATACCTGCATATGAAACACGGTTACCGTCATGTGACCATCCCTTCGGCGCAGTTTACGGCAGAAGGCGGATATTACCTGAATTTCCTTTCCGATGCGGGAAAAGTGTTCTTCCTCAATCTGGGAGGATCGGCACTGGCCGGATATGAGACGGTAAACTGGTCCGATAAAAAGCTCTATGACGGGGCCACCCTGAAAAACGGCGATGCCTTTGTGTACGGCTGTGCCCTGACGCTGGAGATGGAACTGTATCTTGCCGACCGTGTGGCATTGACAGCTTCCTTGCGTGAGCGTTTCCTGTGGGGCGGAAGTCTCGGACATTGCCATACCCAGTATGGAATCGGCATCCGTTTTATGATAAATTAGTGGGGTATGGAACTGGAACAGATTAGACGGATTTCTCTTGTCGGTTTTCTTGAAGATCTGGGGCATATACCGGTATCCCGTAAAGGAAATGATGTCTGGTTCAGATCACCTTTCAGAAATGAGAGAACCGCATCCTTTAAGGTGGATACACAGCGGAATGTCTGGTTTGATTTTGATGCGCCCATATAGGCTACACAATAAA
>ERZ779852.3246-NODE-3246-length-11899-cov-2.534870_pt1 | contig 11899 bp, 7 predicted proteins | sample MGYA00511559_ERZ779852 | MGnify/ENA primary metagenome ERZ779852 (study PRJEB29588, sample SAMEA2157977) | human gut metagenome | biome: human gut; feature: human-associated habitat; material: faeces | place: Denmark | collected 2008/2010 ...
CACGCGCAGCGGCAGCTCGCCCGCAGTCAGCGCGTTCTGAATGGCCGACATTTCTGCCTGCCGGGCCAGCGCAAATTCAATTTCAGGCTGAACCTGCGCTGCCCGGTGCATGGGGTCGCGCTCCAATGTCTCCAGAAGCGCGCGGTAACGGTCCGGTGTATTGTGGAAATTCGGAATGGTCTCGTGCAACTTCGCCGCCGGGAAATCCGTCAGAAGCTGCTGGAAGGTGCCGAAGCCCACGGCGCTCTGATAAAAGTCCTCGTCCGTCTCGGGAAGCTGGAGGCAAATCGAATCTTCCACAAAGTCATACACGCGCCAATAGGCATCCTGCGCATGCAGATAGCTTGCGCCGTCATGCGTTTTTACAAGCGTCAGGACGCCGCGCGGGTCGTCTGTTTTTGTCCGCAGGAACTCCGTGACGGCAGTGATATTTTCCATCAGCCCCGCCACGTCGCGGAACGTGTTGCTGTTGATTTTTTGCAGGATATAGCGCCGGCCGCTTTCCGTCACGGCAAGATAGGTCACATTGATGTGCCCGCAGCCATACGGCTCACAGGAAACAGGCTTCGCGTCCAGCCGGAAGGCGCGCAGTACTTCAAACAGGTTTTCGTTCATTTCCAAAGCTCCTCCGTATAAATGCCCTCCGCCTTCATCCTGGCCACGGCTTCCTTGACAGACGCCAGATCCTCGCGGTAGGTCACGCCGTACCACGTTTCCTCGCACGGCAGCACCTGCACGCTTGCGGACTTGTCTGCAAGCTGCTCATTTACCACAAACGGCAGGAAGTATTCACACTTGAGCGGATTTGTCTTCATTGCTTCTGTCAGGAACGCGCCCATGCGCGCCCAGAGCTCATCCAGCACACGCGCCGAAAAGCCCCAGAGATTCATCGACACGATAGTGTCGCCCGCCAGCGGGAAGAAGTGCTCCCCATCCTCGGTGTATTCGGCGTCCGTGCCCTTTTTGAAGATCTTCGTGCGTTCTGTCACGCCGGTCAGCATCCCGGCTTCGATCTCGCACACGCCGCGCGCCACGGAGCCGAACTCCGTTACCGTATTTTTCAGGCGATAGCCGACCATGGCATACTTGCTCTCATCGGTCTGTGCCGCCAGAAAATCATAGATTTCCGAGAATGCCGTGTGCCCGTAGAAGTCATCCGCATTGATGACGGCAAACGGACCGTTTACCACGCCCTTGCAGCAGGCCAGCGCATGGCCGGTGCCCCACGGCTTTGTGCGTCCCTCCGGAGCCTCTATGCCCTCCGGCAGGCGGTCAAGATCCTGATAGACATAGGACACATGGAAATACTGCTCCATGCGGTCGCCGATGCATTCGCGGAACTCCGCTTCCATCTCGCGCTTGATGATGAACACCACGTCGCGGAAGCCCGCGCGCCATGCGTCAAACAGGGAAAAATCAATGATGATGTGTCCCTCCGGATCGACCGGCTCGATCTGCTTGAGTCCGCCGAAGCGGCTGCCCATACCGGCGGCCATGATCACAAGAGTTGGTTTTTGTCTGTCCATTTTTTCACGTCTCCTGCTCCGTTTTTTATTCTGAGCTCATCTTAGCCGGGTCTGCAGCGGAAAGCAACGTTTCCCCCTACTCTGTGCAGTATCGTATAAATTCCATGCGGTATATGGAAAAAAATATTGCATTTCCAAGTACCTTGTGATAAATATAGTGCAAAAGGAGGCTTCACTATGCAGATCAAGAACCTCTCCTCCGCGCAGACATTCGGCACTGTCATCGCCTCGCTCCCGGACGATATGCCGTGCACCAGTCATTGCTGTGTCCGTGCCGGCGAACCCATAAAAGAGTGGCTGTCGCAGGAGCCAGTCGTTCTGGATTATGTTTCCGGGATGCCGCTGCTTGTAATCTATGAAGCAGAGTCTTACAGTCTCTACTATCTCGACCGTGTCTTTAAGTTGCGCCCCGGTGTCCGGTTTTCAGTCACCGCGCTGGATGCCCTCTGCTGCTTTGACATCTGCACCGCGCGTCCCGATGTGCTTTCACTTCTGGGCGAGCACCCGGCGGAGATATTCTACGGTGCCTCCAGCGATCTGAAGCTGGAGCGGCTCTATACCTTTTTCTATCAGGAATGCAGTAGGGATTTTTACTTCCGCGGCGAACAGCATGAGGCACTGGAGTTGGTCTATGTCGACCGGGGCGAACTGCACAATCTGGTCGGCGGCGTGGATATTCTGCTCCGGCCACAGCAGATGCTGCTCATCAACCGGAACATCTGGCACATGCAGTATGCCGATCTTCCCGTCAGCTTTCTAACCGTCTCTTTCCGTGCGGCCGTCGATTCCCCCTGCTCTTCTCTCTGCGGCCAGGTCCTTGCGCTTACCGCACGCCAGATCACACTGCTGCGCCGGATGCTGGACGAACACAGCAGTACAGACTTCGCATATGATTGTGTGGAGAGCCTTTTGAAACTGCTTCTGGCTGACCTGATCCGCTGCGAAAAAAAGCGTTCCTTCCAACCCGCAGCGCAGCTCCCATCCACCAGTCACGCCGAACAGCGCATCGCTGACCAACTGGTACAGATCATTTCCTCTAAAGCAGGAGAAAAGATCACGTTACAGCAGCTCGCCGATGCCGCGCACATCAGCACAACCTACCTGCACCGTATTTTTCGCACACAGCTCGGCATGACGCCGGGCAATTATCTGGCAAAGATCCGCATTGAGGAAAGTAAGCTCCTTCTCCAAGACGGCACGCTGTCCATGGGTGAAATTTCCTTACGCATGGGCTTCTCCAGCCAGCAGCACTTTTCTCGTCAGTTTCGCACCGTGGCCGGCATGACGCCTTCTGAGTACGTGCGGACACTGCGCTGAGCAGATATAAAAGGCAGGCGGACCGCTTCATCAGAAATGATCCCCCGCCTTTTCGTTTATGCGCGATATCTATCACATTCTGAGCAAGAATGTGCCGTACAATCCAGCTGCCTGCACAGGAGGATAAGCCCCCTGTAGCTCGCTAGATTTCTCAAAAAAAGCCTTTGAAATGCTTGCCCATATGGGGTTTATAGTCTTAAATGCCTCTCCGTTACCTTCGTTGGGGTAATCTGTCATCCTCGTTTTTTGGCCGCCTAACCGACAGTCTGCTTTGTTGCGCCATTTTTTAGGATGTTTTTGTCACTGATTTGTTTCAAACTCGATGACCTCCAATTTGTATGCGGTAATCCCTACTTTGTAGTTCGTCGAACACCTACATTATATAGGTATCATACTGATTTAACCATGTTAATGGCTGTGACACGAGCGCAGAATCCAACTCAACCGCGCCCTTTGGAAAAACAAAGTATTCTCCATTCTTTACAACCAAGTCGACCGCAATATGCGAGTCCTTCAGCATCTGAACCAATAAATTTGCAAATGTGCCTCGCTCTAAAAAGGCATAACCGTCACGCTTTATGGGCAGCACATTTGTGAATGCGATATAATACGAGAAGAAGTTCTTGGGTTCATCCGCATTTTCTGCAAAAACACGAATGCAATGGTTATATCGATTGTCGCCACGCTGCTCATTCATATACGTATTGCTTATTTGCGTTCCAGTTGTACTGCAAAAGCGTAAATACTCTTTCGTACTGATTCCCGAAAAACTGCGGTCTGTCGGAATTCCGTTCAAGAAATTGAATAGAATTGTAAGAAAATGTTGATATTTTTTATTGTCGCACAGTCCAATTCCCAGTTGCTCTCTATAGCTTAAGAAATCCATTTTTATCTCCCTTCGTATTCTGACGTGCAGTATGCCGGGGTTTAAATTTACAAGACCATCATAACCGTTCTTCCTGAAAAATACAAGAGCACTCTCTTTCCGGCAAAAAACACAAAAAATACTGTACTACAATCGCGCATCCCTGCTGCAGAAATTCTGCAGCAGGGGTCGTTTGTTATATGTCGATCTATACAATAAACCGATTTACAGTTCACTGAATATGCTCGACAGGTGTAGATATCTGAAATTCTGCAGGTCCAGTACTGCGTGCCTGCTTTCCCTACCCCCATTTTGCCCCCCAATTAGTGCCGCTGTCTGCGGGCAGTTTGCGTGGGAAAGAACCTTTTGACAAAACCGATAGCAGAATAACAAAACTAATCTGAGTTAATTTTGACGATTTCAATAAAAATTCCATAGAAAGCCAAACAAATCAATGCGAATGGCGTGTGAATGATAGAGAAAATTGTGCGGCGGAATGCGCAAAATCCACAATAGCATTTGCTTCCAGTGAAAAAAAAGACACCAATCGCACAAAAAGCGTTGACTCTCATTTGTTCAGAAAATCCTTATACTTATCTATAGAATTGTGCAAATAGACGGTGAAAAGGCGTAGGCCGGCTCTGGCTTTTATGCACATAGAGAAATGAGGAGGTATACAAATGAAAAACAGAAGTTTTCGGCGCTGGCTGACGCTGGTTCTGGTGCTGGCGATGCTGCTCGGCATTCTGCCCGCGGTAGCTGCGGCGGACGCGTCGCTCAGCGACTACGCTCCGGCCGGAACAACCAATCTGGCTGTGGGCGCGACGCTGACAGTGTCAAACGGCACGCATAATGCGATGGGTCAGGAAAACAGCTATGAAATGCCCAGTGAGCACTGGAGCAAGGATTTTGTCCACGACGGCGTGCTGGATGGCCAGGGATTTTCCACAAACCCCTATGATAGCGAGCCGGACGCGAGCGTGCAGGTTGTGCTGACCTTTGATCTGGGCAGGCGCTGCTCGGTATCCAAATTCGGCGTATTTGCGCGCGCAGGCGCCATTTTCCCGACCGACTATCAGATCGAGACCTCGCTGGACGGCGAGATGTGGAGCGTTGCGGCAGAGCAGACCGGCGCGCCCAAAGACCCGGCCGAACCGTATTTCTACGAGCTGGACAGCGCTGTGGAGGCGCGCTATGTGCGGCTGAATGTAACAAAGCGCTATGCGCAGGATTCCATTGGCGGCGCGGGCAACGACGGCAAGCTGGTGCAGCTGCAGGAGTTTGCCATCTGGGGCACGGTCGTGCAGGAATCGGGCGGCGATGAGAAGCCCACCGGCACAAAGGATGATATCGCCTCGTGGGCGCTGGACGGCACGGCGAACATTGCGCTGAACAAGAAAGTCAGCGTGTCCTCTGATTTTAAAGAGGGACTCGGCTGCTGGGAATCTGTCCAGCTGACCGATGGTGTGATTGTTTCAACGACCGCGCCTTACGGCACGAACGGCTGGACGACGCACCCATTGGAAGAGGGGGCAGCAGCCGACAAGGTTGCATGGGCGGCCATCAACCTCGGTGCGTCGTATGAGATCAGCCGGATCGTGGTATTCCCGCGCTCTGACAGCGAATACGCAAATAACTTCCCGGTGGACTATGTGCTTCAGACCTCGGACGACGGCGAGACCTGGACAGATCTCGTCACGGTGACGGGTCAGGCCACGCCCACTGCGCCGGTCTTCTTCGATCTGGAGACGGCGGTCACGACAAAGAATGTCCGGATCTATGTGACAAAGCGCGGCGGAACCATGGTGCAGCTGTCGGAGCTTGCGGTGTTTGGCACGCCGGGCCGCTATGACCTGCGCGCATGGCAGCCCGAAGGCACGGAAAACGCAGCGCTGAACAAGATGGTCAGCGTTTCGTCCGACTATGTTGCGCCGGAGGGCATCTGGGGCAGCATGCTGCTGAACGACGGCTATATCCGAGGCGTCGTCGGCTACGGCGGCGCGAACGGCTGGACGACGCTGCCCGTTGAGGGCGCATCGGCGGATACGGTCGCGTACGCAAGCATTGACCTTGGCCTGACGTATGAGCTCAGCCGCTTTGTGATCTTCCCGCGCTCGGACGATGGCAAGTATGGCTATGCGTTCCCAATCGACTATCAGCTGCAGGTTTCGTCCGACGGCAAGAACTGGACGGATGTGGTAAAGGTCACCGGTCAGAAAACGCCCGGCGCGCCGGTCTGCTTTGATCTGGAAGAACCGGTGGAGGCTTCCTACGTCCGGCTGTATGTGACGAAGCGCGCATATGCCGCAAACGACGGAGCCTATGTTGTGCAGCTGTCGGAGCTGGCCGCATTCGGCACGCTCAGCGCAAACAATTTTGCAGTGGATGTGAGCAAGAGCGCGCTGGAGCTGACCGTTGGCGAAAGCGACAGCGTCAAGGTGACGGTTACGGCAGTTGACGAGCTGGATCACAGCGTCAGCTGGGAAAGCGCAGATCCGGCTATCGCCTCCGTTGACGAAAACGGTGTGATCACGGCCAAAGCCGTTGGCAGCACGACGATCACCGCGACCGTTGCAAACTCCGCAAGAAACGAAAACGGCGAGAACATCAAAAAAGAGATCTCCGTTACGGTCGTTGAAAAGAAATTCAGCTTTGACGACAACATTCTCATCTCCATCTTCTGGCCGCCCACAAGCGAGTATATGGACAAGGTCAGCGACGATTCCCGCTGGGATGAGCAGTACAAGCTGATGGCCGACGCCGGGATCAACTTTGTCAACAACGTTACCGGCAACGACCTCAACAGCAAGGCAACGAACCTTAAGATGGCGGAATACGCCAACAAATACGGCATGCACGTGAGCGTCGCGGCCAGCCGTTTTGGCGGCAACCTCATGAGCCTGACGGCGGAGCAGATCAAATCTCTGATCGGCGAGTATCGCAACGTCCCCGGCGTGGCGGGCTATTATATCCTGGACGAGCCGGCGAACGCCAACCCGTATAACGCCGTGCATCAGGCCATGAAGCAGGCCGATCCCAACGGCTATATGCATCTGAACTTCCTCCCGGCGTGGGCATATGCGACGCTGGAGCAGGCAAAGGATCAGATGAACGACTATCTCAAGCTGAACGCTGCGGGCGGCTATCCGCAGGATTATCTGATGTACGACCTGTACCCCTATCCCGACAACAGCACAGCCATGAACCGCTCCGGCTTCCTTGGCAATATGCGCGCCGTTTGGGAAGTGGGCAGAGAAAACGACGTCAAGACGGCAAACTATCTGCAGTCGGTTCAGATCCCGGGTGCGTACCGTGCGCCGTCTGCATCCGAGATCCGCTATGAGGCCATGATGGGTCTGGCCTTTGGCTATAAACAGTTCTCCTACTTCACATGGTTTACCCCCAGCAACCGCTCCGAGCCGTTTGCCGACGGCATCATCCTTCTGGACGGTACGCCGAATCCCAAGAGCTATGAGGCGGTCAAGCAGCTTAACAGCGAGATCCACGCGCTCGGCACGACGCTTGCCAGGCTGAACGCGGAGGAGATCTATCTCAACGGCGAGACGTGGGGCGATCTGCCCATTCCCGAGGGCTTCTTTGCGCAGGGCGTGGACAGCACGAACTTTACGGTCTCCTACCTCAAGGAAAAGAACGGCACGCAGGGCTACATGATGCTGGTCAACAATGACTACACAAATGCAGCCACCATCCGCGTAAAGCTCGACAGCGCGATCACGTCCCTCAAGCGCGTGAGCGCGCAGGACGGCACGCTTTTCGATGCGGCGCTCAGCGGCGGCGAGCTGACCGTGACGCTGGCAGCGGGCGACGGCGCGCTGTATCAGCTTCCGGGCTATGTCTACGAGAGCGGCAAGGAAGAAAACGCGAACATCGCGCTGGACGCAAATGTCTACGCCGACAGCTCCGAGGGCGGCAACGGCTGGTATATCAGCAAGCTCAACGACGGTGTGCGTGAGCCGGAAAACGCAAACAACGGCTGGAAGTCGGTCGGCACGCAGCAGGCTGTGATCACGGCCGATCTGCGTGAGAGCAAGACGTTTAACCGCGTCGACCTCTATCCGGCAGCTGGTGAGATGGGGCCGGTCAGCGCCGGTCAGGGCATGCCGAAGGACTTCACGATCGAGGTCTCGCAGGATGGAAAGAGCTGGGCGGTCGTCTACACCGCCGCGGATAAGACGATGGAAAACGGCGCGGCCTATTCCATCACGGTTGATGCGCAGACGGCGCGCTATGTGCGCGTAAACGTCGCCGCGACGAACAGCACCTATTGCGCGGCCAGCGAGCTTGAGATCTACAACGACGACGGCACCATCCCCACGCCGGCGCCCGGCACGACAGAGGATGAGGTCGTGCACTATGAACCGGACAGCAACCTGCTTCTGAACAAGAAGTACTACGTTTCCAGCACCACGCCCGACGGCACGTATAAGCAGTGGGGCTGGGCAGCAGAATACCTCAACGACGGCATTGCACAGAACGGCAACGGCTGGACGTCGAATGTCGGCGTCAACCACGACGAGGCGACCGCGCATGAATGGTGCGCGTTTGACATGGGCGATCTGTTCGCCGTGAACAAGGTTCGCATCTATGGCGGCAGCGGCTTCGCATTCCCGGTCGACTATCGCGTGCAGGTTTCGCTCGATGGCACGACGTGGACGGATGTCGCGGTCAGAAATGGCGATCCGGGCATGGAGGGCTGGCGCGAGATCGGATTTGACGCGCAGACGGCACGCTTTGTCCGTGTCTACGGCGACAAGCTGGTAGACAAAGGCAGGGACGGCTATCTGATGCAGATCGGCGAGGTCGAGGCCTATGGCACGCCGGCTGTTGACAGTGACGCGGCAAACGCAGCACTCGAGGCGCTGGAAGCGGCGCGCGCAAAGATCACCGGCGAGGATACCACCGCGCTTGACGCGGCGATCAAGGCGCTGAAGGACGCGATCGCCGACGAGAACAGCACGCAGAGCGAAATCAACGCCCTTATCAAGGCCGCGGACGCGGAGCTTGCAAAGTTCACCGTCAGCACGGCGGAGGCCGCTGCGGCTCTGGCCGAGGCAAAGAATGCTGTGAGCGACGGCGCGCTGCGTCTGGTTTCGGAAAAGACCATGAACGCCCTGCAGGACGCGATCGACGCGCTGGAGGCCGGTATTGCGGCCGCGGGCGACACCGTGTATCAGACGGAGCTCAACACGCTGACCGAGAACGTCAGGACGGCGCTGGCCGCCGCGCGCAGCGAGCAGGCCGCAAACGAGCAGCCGGTCATCCCGAGCTATCCGTCTACGGTCAAGCCCACCACGCCGTCTGCATCGGACAGCACGAAGCTGCCGTTCAGCGACGTGCGCGAGAGCGACTGGTTCTATGAGGACGTTGCGTATGTCTATGAAAAGGGCATGATGAACGGCACAGGCCGCGCAGCCTTTGGCCCGGACGCATCGACCACGCGCGGCATGATCGTGACGATCCTTGCGCGCATGGAGGGCGTTGACACGACCAAGGGTGCGGCGTGGTACGCCGCAGGCCGCGAATGGGCGATGAAGAACGGCATTTCCGACGGCACGAACATGGAGGCAAACATCACGCGTGAGCAGCTGGCGACGATCCTGTTCCGCTATGTCGTCTATAAGGGTCTTGACCTTGTGACGCTGGAGGATAACCTCTCGCGCTTCTCCGACCGCAATGAGATCAGCAGCTACGCGGTTTCCGCGATGAACTGGGCAGTCGGTCAGGGACTGGTCAAGGGCAGCGGCGGCAAGCTCAACCCCAAGGGCAATGCCACACGCGCACAGGTGGCGGCGATTCTGCACCGCTTCTGTGAGCTTGGCAAATAAGCGCTTCGCGTAAAGCCGCGTAAATAAAACAAAAAGAGCATTGGAGACCGGGAAACCGGGATCCAATGCTCTTTTGCAGCTGCGCATGGACTGTTTGACGAGCCGCAGAAACCATGCTGAAAAGGTGCGTCATGTTTTATAGTGCCATTGGCTCCGACCGCGTTCCGAACCGCACCCTATTGACAAGTTGCCTTTTTCGAGTATAATGAGCAATACGCATCGCTTAATGTGCATTGAGGCATCTGAGAGAGGGAGCGTATGCTGATATTCATACTTCTTTTGCCGATCATATTCTTCATTGCCGCCTTTCTTGTGAACGCCGCCATGTTCCGCCCGGAAAAGCGGCCGGAAGCGAACATAGACGGGCGCGGGGTGACATTCCCCAGCGGCAGAAATCACCTTGCAGGGTATCTCTGGAATGAGGCGGGGACGCGCGGTTTACTTGTTTTTGCCCACGGAATGGGAACGGGCATCGCGTATTATCTGCCGGAGATCCACCACTTTGCCGCACAGGGATATCAGGTGTTCGCGTTTGCATACAGCGGCTATCAGGGCAGCACCGGACATTTTTACGGCTTCCCGCAGGCGGTGATCGACCTGAAACATGCGCTTGATTTTGTCGATGACGGTTCCCGTCCCGTCATCCTGATGGGGCACAGCATGGGCGCATACGCCGTCTGTGCGGTGCGGCAATGCACGGATAAGCCGGTGAGCGGGATCGTAGCCTATGCGCCGTTTTTCTCATCGGACGAGGCTGTTATCGCGCAGGCGACCGGAAACATACCCAAATTCGGAAAGCTGTTGTGCGGCCTGATCCTGCCGATGCAGCGCATTTTGTTTGGAAGGAATTGCAGCCCGACCGCCGCGGCGGGGCTTTCCCGTGCCAATGTTCCGGCACTTGTCCTGCAAGGCAGCGAGGACGTTGAAGTGACCCCCGATGGCTGCGCGCTGTATGCGCACCGCGGCGAGCTGGCCGATGCTCCCGTTACCTTTCGGCTGGTACAGGAGGAAGAAAGCAGCGGCCACATGACGGTCGTTCGGAAAAAGGGCAGTCAAACGGTCAATGAAGATACGATCTGTCAGGTTGACGCGTTTCTTGACACGATACTGCGTCAATAAAACTTTGTTTCTCAAAATCTCCGCCTTCCCGGTTCCGGGAAGGCGGAATTATTTAAGGCAATACCGCAAAAAAGCAAAGCGAATGCAAAGTGTGATAAAATGGACGCATGGATAAACAGATGACGATTTCCGCATTCAGCGATGAGTTGGCGCAGGTGCGGACAAAGAAAAAAGAGTTTCTGAGTCAGATCGAACGAATCGTCCCCGTGGAAGGAATGGCTATCCCTGATTCGGCCGTGCTATTACAAAGGAGAGCGTGGCAATAAGCCCTATCCGCTGGAGATCATGCTGCGGCTGTATCTGCTGCAAAATCTTTACGACCTGAGTGATGAGGCAACCGCAGCAGAAGCAATCGACAGCCGTGCGTTTTCGGATTTCTGCGGCATCGATTCCAGCAATCAGGGTCCAGACGGCGATACCCTTGGCCGTTTTCGCAATCTGCTGATCAAGAACGGATTGCAGGAAAAGCTGTTCTCTCAGGTGGTTGCCGCACTTATGGAACGAGGCCTCATTCTGAAAAAGGGAACGATAGTGGATTCCACCATCATTTCCGCACCATCTTCTACCAAAAACAGTGAGAAGAAGCAGGATCCGGATGCACATCAGGTGAAAAAGGCAATACCTGGTACTTCGGTTATAAGGCACATATCGGTGTTGACAAGGACAGCGGACTGGTTCATACCGTGGAGGCGACATCAGCCAACGTCCATGATGTCACAAAAACATCAAAGCTGCTGACCGGAGAAGAAGAGGTCGTTTACGGTGATAGCGGTTATCTCGGTGCGGGAAAACATGATGATGCGATCATCCGCAACAAGGCTGGCCGCAAAATCAAATACAGAATCAATCGCCGGCCATCCCAAGTGAAGAAACTGAGCAAAAGCGGCCAGTATGCCGCAAAGAAAGCAGAACACGCAAAGTCCTCTGTCCGTGCGAAAGTAGAGCACGTATTCGGTGTTGTCAAGAAACAGCTGCGTTTCCGAAAAACACGATACCGAGGGCTCGAAAAGCAGAGAGCCAAATTCAATATCATGTTCGCATTAGCGAATCTGATTCTGACTGACAGGCCTTGCCTGGCAACTTGAATCAGTGTACTCCGTGAGCCAAAGCATGGGGCAATCCTATTGGTTTTTACAAAATGGCTTCCCGGCCAATGCACATCCTAGCATTTGTGCGGTATTGCCCTAATTTTGGAAGTTGATCCATAGTGTTCGCATGATACAAGT
>ERZ779852.3251-NODE-3251-length-11883-cov-8.450879_pt1 | contig 11883 bp, 10 predicted proteins | sample MGYA00511559_ERZ779852 | MGnify/ENA primary metagenome ERZ779852 (study PRJEB29588, sample SAMEA2157977) | human gut metagenome | biome: human gut; feature: human-associated habitat; material: faeces | place: Denmark | collected 2008/2010 ...
GAAGAGCCCAAATACTACACCATTGCCGAAGCGATGGAGCGATTCAATCTGACACGGGACCAACTCTACCATTATGTGAAATACCATAATATTCCCCGCATCAAGGTCGGTAAATATACCAAGATCCTGCGGGCAGAGCTGGACAAGTTCTTTGAGCCTCCAAAGATAGAATGAGGCAAAAGTTATTTTCCGGTGATAAATACCACCATCAGAACACCTGTTTTATTTGCAACAAAAACAAGTATTAATTAAAAAACAATATAGCTATGACACTTACATGCACCAACGTAACTCTGAGACAAAAGCCATTGCGTAACGACCGCATATCTCTTTATCTGGATTATTATCCGGCCATCCGCAATCCTTACACGATGAAGATGAGTCGCCGGGAATTCCTCGGCATCTACATCTATGCCAAGCCTAAGAACGAGCAGCAAAGAATGTTCAATCAGGACATGCTGAACAAGGCAGAGGCAATCCGCTGTATCCGTGTCCAGTCGCTTATCAATGAAGAATTCGGGTTCCTGGACAAGAACAAGCAAAAGGTAGATTTCCTCGCCTACTTCCGGACAAAAGCACGAGAAAAGTATGAGAAATGGGATTGCGTTTACAATCACTTCGAGAAATTTGTCGGCGGTAAATGTACCTTTGGCGATGTCACCGTAGAACTGTGCGAGAAGTTCAGGGATTACTTGCTCAAATGCAAACAAATCAATCATCCCAATGCTTATATCTCACGCAATTCGGCAGCTGGCTATTATTCAACTTTTCGAGCCCTGTTGAAGATAGCCTATAAAGAAAAGATGTTGCGCGAGAACTTGAACGACTTTCTGGAAAAAATTGAATGGAAAGAAGTCAAAAAAGAGTATCTGACACTTGATGAAGTCAAGAAATTGGCAGCTACGCCATGCAAGATTCCAGTCTTGAAACAAGCCTCCCTATTCGCTTGCATGACCGGTCTCCGTATCAGTGATATTCTGAAGCTGGATTGGCGTGACTTTGAAGTCGGTCCGGATCAAGGCTATTACATCCGTATCTGCACCGAAAAGACAGAAACCGAGGCCACCCTCCCTATCAGTCAGGAAGCACTGGAGTTGTGCGGCGAATGGGGTACCGGAAAAGTCTTCAAAGGCTTAACCCGCTCCATGACCCATCATCCCTTGAAACAATGGATTTCCGAAGCCGGAATCAGAAAGCACATAACCTTCCACTGCTTTCGTCATTCATACGCCGTCATCCAAATCTCTTTAGGTACAGACATTTACACAGTATCGAAGATGTTGACACATAAGAATGTCACCACTACTCAAATCTATGCTGATTTGGTTAACTCCAAGAAGCGAGAGACGGCGAATAAGATTTCGTTGAAATAATGTGATCGAACAAGTCATACCTGATAAATTTATCGGGTATAACTTGTTTTTCTGTAATGAATATACTATAAATTGATGAATATTAAATATTATTCATTTGTTATTATATAACTTTTGTAAAGTCGGATTCACAAACTCCACTTTCGCTTCTCTTTTATACAAGTAGAGCATATTATACCAATCTCGGAAGAAAGGATCTAAAATTTCATGATATGAATAACTTTTATCTGACCTCATTTTTCTTTCCTCGAAAGATAATTCCTTCACCAAATTATCAAAATCTGCCAGATTTCGGAAAGTCTTATCATATGTATATGGCTCATCAACAACTTCTTTCACTTCTGATAATTGCTTTATCATTTCTTTGTGGCGATCATAATAATGAAAGTTATCTGCAAAATGAAAATAATTACCAACCTCGAGTCCTAGAATTGTAGCCATATATTCCTGCATGAAAGTGTAGTTGAAAATATTCACTGCACTTGCGCCCCAAATTATATCATTTGAACGCATTTTCACAATAACATCCAATTTATTAGAATTTGGTTGCTTTATAAAATGAAGTTCCCGAGTACATGGAATATCTAATGTCTTTTTCAAACAGCCTTCTGTATCAAAGTCGTCCTTCATAACATCACCCATAGAGATGATTGCACGTCTTGTCGACGTTTCCGCATTAAAACACTCCACAATATATCTCAACTGATCAATTTCTACAATAGAAGCATCTACTGTTTCTGTAACCTTATAGTCTGTCTTTGATCCATTGAAATGACGAAGACGAGGACCATAAGCACCACGAGCGAACACTTGGTCATCAGAAAAATCCTGCATACGTTTCAAATAGTAGGTAATATAATCAAGGTCATTACGACCAGAAGCTATCCATAAGGATTCTGCATACGGTAAGGTTTTACTCCATTTACGGCAAGGAATGGTAACGATTCTCGCTGTTGGCTCAGTAATTTTGAAGAAGAATGGCTCAGGAAGTTCATAACAAATATTATCCCGGGTTTCTCTTTTTACACCGTATTTACAAAGTAAATTTGATGCGCCAATTAAAAAAGAGTTAATTCCTTTGTATTCTTCAGCAAACATAACCCGTTTATTTTATCATTTATACCCCACTTGTTTGGAAACTGATATTTTATCTCTATAGAGGCCGGCTTATAATGTTGCTTAATCCTAACATTATCTATTTGCAATTCAGGCATTTTCACACGTAGAAACTTATCTGTTTCGCAGAAACAATTCTGTAAATCTATCAAAGTTGGCTCATGTCCAGGAAGAGGTTTAAATTTATCATAACCATATCTCTTTCTCAACTCATCAAGATGCTGTTGAATGTAAAAAATAGCATCTTCATAATTACGTCCATAGCTGATAAAGCACTTCTTAATGCCTCTAATAGCTCCAATTCCTGCTTTTACAAAAGAATTTTCACTGAAATTGACGTACGGTGTATAGTTGAAATCAATAGCATATTGATAAGCAAGGAAACCACCAATGAACGTACAGCATTCCAATAAATTAAAAACTTCTTCCAGCGTTTTTGCTTTTAACACTTTATTTATAACGCCCTCACCAATGAATTCTTTTTTAACCATAGTCAACCACTTCTCATGCTTGAATTTTAGATAGTCATATTTTCTATCCGAGCCAGTCATCATGTATGCGTTGTTGAATACAGGAAAATTGTTTCTGCGAAGCGATAACAGATAGCTGATTTGATTTACATCAAAATGATTCATGGTGACATCTCCATACTCTTTAAGGAGATATTCCCATGTCTCAATCTTATTAAATATCTTAAAAACCAGCACTCGAAGAATCACATCTTCAGGGGTGTAAAGTTCTATATCTTTATAGATAACATCACGAATAAGATATTGACTTACACGGTCACAAGCCCGATATACATTAGTAAACTTATACTCACGAAGTATAGGGTCTTGCGTAAGGACTTCCTTCCCCTCGCATTTACGCCAGAAGATATTCATCCGTTCCTGCATAAAATAAAAATAATAGCGAAGAACGTTGTCATTGGGTATTATCTCATTACTTCGCTTCATAACTTAGGGATTGGATATGGTTTAAATGGGAATTCTTGCCAATTTATAGGGTCCCCATGAATTCCGACTTTATAGTTTGATTGCAACCAATCTACGAACTTCTTTACTGTCTTTTCGTCTACATGGTAACATTCTATATCCCTAACAGTGCTTGCCATACATTTGAATTCATCAGGCAGCTCAGGTGCATTTACACCAAAATAATAAAAGTTTCTCGAAATTAAAACATTCTTTCCACGTATATCACGTCCATACTGTTCAGTGTCTTTAGGATTCTTTCCTTCTACAGTATGAGCACACCGTTCCTGTATAACCTCTCCTGTTTGAGGATTAGTATGGTAAACATTGTCTCCATACATTTGTATTACTGAACCATTGAAAAATGGTTTCTTACACTGAAAATTTGGATTATTCCAGTATTGATCGAAAGTAATAATTTCATCCACTTTCATAGCAAAGATAAGGTGTTCAATATATTTATGAAGCACACGGCCTCCTGTCGCAATGACCCAGTCACCAATCTCTAAATTCCTACTTCTACGGAGTCTGCCTTTACAAGTAGCCAAGGTCATAACCCCCCAAAAAGGATTCGGGGCAAAACCGAAATCATGGTCCATTTTATAACTATAACATTTCATAATCTTAATCGCATTTTATATAAATCATTGGATATGAACCAGCCGTAGCCGGTGAACCCTCAAAATTCTCAAACGGAACATTACCTCCGTTTATAATATCTGAAAGTTTATCAAGCGAGTTCCAGCCAATAAGAGTATTGCCATATTTCTCGAAGGCTCCAGGCAAAGGAACCTTTTCCTTACAACCATAATTATAAATACCAACAATACGTTTACCCATCTTATTAGCTTGTTCTATCTCATAGTTTACCCATGCACGTTCATGCGTGTGTTCACCGATGATTACAATAAAAGTACCAGCCCAATTAATCCTCATTTTAAGATATCGAGCTATAACGGCATCCGAAACCAGTTTCCCTTTCTTATTACGAATTATTCCTCCTTCATCTTCTTTAGCTGCACTATTTCGAACAGTACAACCATTTGCAGCAAGGCGTTCTTGTAGTTCCCGAGTTCGTTGGACGTCACCACTATAATGGCTTATGAAAACATTATGTAAATCTGCCATATCATTTTGGTTTTATAACATTTTTCATTCCCTTGATAATAAGCCTTATAACTTCAAATACATTTTTTGAGCATAGAAGGCGCCTATTTTCTTCATAATCCAATCCATTATTCAAAGATTCGTATGTGTCATCTTTTATAGAATCAATTATCTCCTTTCGACCTATAACACTACTGGATATAAGGGCTGCCTCACCTCCAAAACCGCCAAGAAGATATATTGGTTTTCCTGTTGCACGCGCTTTAATATATTCATCTAAAATACCTGGGATTGACGTTAGAGAGCCTTTTGTTTTTCCACCAACGATTATGAATGCCCTAGCTTCACGACAACGGACATCACGCATGTGTGATAAAGAATTTATTATTTGTTTTTTCCCCTCTTCATCTTGTGCAGAAGGTATTGATTTTTTCTGTTCCTCGCTAATTCCATCAGGATAAATTTGTTGAGCACAGAGATGACAGTGCTTTAAGTATGCCATGTCATCATTAGATAAGACATTCATATATGGCCATGCATAATAATTATAGATATAGACTTCATCTTCAAGTACATCTTCACCCTCGTTTTCTACCTTAATCTTACCATACTTCTCTGATATTTGACTGAATAAACTTACATATCCATCTTGAGCCCCACTACCTCCATAGAGAATCTTACCACCTGCATTCAAAATATACCTTGATATTTCAACTACCATATCTCTTAGTAAGATCTCGTCAGGACGATTCTCATTAGTATTGGACACAGAGATAGATATCAATTCTCCATGTAGAAGTAAACCTTCCTTTTCCAATGGTGTGATGAATTTCTTTTTCGTACTATTAAGTATTCTCCTTTCTTCTTCACTTATAGGAGGCTCTGGATACAGCACATTATTTTTTTCCAGCATATACATATCCAAAAGTTCAGGCTGATAACTTAAAATTTCAAAATCATTATTATCACCTTCCTTTACTATTTTAGTCAAATAATTCTTTTGGTACTCATATCTCAAACCTGTGCGCAACAAGAGGTTAATAGCCGTATCCAAGTTGTCCTCTTTTAGCCGTATGCTTGGGACATTCCCCATATAAGGGAACGTTCTTGTTATTACATCACTATGCATATCCACTACAACTATTGGAACACCGTATTTCTTAGCACATAGGATTTCTTTCTGACACCATTGACGAGTACCATAAGCATCTGAGTCGAGAACCATCAAGAGTGAACTTTTGACATTTTCCCTTATCTGATTTTCAAAATCTACTCCTTCAATAATGTCATTATTGTCAAAGAAACTATCTAATTTTGTTTTAGAACGAATACTATTTCTAAGATTCTCAGCAATTGCTAGTCCATCTCTTTTGGCATGACTTATAAACAACTTCAATTTGCTCTGAGGCATGTCTTTCATATACCGAATAAGGCAATCATAAATATGAGAAGAAACTTCGTCCCAATCTGCAATGATATCGTTATTAAATGGGAGAATCATTTGATCTTTGTTAAGATAACTAAGATCTGTAGCATATTCAAATTGTTTCACACAGTATAACATAGCAGGTGTACCATCTTCTATTTTTTTCTTCAATTCAAGAATATAATCCCGCCATTTTGTGTCTCCCAAATATACAGCCATATCAGCAAAGAAGAATATGGCGTTCTTCTCGCTTTGTTTAAAATCAATGGGCTTTATTTCCCCATTTTCATCATTTGAAATAAGATAAACAGGAATATCCAAGCCATCCGATAGTGGCTTTTCTACATCACGACAGAGCAAGGTGTAGAATTTATTAAATATTTCTGTTGCCTGTCTGTTATTTTTATCTATAAGCAAATAAACGCTTAACGGTGTTTGCATATTTCTCTTTTTATTTTGTTGATGTCACTTTTAATAATAACAATATTTCTATTTTTTGCTACATCTAATTCGTATCTTACCCATTTTGACTGCATCACCATTGGAGTTTCAATAAGAAGGAGTGTGTCAGCAGATATGAGTTCTTGTTCCACACGACCTTGCTTATCCACACTATCATTATCAATTATATCTATATAACAAGAATCACAATTTTTATACAGTTCTTTCACCTTCAACAAAAGAGATGTATCAAGATAACCATCTTTCAATGTATAACTTACAAATAGCCTCATATTATTGATCCCAATCTAAAACATTCCATAAGGGACTTTGTATATCATAGTAATGCCTCATCCTACCTTCTAATACAAGTCTATCGGAAGATGATTTGAGAGTTTGAGCTATGAACTCATTTAGTGATTTTGTACCCCTTAATATTTGAATAACTTGTAAATACTCAGGTAAAAATGATTTTGATAAATCTCGCAATGTAAGACCGACCAAAATTTTATTATCATACGCATATCCAATTTCCCAAGGCACCCACTTGGATTCTAGAGAGTTTTGGGAAATAATACATAACAGATGTGTACTTCGTTTTAAACCAACTTTTATTGCATTGACTACCGAATAAGGATTACTCCTATCTATATTTTGATCATATTCATCAAAATACACATCCAGTCCTGCAGCCATTAAATAGTCTGCTATCTTTTTTGCATCAGAAGAATCTTTCTTCTGATGACTAATGAAAATACATATACTGTTTATACGGTCATAAGACTCATTCAAGTAAAATCTATTTAACCCTAACATTTCTTTTTCTTTTAATAATAACAAATATACGGATTATAATCCTTATTCCCCTTATCTTTTTATCTTTTTAAAAGAAATAATCTTTAAAAATTAGCCTCTTAGGTGACTCTGATGGAGAAACAATCGTTTAAAACCTACTATAAATTTAACAACTTCAATCTGAATGAAATAACAGATGTCATCTTTCTTTATATTTTGAGAAGACCTTTTCTTTTTATTCTTGTGGCATAGATGGCATAGAAATAAGTACCATATTGAGGACAAATGCTGCCACTTTCTTGGATTTATAACATGGTATCTATGAAATGACATATATTTGCGCACAAACAATTAGCAAATATCACTATGAATCAGAAAAGTATAGAACATATAGCACGCTATTCCCTTGTATTGGTAGGTAATCTTGTTGTTGGCGTTTTAGCTCGTCAGTTTGTTTTATCCAGAGGTGTTGACGATTTCAGTAGTATTGTCGCATTTTTTGCAACAGTAATTGTCTTGATGGCAATCTATGCCAGTTTACAGACAACTTTCAATCAGTTTCTGCAACCACGCATAGAAGCTTTTCTATTGCGTTTCTCAGCTTTTCAAACGATGAAAAATCACAATGATACCGTTTCTGTTCCGGAAGTCCCTACAAGCAAAGATTCAAATCAAGCTACGACTGATATCATTGAGTCAGCTCCTACCGCTGAAGAAACAATCTCTAAACCTTCAGAATATGAAGTTTTGCGAACCAATTCTATCGCAAAAAATAATCATGCTATTCAAACCAAATTGGAAAAGGTCATTAGCTATACGAAGCAAACAATGGTTGCCTATATGAGTGAAGAGGATCTCAACCGTCTATGTACATACGTTGCTAAATATAGTTCAGGCGATACCTTACAAAAGATATTGCCCGTAAAGGTGGATTCACAACTTAAAAGCATTGATATTATGCATTTTGGTTGGAACATTGGCAAGGCTTTTGGTATAAAGCGCATTCACACAGCCACATTCATCAAGAATGTTTTTGCCCATACCCTCCGTGACTTGGAGATCTCTACGATTGAACGTAAGATGTCACATACGGAATCTGAATGTTACATTAAACTACAAAAATTGAAAGAGTAATATATGTATGTCATTTATCATCTTCCATTGAGTCCCAATAATCACTATCCATTTTCATCACCTTAAAGGTCATTTCTGTCTGAAGCCCCAATCCAAAATCATATATATATTCTGTTAATTGATGGCCATTAATCAAAATAACAGTAGGCGAACCATTTAAGCTATCTACATAATCCATGGCTCCTTTTGTAAAATCTGAAGTAGTGATAAAAACCCCCTTTTTAGATGGAGTTCCTGCTACAGCTCCCACAAAACTCTGCACTTCATTACGTCCAACATTATTACCTAATGCATATCGTTTAGCTTGAATAGAAATATGATTAAAGCCAAGAATATCTTCTTTTATAATGCCATCAATGCCTCCATCATTTGAAAATTTTGTAACAAATCCCGAGTTCTTTACTTCACCTCCATATCCCATTGCTTGAAGTAATCTCACAACTAATCGTTCGAATTCTTGTGGCTTTTTACTAAGTATTGTCGTGAGAATTTCTGATTGAATGGATTGTTTTATATTATCATACGAATTATATAAACTTTCTTGAGGAGTCGGTTCATTCTCTCCGGTTGCTTCTGATGCTTCTTCTAATGTGTCTTTAATTTTAGATTCTTTCTTCGGAGTTCGTGCGTTGACAGTTGTCTTAATATACTCACTTATCTGTTCATCAGTACATGATTCAAGCATAGACAATCCTTTATCACTAATTTTATAGTCTCCTCTTTTAGGCTTTTCAACTAAGCCAGCAATGAATAGATAAGACAAAGCCCAGGAAATACGATCTAAAAATATTTCTCCATTACCTGATGGATACCATGCATTCATCTCTTCATCTGTCAAATGAAAATGTTCTGCTAAAGGAACTCTAAAATCTTTGGCTCTCATAACGACCCCCGACTTTAGTGTTTTCAGCGCTTGTATCCTAATTTGATTAAATTGCGGTATCATTTTGGTATTCACTAAATTAAATTGATAACAAACAAAGTTACTGCTTTTTCCTCATATATTCTAATAATATATTTCTTTTATACACGAACTTTGTGTATCCAATCACTTTCTATATTGATACTTAATTATTTACCGTCAACAATCATCACCAAAAGTTATTCATCAGTTATATTCCGGTGATGTTTTCCACCATCAAAACACCGATTTCCTTTGCCAGCGAACAATTAAAAACGAGTACGTATGGCAAACGAACAAATCACTTTTGATAAGCTGCCGCAGGCGGTAGGTTATCTCACAGAACAGATGGAACAAATCCGTCAAATGGTAGCGGCATTGCAACCACAGACTTCTTCAGACAAGCACCGTCTTATTGAAATTGACGAAGCCTGTAAAATTACGCGAAAGGCGAAGCCTACCATTTACACGCTTGCACGTAAAGGACTGATTCCAGCCTATAAAAAAGGTAAGAAACTCTACTTCTATGAAGATGAGTTATTGAAATGGATTGAGTCCGGTCGCAAGCAGATGCAGGCCATCTCACTTCAGGAACAGGCTGCGGAGATAGTACATGGAGCGAAACGCAAACCAAAGGGAGGTTATAACTTTTGATCTGCACGACTATGGAAACCTCCAAATTAACAGCAGAAGGTATCATCGGCGAGGCTGTGCGCATCGGAGCCAGGATGTCCGGTGGCGAGTTCCCGATAGAAGTCTTTCCTATCAGGATTCAACGTATCATCAGCAGTTTGCACGATTGTCAGGGCTACCCCGTGGATTATGTTGCTGCGGCTATCCTTGCGGCCATTGCCGTGGGAATCGGCAACTCCCATTTGGTGCAGGTGAAGCGCAACTGGCTGGAAAGTCCCATTCTGTACATGGCACTGATTGGTCGCCCCGGGGCCAATAAGAGTCATCCGCTGAGCTTCGCTTTCCAACCGTTTATTGAGCACGACTATTGTCAGAATCAGGAATATCAGAAGTTGTCTGCCGAGTATGAACGCACTATGTCCATGAGCAAAAAGGAACGCATGGAAGCCGGTTTGGATGAGTTTCCGCAGGCTCCCGTGCGCAAACGCTTTCTTGTTTCGGATATCACTCCCGAAGGATTGAGCCTGATACATGCTCAGAATCCCAGAGGACTCTGCCTTTGGTCGGACGAGCTATCTGCCTGGTTCAAGAATTTCAACCGCTACAATAACGGTTCGGAAGAACAATTCTGGCTTTCGGTGTTCAATGCCAAGCCCACGATTTCCGACCGCAAGAGTACGCAAAGTTCCATTTTTATCAGACGTCCCTATATCTCCGTTATCGGTACCATTCAAAAGAAGATTCTGGGCGAACTGGTCAAGGGCGAGCGTTCGAGTAACGGTTTCATAGACCGTATTCTTTTCGTGATGCCTGAATCTGTCTTGAAAAGCAGATGGAACGACCGGGAAACTCCTGAAGAGCTGGAAATCCAGTGGCAACAGATTATCGACAAACTGATTGCTCAGGATTGTCCGTATGACGAGAATAATGAGTTGCAGCCTCAATGCCTGCCATTCGATGAAGATGCCAAGCAACGGCTTTACGGTTGGCAGCACGAAAATGCCCGCCAATGTGATATGGAAACCAATGATGCCTTGGTAGGTATTTACTGCAAACTGGAAATCTACATTATCCGGTTTTGTCTGATTATCCAGCTTACCCGATGGACTTGCGGAGAGTGCGACAAGCATACGATTGACCTTGAAAGTGTGAACCGTGCCATCCTTCTAGCCGAGTATTTTCGGACTACAGCCGTAAAAGTGCAGACCGCCGTCAGTCAGGAACAGTTGAGCGAATTGCACCGCAACATCTACCTGAACCTGCCTCAGAGGTTTACAACGGCAGAAGGTATCGGCATTGCTGAAAGTTACGGGATGAAGGAGCATGCTTTCAAGATGTTTCTAAAACGACACATCGGAACATTATTCAGAAAAGAGAATCATGGAGAATACAGTAAATAAACCTGTTACTATGCACATTTTCGCAACCGAGGGGTTTGTGAAGTTGCGAAAATGTGCATAGTAACATCCAAACAGAAAGAAAAATGAACTACAGATTCACATTAGAACCATACAAAGGTGTCAGCACCCGGCACACATGCCCGAACTGCCACCGCAAAAGTTGTTTCGCCAAATACATCGATACGGAAAAGCAAATCAGCTTTCCCGATTATGTAGGGCGATGCAACCATGAACAAAAGTGCGGCTATAACTATACGCCCAAAATGTATTTTGACGAGAATCCGATGGCCAAAGAGCGATTGAACGAAGAGTTTGTGCCGATGTCAAAGCCACGCATCAGTCTGCCTCCTGCACCATCCTTCATTGAGCCGGAAATCATGAGGCAGTCCTTGAAGCTATATCACACGAACAAGCTGTTTCAGTTCCTGAGCTTTCATTTCGGACAGGAGGCTACCGAAGAGCTGATGTTGCGCTACCATGTGGGAACCTCGAAACATTGGCCGGGAGCAACAGTCTTCTGGCAGGTAGATATTTCCGGACGGGTACGAACCGGAAAAGTGATGCTCTACAATCCCGAAAACGG
>ERZ779852.3254-NODE-3254-length-11881-cov-5.120159_pt1 | contig 11881 bp, 9 predicted proteins | sample MGYA00511559_ERZ779852 | MGnify/ENA primary metagenome ERZ779852 (study PRJEB29588, sample SAMEA2157977) | human gut metagenome | biome: human gut; feature: human-associated habitat; material: faeces | place: Denmark | collected 2008/2010 ...
GGAAAACGCAAAGGCATAGAACCCGTAATGGGGCTATGCCTTTGTGCTTATTCTGGCATTCATTTTTAGTTAGTGCGGGTTATTTACCTAATACAGTTTTTCTCATAATAAAAATCTGTTAGTTAAACTTTTTCAAATTTTGCTACTTCATCCGATAAATCTTCCGAAAGGTTCTTATTTTCGTCCGCCTGCACTGTAATTGCTGAAATTGCTGTTACAAGTTGTGATATCTCTTGTGCTACGTTTGTAACACCTTTTGCAGATTCTTCAATCGCTATAGAAATGTTATTGATACCTTCATTCATATCATTCATTGTACCTAAGCTATCTTTTGACTTAACTGCAAACTCGTTAAATGTATTACTTGCCTGTTCAGAATCAGCATCATAATTTCCAATAATTTTTACAAAGTTGTCATAATCAAGTGCTACCTTTTCATCTACAAAACGAATCATTTCCGTTGCATTTCCAGACAGATTGTTTACTGCCTCAATAACTTTTCCACTGATTTCCTGAATATTGTTTGCTGTCTCACGTGAACTATCTGCAAGCTGTCTGATTTCATCTGCAACAACGGCAAAGCCCCTGCCTGCTTCCCCTGCTCTTGCTGCTTCAATCGATGCATTAAGTGCTAGAAGATTTGTCTGTGCTGCGATATTTAAGATATTTTCTGTAAGTTTTGCAATTTCATTTACAGACTTAGATGCTTCTACTGCCTCCGCGACATCCTTTTGAATGCCATCAAATGTTTCTACTGTTTTTTCTTTTGATGCAATCGCTTCTTTATAGCTATTTTCTGCAGTAAGCTTCACTTCATGCAACTTCATTGCAGAGTTCTTAGCATCCTCATTCATGCCTGCCATTTTCTCCAGCAGATTATTACATCCTTGGGCTAAATCAGATAGAGAAGCAGATACCTCTTCCATGGATGCTGCAAGTTCTTCCGATGTTGCACTCACATTGGATGCACTCATATTTGAAGATTCCGCCTCATTTTGTACAAGATAGGAAGATTTTTTCATATCTTTTGATACACTCTGAATCTTTACCATAAGATTTTGTAATGTTTCAATAAAATGGTTGACACCATTTGCAAGCTGACCAATTTCATCACTGGTTTCATCAAATACTCTTAACGTAAGATTACCCTGTCCTGATTCTATACCTAAAATGATATCATCCAAATCATTCTTTGCTCTTTTTGCTGGACGAACAATGGACTTATTAATAACAATCGAAAGAAGTACGATTACAATAATATCAGCTACCACAAGTGCAAGATCAAAAATGATGCTTCCATTTATTCTGTAGTTGCTATGTCTGATGGCTTCTGCCACTTCTCCTTTTGCTGTTTCAAAAACCGCGGTATCATTATTTTTCACTGCTTCTTCATATTGTTCAAACTGTTCTATAAGCACATTATTCTTTCCTCGAATAGCTTGTAATGCCATTAAATTCAAGACTGTAATCAAAACTGCAAAAAAGCCTACAGACACTAACATTGTTACTAACTTTTTTCCCAAGTTCTTTCTCTTTTTCATGTTTATTTTTCTTCTTTCTGCGAAAAGCACCAATGCGTTATGTTTTGGAATTTTTTACCATCATTCTACCCCACCCCACAAAATTTTGTCAATACTTTATTCTCTTGATAGAAAATTTTAATCTTTACTCTGATGAGGATGGCGTGAAACACATCCGTATCAAAGCCAGACCTAATAAATGGCATGAGAATGACTGCCCTTTCTGTCACAAGTCATGTCCTGCTTATGACAAACATTCCAGCAGACCAACCACTTGGAGGGGGCTGGACTGGGGTGGTATTCTGGTCGAAGTTGAATACCAGACGCATCGTATCATCTGCCTTGAACATGGGGTATATGTTGCCGAAGTTCCATGGGCATATCCAGGTAGTAGATTTACCAAGGATTTCGACCTTACCGTTGCATGGTTTGCATCCTATCTTCCAAGAAGTACCACATCATACTTCATGAGAGTGGACTGGGAAACTGTAGGCCGCTGTGTCAATCGCGCTCTTCACGATTTAGAACCAGAGCGTTCAAGAAGACTTGATGGCCTGGTTAATATCGGCATTGATGAGACCAGTTATAAAAAGGGTCACAAGTACATCACAGTGATCGTTAATCACGATACTAACACGGTTGTATGGGCATCGGAAGGTCATGGTAAATCTGTCCTTGAAAAATTTTATAAACAGCTGACCCCGGAGCAACTGTCCAGTATCAAGGTTGTTACTGGCGATGGTGCCAAATGGATCACAGAGTGTGTAAATGAATACACTCCTGGCTGTGCACGCTGCGTTGATCCCTTTCACGTAGTCGAGTGGGCTATGACAGCTCTGGATGAAGTCAGAAAAGATATCTGGCATGATGCTTACAGTGAATATAAGCAGGTCAAAAAAGATAATCCACGTGGCAAAGGCCGTCCTAAAAAAGATGCTCCTGGGCTTGCTATTGTTAAAGCAGCAAAAGCTAAGGCAGATGAGATAAAAGGCTCTTCTTACGCATTAGGAAAAGCCCCGGAGCATCTCAGTGAAAAGCAACAGTTGCGTGTTAATTTGATCGCCTCGCAAAATCCTCGTCTATACCGAGCATATCTGCTTAAAGAACAGCTCCGGTTATTACTAAAGCTTACAAACGTAGATGAAGCTGAGGACGAACTCAAACGCTGGCTGTGGAAAGCCAGCCACAGCAGGATACCTGCATTTAAAGAATTATATCAGAAGATCAGGCGCCACAAGACGCATATCTTAAATACAATCCGTTATGGTATGAGTAATGCCAGGATTGAAGCAACTAATAACAGATTAAGCTCATTATCCGTAAAGCTTATGGCTTCAGAAACATACAAAATATGCTTGATATGGTGTACCTTGTATGCTCTGATATACGCATTCCACTTCCTAACCGAAAGTTGAATGCCGCTTAATCTAGATAAACACTGGGGTTGTGGCGGTTTTTAACCCACCATTACCCCTGAAGAGCCTTTTTTAATATAAAAATGGAGAAGATTTATGAGCAATTTAAGAACGGAGCAGCCTGTTTTCGAGACAGACCGTATTACAGATGGTTTTGATATTTTTTTCTGGGTATTTAATGACGCCAGCAGTTTTGTTGCCACACACTGGCATACTGCCATCGAGATTATGTATATTATAGACGGAGAGGTCGATGTTATGATGAATCAGCAGACGGTCATTTTAAAACCCGGAGATGTTTTTCTGATCGATTCAAGGCTTCCTCACTCCACAAAATCAGTTCACGGAAATCATGCAGTATTAATTCAGCTTCCTTATGAATTTTCAAAAAAATATATCCCCGATGTCGATTCCTTTATTTTTGGTTTTGACTGCCACACTGATAATGCCATTTTACGCACCAAAATTGATTCTTTAATCGATGTCATTCAAAAAATGAGAATTGTATATGAAATTCAACCAAAAGGTGCTTTGCTGCGGTTTAACAGTCTTCTTTTTGAAATGCTTTATCTGCTCTACCACAGTTTTTCGAGGGAAGTGGAATCCTCCCAGTTCAAAAAAGATGTCAAAAATTTTGTGCGTTTAGAACCTGTTTTAGAATACACAAAAAAGCATTACAATACACCGATCACCCTTTCCGAGATTTCGCAGATCGCATGTTTTCAGGAAGAATATTTCTGTCATTATTTCAAAAAAAATATGGGAGTGACTTATTTCCAATACTTAAATGAAATAAGACTCTCCCATATTTACCGTGATCTCACCTCCACAGACCTTCCTCTGAAAGTTCTGTTAGAGAAGCATGGTTTTACGAATTATAAATTATTCCGAAAAATGTTTTATGAGCAGTTTGCAACCACTCCCGGTGAATACCGTAAAAATGCCGCTGTATCCGATTAATCCAGTAACATCTCTACACATCCGTACATACCAGCATCATTGCCAAGTCCTGCCAATGCAAACTTTGTTTCACGGCATGCCATGAATGATGTCTCAACAAAGTGTTTTTTGATGTTATCTAATAAGATATCGCCTGCTTTGGAAACTCCTCCACCGATCACGATAATCTCCGGGTTTACCACACATGCAATATTAGAAAGGGTGGAGCCTAAAATTTCACATACTTCATCTACCAGTCCGATTGCAATTGCATCTCCTGCTTTTGCTGCGTCAAAGACATCTTTTGCAGTCAGGTTTGGAATTTCACGAATGCTTGTCTCCTCGGTAGATTTTGCAAGTTTTCTCTTTGCGAGACGAACGATTCCTGTCGCGGAAGTATACTGCTCTAAACATCCATACTGTCCACAGTTACAAGCTTCGATCTCATCATTGTTCACGGTGATATGTCCGATCTCTCCGCCGGCTCCGTTAAATCCTGCAACTACCTTTCCGTCTACGATGATTCCACCGCCGACACCAGTTCCAAGTGTTACCATAATGACATCCTTAGAGCCCTTTGCTCCACCCTGCCACATTTCACCTAAAGCGGCAACGTTTGCATCATTTCCGACTTTGATTTTTAATCCGGTAAGGTTGCCTAACTCTTCTGCAACGTTTACCACGCCCCAGCCAAGATTTACACAGCGGTGTACCACGCCCTGGCTGTCAACCGGTCCCGGAACTCCGATTCCGATTCCCTGCACATCATCCTTGCTGATTGCTTCCTGTGCCAGCTTGTTGTCCACTGCCTTTGCGACATCGGAAAGGATCGACTCACCATTATTTTCTGTATTGGTCTTAATTTCCCATTTGTCTAATAGTGTTCCGTTTGTGTCAAAAAATCCGATCTTACAGGTTGTACCCCCGATATCAACTCCAAATGCGTATTTCTTCATGATTTTTCTCCCTGATTTCCCTATATTTTCTGCGTCTATGTACCCACCATAGTTTCGCTTGCATTATCTTTATGATAACGTTTCCATTTTTATCTGTCAATTGTATTCTATGGCATATTTTGCTTTATTTTTTACATCCTTTTTAAGTGACCAGATTTATAAAATAGTGCATTATTTTTAGATTTTAATTTTCAGCGTCAACCGATGTTTCTTCGACTGATGTCTCCTCATCCGGTATCTCTCCAACCGGTGTCTCTTCTTCCGGCGTTTCCTCCGCCGGATTATCTTCAGGCTGTCCGCTCCCGCTCTCCTGCTGCTGGAGCAGATCATCCGAAATTCTTGCATATGGCAGAAATTCGAGCGGCTCCAGTCCCTCATGCGCCTTGCTCATAAATGACTGCCATATTTTTCCCGGATAAGTGTTCCCCATTAATCCCTGCAATTTTTTTGGCATGTCATAGCCTACCCAGACGCTTGTAGTATAATATCTCGTATAGCCGACAAACCATCCGTCTTTCTGATCGTTTGTCGTTCCTGTCTTTCCCGCACACGGCATATCTCCAAGGTCAAGTCCTTTTCCGGTTCCGTTTGTGATGACGCCTTTTAAAACATCCGTCATCATGCGCGCCGCATTTTTCTTATAGATCAAAACCGGGTTCTGCCCCGAATTATATAAAACTGTTCCGTTTCCATCCTCGATCTTCACGATACAGGTTGGTGTGCGGTAATATCCGTCATTCTCGATCGTTGCAAAACCGGATGCCATCTCTAACGCAGAGACACCGTTCGTGAAACCGCCCAGTGCCGTTGCAAGCCTGTAATCAGACGGACTGATCCTGGAAAAATTCATCGCCTTAAGATAAGACAATCCTTTATCCGGCGTGAGTTGGTCATATAACTTCCATGCGATCGTATTGACGGATTTTTCCACCGCAGTGCGGACCGTAATCTCTCCGAGATATGTGCCGTTGGCATTCCTTGGTCCATCCTCGATCGGCTCATCGGTCACAATCGAATCCGGCGTATAGTTCTGCTCAAAACTTGGCGTATACACGGTCAGCGGTTTTATCGCACTACCCGGCTGCCTGAAACTCTGATAGGCACGGTTTAAGGTATAACCCGGAAATTCCTGACTTCGCCCGCCCACGACCGCACGCACATATCCGTTGTCATTATCAATACAGACCGCAGACGCCTGCAGTTCATAGACACCCTCGTCATTTACCCCGGTATAACCGGAAAGCGTATCATTCACCGACTGCTGCAATCCGTCCTGCATTGACAGGTCAATGGATGTGTAAATGCGGTATCCGCCGGTATAAAGTTTTTTCTGGCATTCACTATAGAGAGCATTGTAAGTATCCTCATATGCCTGCTGCTCCTCATCTGTCTTAAAATCCTCATGGAAAACAAACCCCTGCTGCTCCATCAGCGCCCTTGTTGCACAGTAGTAGGTGTATGTCTCAACGTAATCATTTTTTGCAAGTGCCTGTGGACGGTTCAATGTGATCTGCTCCGCCACCGCCTGCGCGTAATCCATCTGTGAGATTTTGCCGTCATCGAGCATATTTTTCAAAATACGGTCACGTCTGGAAACGGTATTGTCTTTGTTTGTCACCGGATCATAGAGCGTCGGGTTATTCGGTATTGCACACAAAAAAGCAATCTGGGACAGAGAGAGGCTTTCCACATCACGGTCGAAATATCCTCTCGCCGCAGACTGGATCCCGTAATATCCGTTTCCAAAATAAATATTATTTAAATAGAACTCCAAAATCTGATCCTTGGAATATTTGTTTTCGAGTTCCGTTGCAATATACATCTCTTCCACTTTTCGCTGCCACGTCTTTTCCTGTGACAGAAAAATATTCCGGGCCAGCTGCATGGTGATCGTACTTCCACCCTGTTTCACTTCACCATTTTGTACCATCGCCTTTACTGCACGGAGCAATGCACGGTAATCAATTCCATGATGCCTGAAAAACTTTTTATCTTCGATACTGACAATGGCAGTCACTGCATCCACCGGCATCTCCTCAATGGAAACGTAATAGGAATCTTTTTCCCCTTTCAGGGTGGAGATCACGCTTCCATCCGATGCATAGACAATGCTGGTCTGATTTGCCTTAAAAGTATCCACATCCGACTGTCTGACAAGCCGCACTGCCTCCTGCCTTAATTCCTCAACCTGTTTCCCGTAACCGCCGTAAAAATAGTAGGCAGCCGCTGTTAGCACCAGCACCAGAAGCACAAGCTGTATGCGGAAAAAGTGCCAGAATAGCCGGTGTTTTTTCTTTTTCTTTGTTTTTGACATCATGCACTCCTTTCTGGCTCTGTCATTGTTTTTCTGATAAAATCTGCTTTTTCTAACATTAATCTTTCCAGATTTCTCCATAGATATGCATGATCTGTCGTAACGATTTCATAGCTTCAAAGATATCATTTATCCTTTAAAAATTCAGGTCGATCTCGATTCCTTTCAGATCCTCGTTCACGAGATTCTTCTCTTTGAGAATCTTCTGGATGTTTTTCTGTGCCTCATCCATTTTACTTATATTCTGTTTCTGCATGGAAACATCCTGTTCGAGCTGATCGGCATTCTGCTGTCCCTCGATGATCTCTTCCTGATTTTTGCGCTTCTCTTGTGCCTCTTCGATCTGCTTATCCTGTTCTTCCTTCTTGTCTGCCGCTTCCTCTGCCTTCTCTTTCTCTTCCTCGACCTTCTCATCGGCATTGTTTTTGCCTTCCTCAATTAGCATTCCGAGGATCTCTTTATTGGCAGAATCCATAATCTCATCTGCGGCATCCGATGCTTTTTCCATATCTCTGGACTTTAACTGCTCTAACGTGGCATCAGAAATAGATGCAGTGAGCGCATTGACCTCAAACTGTTTGCGGTCTGCCTCCACGCTGACCTGCCCTTTCATGCTGTTTAAGTTCAGAACTTTCTTCTGGTACTCTGTGAGCGGTGCATTCTGCAGTTCCTTCAATCTGGAGATCTCTTCGTCTGAAAACTGGTCATAGGAAGAACCGTTCATATTATTCTGGTACTTTTCCAAAAGCTCTAAATCTTTCTGTTCCTGCGATCCGTCTGCCACACCATACTCTTCCTGCAAAGATTTTTTGGTATTCTCGATATCTTTCATTTTGGCACGAATCTCATTCATCTCGGATACTTTGGACTGCTTTAACCCCTCCATATCCGCAATGCTGCCAGCAGATTTATTGTCACTTTTCCATGCATCACTGACCACTTTTAATGCCTGTTTTTTCGCATTGTTTCTGCGCGCCTCGATCTGGCTCTGTGTGTCATTCTTACGCAGAAAACCGCCTGCGTTGACGGATTTTACGACATCCTGATGTCCTTTTTTCTCAGCAGCTTTCTGTGCCGCTGCCTGATCCACTCCACTCTGGTTTGCCCTGATTGCAATTGACATAAACTCATTCCCCCTGTAAAAACGTTACTATGCAGATAATCGTTGAATTGTCCGAAAATTTTTATAAACAATAGAATGCACGTTCCGCGAACACTCTGTTGTCATGAATTAGATATCGGCTTTTTTCATGTTATCTTTAATGCTACGCTTACATCTCAATCAGGTTGTAATCCAAATTCATTTTCCTTAGCATTTCCACTTCGCGTTTCTGGCAGGTAAAAAGGAATATCTGGTTTTGTAAGGTCGAAAGTGTCTGCAAGGTCTGCGCCAGACGATCGTCATCATACATGGCAAACGCTTCATCCAATAAGATTGGAAGCGGTTCTTCCTTCGTCACAACATTTCCCACCGCAAGGCGCAGCGCCAGATAAATCTGCTCCAACGTGCCACGGCTTAATAGCTCTGGTCTGACTTCCCTTCCCTCTGTCAGAATCTGCAGCTGCCCCTGCTCATCAAGCCTTACACTGTCATAAGCTCCTGCTGTAAATAAGGACACATATCTGGAAATCTCCGCATTCAGTTCATCCTGCATATCCTCGTAAAAAGATTGGGAAATCCTTGTGATTTCCTGCGCCGCAAGCTCCAATGCCTGAATATCTTCCGCCCTTTGACGCTCTGCCTCACCCTGCACACTCTGCCTTGTGATCTCTTCCTCCAGATTAAAAAGACGGTTTTCCTTTTCCAGCAGAGAATCTTTCCCCTCAGTAAGCATCTGGTCTGCCAGCCGTTTCTTTTGCTGCATCTGTGCTTCCATCACTTCCTGCTCACGCAGTTTCCTTAACTGCTCCGCCTGCATGGATGCCGTTTGGAGTTTTGTACCGTTTTGATTCTTTTTGTACTGCCGGATTGCAGAAAATAATGCGATTGCAAGAGCTGCAAGTTCACCTGTCCAGAAAAGGGCCGGCGTTATGTAAACCTTAAGAATGAATAATAATATTGTGATGAGGATTGCTACGAAGGACAGGATATAACCGGTTTTTTCGGTACTGCCGGTCTGCTCATGGTACTTGGCATGAATTCCACTCTCATCATCTGCATAATGCGCTTCATATTCCTGATTCTCTCTGGAATTTCTGCTTATATTCTCCATGCTGCTTCCAGTTCCAAACTCCCTTTGCATCGCTTCATACTTTTCTATGGACTCACGTATCCCTTCACATTCCTGTTCAAGCAATTCCTTCTCCAATCGAAGCTCCTTAAGACGCGCCTCCCGCTCCTCTTCTGCCCTTCTCTGCTCCTGCTGCAATTCCCGCTTTCTGGCATTGAGCGAAGCAGCTGCCTCCGCAACCGTCACGCCGCTGTCGGAACCATCCGATGCCTGTGCAAGATATTCTGCAAGGATTTTCACCATCTGGTTTCCGGTGGCAGCTCCCGTCTGCGTGATATCGTAAGTACTGGCATAACTGTCTTTGCTGACACCACCCAAAAGCATGGTCAGATCCCCAAAGCCGACCGACAGTTCCTCCCCATCCAGCTCATTCCTCAAATAATCAGTTTTCTCTTTGGAATAAAAATTGCGTTCCAGATAAAACTTCTGCTGTCCAACCGTAAACTTTAGTGCACCCGCATAAAACGACGGTGCATGCCACGGTTCATACTGACTGTAGGCGTCTGTGACAGAACTCCTGCCCCTTCCTTTTTCCATGCCAAAAAGCATCGCACATAAAAAGCTGTGCAATGTCGATTTTCCCGCCTCATTTTTTCCATATATGACATTCATCCCCGGTTCAAAGGATATGTTTTTGTTCTGTAGCTTTCCAAACTGAAAAATGTCTGCTTCCTTTATCCGCATATCTCATGCCCCAACAATGCGCTAACGCCGTATTCCAATGCTTTCGCTGCAACCGGATCCTGCCTTTTTTTCTGCATGGCTGCAATGTAAGCTCCCAATAGGGAATTTTCATGTTCAGCCAGCAGTTTATCATAGTCATAATCCGGTCGAAGCTGCTCTGTCACATCCACGATCCGTTCCAGATTCGACAATTTATTAAGATCGAATATCACGTCCGGATCTTTGTATCCCTGTAAACAAATCCGAAAATACTGATAAGCCGGACGTTCTGCCAACAGTTCTTTTATCTGCTGCATGACATCATATCCGGTCGTCCCCGGCGTCACCTCCACCGCTTCGTGGCAGTACTCACACTTTCGCACCGGATAAAAAGATACCTCACAATACGTTTTGCCGATGTCTCCTATCCAGTATCCGTGCGCACCGGTATCATTACAGTCTGTCGGCTCCAGTGCGCCCGCCATGACCGCCCTGCCCTGCACAAGCTGCCCACCTTTGTGGATGTGTCCCGCTGCAATATAATCAAATCCATGCCGAAGAATCTTTTCCACCGAAAAAGGAATATGCCGCTCATCGCCTCCATGTGCGAGCAGAATATTAATTCTGTCCGTATTTTTCGGAAAAACTTCATCGTACAAAGCCTGCCGGATCTCACGATGCCAATAGCTCAGACCATAAACCGTCGTATTCTGCTCCGGGAAATCAAAACACATTACTTCCTCGCGCGGGAAGAAACAGACATTTTCCGACCACTCACATGTCCTGTAAAAAGAATTTTGCTGTATGTAATCGTGGTTTCCTGCCATAAGAAGCACTTTCGTCTGCGGTATGCGTGCAAACAGACCACAGACTTCCTTCAATTCTCTTTTCAATGGCTGTTTATGAAAAAGATCACCTGAAATCAACAAAAAATCCGGGGATTCTTCTGCCGCGATCTCGATCACTTCCGCAAAAGAATCCCAGATATCCTGTGCTCTTTTTTCACTCCATGCTTTCCCTGCATCCGGTTTTACACCGAGATGCACGTCTGAAATATGCATAAACTTCATGCTTTGTCCTCATTTTCCGTAATCATTCCAGCAGCTCCTATTGTTCCATCTGTTTTCCCAGGAAACCAGCTGCTGCGATCGCAAGCTTGCTCTCCGTCTCTGTCATTCTGGATTTCTCGTCTTTTTCATATAAAATAACGGCTCCGATCGCATCCCCCTCACAGATGATCGTGCTGAGCGCCTGCTGTCCGAATTCTCCGGCATCATCTAATGTCACCTTGACAAACTCCGCATCATTTCTGCTTGCGAGAAAATTTTTCCGTTCGCTGATGGCGTCTTCCAGCTGTTTGCTGATCGGCTTGCCCTCATATTCTTTCTTGCCGTTACCGGATGCCGTCACAACATGGTCGCAGTCCGTGATCAATACCAGATGTCCGGTTGTCTGCGCCAGACTTTCCGCATACTCTCCCGCAAACTGGCTCAGCTCCCCGATCGGCGAATACTTTTTCAGAATGATCTCGCCCTCCCGGTCGGTAAATATTTCCAAAGGATCGCCCTCCCGGATCCTTAAGGTTCTCCGAATTTCTTTCGGAACTACAATTCTTCCCAGATCATCTATTCTGCGTACAATCCCTGTGGCTTTCATTTAATATTTTTCCTCCAATGCTGTTATTTCACTTTGGAGTTATTATGTGGAAAAATCAGAGAATTATTCTTTTCTCTGTCTAAAATTCCTGTGTACATCATACCCTATTTTTTCTAAAATGAATATTAAAAATTTGTAAAACATCTTGATTATATAGGATATATCCTATATAATATATAAAAAATAT
>ERZ779852.3257-NODE-3257-length-11877-cov-12.686686_pt1 | contig 11877 bp, 8 predicted proteins | sample MGYA00511559_ERZ779852 | MGnify/ENA primary metagenome ERZ779852 (study PRJEB29588, sample SAMEA2157977) | human gut metagenome | biome: human gut; feature: human-associated habitat; material: faeces | place: Denmark | collected 2008/2010 ...
TCGCCTGCGGCCGGTCCGGCGACGGCTCCGCCCTCCCGCTGCGGCGCGGCTGACGCCCCGACGGGGTCCAACGGATTCGTTTCTGGTTTCGGACTCATGTTCTGTTCGGATTTCGCAGGGCAAAAATAGCGATTTTTATCGGTTTTCGCCACCTTGCCCGAAAATTAACCCCGACAAGCGAAATGAACCGGAAATTTGTTTTTGCGACCGACATGCATTATCTTTGCCGATAATTATTACAAAGAACCACTTATGTCAACGAAACAACAAACGCTGAAGGCCCCGATCTCGTTCTCGGGAAAGGGACTGCATACGGGCGTGCAGGTGACGATGACGATCCATCCCGCAGAAGCCGGCCGGGGCATCGTATTCCGCCGCACCGATATCGAAGGACAGCCGGAGATCCCGGCACTTTGCGACTACGTGGTGGACACCTCGCGCGGCACGACGATCGAAGCCGGCGGCCACCGTGTCAGCACCATCGAGCACGTCATGTCGGCCCTCTGGACCCTCGGCGTGGACAACGCCCTGATCGACATCGACGCCCCGGAGACCCCGATCCTCGACGGTTCGGCCCGCGAATACGCCCGCGCCATCACCGAAACGGGGCTCGTGGATCAGGATGCCGAGCGCAACTACTATCACGTGACCGAGAAGATGGTCTACACGATTCCCGAAAAGGGCACGGCGATCATCCTCTACCCCGACGACGAATTCTCCGTCTCGGTCCATGTGGACTACAACTCGAAGGTGATCGGCAACCAGTACGCGACGCTCGAGCCGGGCGACGACTACGCCTCGAAGATCTCCCCGTGCCGCACGTTCGTCTTCCTGCACGAACTCGAGCCGCTCATGAAAATGAATCTGATCAAGGGCGGTGACCTGGACAACGCCATCGTCGTGGTCGAGAACCCCGTTCCCGAGGAGCAGCTCGACCACCTCAAGAAGCTCTTCAACAAGCCCGACATCGAGATCAAGGCCGGTTACCTGAACAACCTCGAGCTGCGCTGCAACAACGAGCTGGCCCGCCACAAGCTGCTCGACCTGCTGGGCGACTTCGCCCTGCTCGGCGTGCGGATCAAGGGCCGCGTATGGGCCACCCGCCCGGGCCACTTCGCCAACACGGAGTTCATGAAGCAGCTCAAGCGCACGATCCGCAAGGCCGGCGAGAAACCCCGCTACACCTACGACTGCCGCAAGCCGGCGCTCTACGACATCAACGCCATCCGGCGCATGCTGCCCCACCGCCCGCCCTTCCTGCTCGTGGACCGCATCTTCCACTGCGACGCCACGTCGGTGGCCGGCATCAAGAACGTCACGATGAACGAACCCTTCTTCGTGGGCCACTTCCCCGAGGAGCCGGTCATGCCGGGCGTGCTGATCATCGAGGCGATGGCCCAGTGCAGCGGCATCATGGTGCTCAACACGGTGCCCGACCCGGAGAACTACTCGACCTATTTCATGAAGATCGACAATGCGAAGTTCAAGCGCAAGGTCGTTCCGGGCGACACGCTCCAATTCGAAATCCACCTGCTGGAGCCCATCCGCCGCGGCGTGGCGCTCGTCGAGGCCAAGGCCTTCGTCGGCGAGTCACTGGCCTGCGAAGCCGAGCTGATGGCCCAGATCGTCAAGAACAAAACCCCGAAACAACAATGATCAGCAAACTGGCATACGTCCACCCCGACGCCCGTATCGGCGCCAACGTGACGGTAGAACCGTTCGCCTACATCGCAGGCGATGTCGTGATCGGCGACGACTGCTGGATCGGCCCCGGTGCCGTGATCCACGACGGCGCACGCATCGGCCGCGGCTGCAAAATCCACACCGCCGCCTCGATCTCCTGCCTGCCGCAGGACCTGAAGTTCGTCGGCGAGGCCACGACCTGCGAGATCGGCGACTGCAACGACATCCGCGAATACGTCACCATCAGCCGCGGCACGGCCTCGACGGGCACCACGCGCGTCGGCTCGCACAACCTGCTGATGGCCTACGTCCATGTGGCCCACGACTGCGTGGTGGGCTCGCACTGCGTAATCGCCAACCGCGTCTCGCTGGCCGGCGAGGTGCATGTAGGCGACTGGGTGGTGATCGGCGGACATGCGGCCATCCACCAGTGGACGCACATCGGCGAACACTCGATGATCCAGGGCGGCGCCCTGCTCGGACAGGACCTTCCGCCTTTTGTCATCGTCCGCAACGACACGCTCCGCTACGCGGGCATCAACAAGATCGGACTTTCGCGCCGCGGCTTCACGCCCGAGCGCATCGGCGAGATCCACGACGCCTGCCGGATCCTCTTCCAGAGCGGCCTGAACTACATGACCGGATGCGACGAAGTGGAGCGTCAGGTGCCGCAAAGCCCCGAGCGCGACTCGCTGCTGGCCTTCATCCGCTCTTCGAAGCGCGGCATCATCAAGCCCTACGAATCGCGCAACGCCGAGGCGTAAGGCACCCGGCGGCGGCCGCATGTCCGGAGTTCGGACAGAGGCGCCGCAGGAAGATGAAAGATAAAAAATCGGATCAAACGATTGAATATCGGAAATTTTTACTATATTTGCGTGTCGAAAGACTGCAGGATGCACGATAAGGGGACGGAATGTCCCCTTATTTCATAGTTATACACCACTGAAAACCAACGATATGATCGAGATACAGAAAATTACGGAATCCGCGGAACGGCACCTAGCCGGCACGGATCTGTTCGTTGTGGAGTGCCGCTGCTCGGCCGGCAACGAAATCGAATTGACGGTCGATGGCGACACGTCGGTGTCGATCGACGCCTGCGCGGCATTGAGCCGCGCCGTGGAGGCCGACCTCGACCGCGAGGAGGAGGACTTCTCGCTGACGGTCATGTCGGCGGGCATCGGCTCCGAGCTGCGCTGCCTGCGGCAGTACCGCCGGCTGATCGGATCGTCGGTCGAGGTGCTGCTGAACAACGGCGTGAAGCTGCTGGCCAAACTCGACGGCGCCGACGAGGAGGGCATTGACCTCTCCTACGAAGAGAAACAGGCCGTCGAGGGCAAGAAGCGCAAGCAGCTGGTCAAGGTGTCGAAGCGCTACGCCTTCGGCGAGATCAAATATACGAAAGAGTATCTCGACTTCAAGTAGCAATTGATTAAAAACAAGATAACGCACTCATGGACAACCTGAATTTGATCAGCAACTTTGCCGAGTTCAAAGAGCTGAAGAACATCGACAAATCGACGATGATCGGCGTGTTGGAGGACGTCTTCCGCCACGCGCTCCAGAAACAGTACGAAACGGACGAGAACTTCGACGTGATCATCAACCCCGAGAAGGGCGACCTCGAGATCTGGCGCAACCGCACGGTCGTCGAGGACGGGGCCGTGGAGAACCCCAACACCCAGATCGCCGTGTCGGAGGTCAAGGCCATCGACCCGACCTATGAAATCGGCGACGAATACGCCGACGAGATCAAGCTCTCGTCGTTCGGCCGCCGCACGGTGCTGTCGCTGCGCCAGAACCTCGCCTCGCGGATCCTCGACCTGGAGAAGGCCAACCTCTACGAGAAGTACTCGGAGAAGGTCGGCGAGATCGTCACCGGCGAGGTCTACCAGGTATGGAAGAAGGAGGTGCTGATCCTCGACGACGAGGAGAACGAGCTCATCCTTCCGAAAGCCGAGCAGATTCCCAACGACTTCTACCGCAAGGGCGACACGATCAAGGCCATCGTCAAGTCGGTCGAGATGAACAACAACCAACCGCGCATCATCCTTTCGCGCACGGCCAACCAGTTCCTCGAGCGCCTGTTCGAACAGGAGGTTCCCGAGATCTTCGACGGACTGATCACCATCAAGAAGATCGTCCGCATCCCCGGTGAGCGCGCCAAGGTGGCCGTCGAGTCCTACGACGAACGCATCGACCCGGTGGGCGCCTGCGTCGGCATGAAGGGTTCGCGCATCTACTCGATCGTCAAGGAGCTGCGCAACGAGAACATCGACGTGGTCAATTACACGGCCAACCCGCAGCTGATGATCCAGCGCGCGCTGAACCCCGCGAAGATCTCGTCGATCACCATCGACGAGGAGAAGAAGACCGCCTCGGTCTACCTGAAGCCCGACCAGGTGTCGCTTGCCATCGGCAAGGGCGGCCTGAACATCCGCCTCTCGAAGATGCTCACCGGCTACGACATCGACGTCTACCGCGAGATCGAGGAGGAGGACGTGGCCCTCACGGAGTTCGCCGACGAGATCGACGGCTGGATCATCGACGCCCTGAAGGCTGCCGGCTGCGACACGGCCAAGAGCGTGCTCGAGCTGCCCGTCGAGGAGATCGCCGCACGCGCCGACCTCGAGCTGGAGCAGGCTCAGAAGGTGGTCGAGATTCTCAAGGCCGAGTTCGAATAACCAAAACAGCAAGAAAGGAGAGAATACCATATGAGTAATGAAAGAAGATTAAGGCTCATTCAGGTTGCCAAGGAGTTCAATGTGGGGATCAACACCATCACGGACTTCCTGCACAAGAAGGGCATCAAGAACGACGGGTCGCCCAACGCGCTGGTCGATGCCGACACCTATGCCGTGCTGGAGAAGGAGTTCGGCTCGAACCGCAGTGCCGCAGGTGCCCGCAACTCGATCCGCGAGCGCATCTCCCAGAAACAGGCGACCATCACCCTCGAGCAGACCCGCAAGCAGGAGCGCGAGGAGGAGAAAGAGGTGGTCATCAAGAGCAACGTCATCAGCGTGAAGGACGAGATCCAGCAGCCGAAGTTCCTCGGCAAGATCGACCTCTCGCCCAAACCCAAGGCCGCCCCGGCACCCCAGCCGGCCCCGGCGCCCGCCGAGCAGGCTCCCGCGACACCCGAGCCCCCGAAGGACAACATCTTCCGTCCGGCTACGGTGACCCTCACGGGCCCGCAGGTGCTCGGCACGATGGACGTCTCGGGATTCGTTCCCGGAGGCAAGCACAAGCGCAAGCGCCTCCAGAAGGAGAAGGTCGATGTCTCGAAGGCCCAGAAGGGAGGCCAGCAGGGCGGCGGCAAACAGGGCGGACAGGGCGGACAGAACGACCGCAACAACCGTCCGGGAGGCCAGCAGCAGAACCGCGGCCAGCAGCAGAACCAGCCCCGTCCGGGCGAAGGCCGCCGCAACAAGAACAAGAACACCCCCAAACCGATCGTCCGCCCCGAAGTGAGCGACGAGGAGGTTTCGAAACAGGTAAAGGACACCCTGGCCCGCCTGACGGCCAAGGGTGCCAAGACCAAGGCATCGAAATACCGCAAGGAGAAACGCGAGGCCGTCGCCGAACGCATGAGCGAGGAGTCGGCACGCGAGCAGCAGGAACGCTCGATCCTCAAGGTGACCGAGTTCGTCACCGTGAGCGAGCTGGCCACGATGATGAACGTCTCGCCGACGGAGGTCATCACCGCCTGCATGAACCTCGGACTGATGGTGTCGATCAACCAGCGGCTCGACGCCGAGGCTCTGGTGGTCGTTGCCGAGGAGTTCGGCTACAAGGTCGAGTTCGTCTCGGTGGAGATTCAGGAGGCCATCGCCGACGACCACGAAGACAAGGAGGAGGACCTCGTGCCGCGTCCGCCGATCGTCACGGTCATGGGACACGTCGATCACGGTAAGACCTCGCTGCTGGACAACATCCGCAAGACGAACGTCATCGAGGGCGAGGCCGGCGGCATCACGCAGCACATCGGTGCCTACAGCGTCGAACTCAACGGTCAGAAGATCACGTTCCTCGACACGCCGGGCCACGAAGCCTTCACGGCCATGCGTGCCCGCGGTGCGAAGATCACCGACGTGGCGATCATCATCGTCGCGGCCGACGACAACGTCATGCCGCAGACGATCGAGGCGATCAACCACGCCCAGGCTGCCGGTGTGCCGATGGTCTTCGCCATCAACAAGATCGACAAGCCCAATGCCAACCCCGACCACATCAAGGAGCAGCTCTCGCAGATGAACTACCTGGTCGAGTCGTGGGGCGGCAAATACCAGGATCAGGAGATCTCGGCCAAGAAGGGCATCAACCTCGACAAGCTGCTCGAGAAGGTGCTGCTCGAGGCTGAAATGCTCGAACTGAAGGCCAACCCGAACAAGAAGGCCGTGGGTACGGTGATCGAATCGACGCTCGACAAGGGCCGCGGCTACGTTTCGACGGTGCTCGTGCAGGCCGGAACGCTCCGCATCGGCGACGTCATCCTCTCCGGTACGTTCACGGGCCGCGTGAAGGCGATGTTCAACGAGAACGGCAAGAAGGTGACCGAGGCCGGTCCCTCGACACCGGTGCAGGTGCTGGGTCTGAACGGCGCCCCGCAGGCCGGTGACCTGTTCAACGTGATGGACGACGACCGCTCGGCCCGCGAGATCGCCAACAAGCGCGAGCAGCTGCAGCGCATGCAGGGCATCATGACCCAGAAGCACGTGACGCTCGACGAGATCGGACGCCGCATCGCCATCGGTTCGTTCAAGGAGCTGAACATCATCGTCAAGGGCGACGTGGACGGTTCGGTCGAGGCCATGTCCGGATCGCTCATCAAGCTCTCGAAGGAGACTGTCCAGGTGAACGTGATCCATGCCGCCGTGGGACAGATCTCCGAGTCCGACGTGCTGCTGGCCGCCGCCTCGAACGCCATCATCGTGGGCTTCCAGGTGCGCCCGTCGGCCGCCGCGCGCAAGCTGGCCGAGAAGGAGGAGATCGAAATCCGCCTCTACTCGATCATCTACGACGCGATCAACGACATCAAGGACGCCATCGAGGGCATGCTCGAACCGGTGATGAAGGAGGAGATCGTCGCCTCGGTCGAGGTGATGGAGATCTTCCGCATCTCGAAGGTGGGCACCGTGGCCGGATGCGTCGTGCGCGAAGGCAAGCTCCAGCGCTCGACCCCCATCCGCGTCATCCGCGACGGCATCGTGATCTACACCGGCAAACTCGGATCGCTCAAGCGGTTCAAGGACGACGTCAAGGAGGTCACCTCCGGACAGGACTGCGGTCTGAACATCGAATCGTTCAACGACGTCCGTGTGGGCGACATCGTCGAAGGCTACGAACAGGTTGAGGTAAAACGCAAATAGTACCAATTATCCCAAACACACACCAATGAACACACAAATCAAATTTACCACCCCCGAAGAGGCCGTCAAGGTCATCAAGTCGGGCGATCACGTGCATCTGAGCTCCGTAGCTTCGGCTCCCCAGTGCCTGATCAACGCCATGTGCAAGCGCGGCGAAGCCGGTGAACTGAAGGATGTACACATCCACCACCTCCACACCGAGGGCCCGGCCCCCTATGCCGACGAGAAGTTCGAAGGCATCTTCCAGCTCGACTCGTTCTTCGTGGGCGGCAACGTCCGCAAGGTGACCCAGAGCGGATATGCCGACTACATTCCGATCTTCCTGAGCGAGACGCAGCGTCTCTACCGTTGCGGCGCCGTACCGTGCAACGTGGCCATGATCCAGGTTTCGACCCCGGACAAGCACGGCTTCGTATCGCTCGGCACGTCGGTCGATGCCACGCTGGCCGCCGTCGAGTGCGCCGACCACGTGATCGCCGTGGTAAACAAGCACGTTCCCCGTTCGTTCGGCCAGGCCATGATCCCGATGTCGAAGATCGACCTCTTCGTCGAGGACGACACCCCGCTCATGGAGGCCCACTTCACCGAGCCCAACGAGATCGAGACGGCCATCGGCAAGCACTGCGCCGCGCTGATCGAGGACGGCGCCACGCTGCAGATGGGTATCGGCGCCATTCCCAACGCCGTGCTCGCACAGCTCGGAAACCACAAGAACCTCGGTATCCACACCGAAATGTTCGCCGACGGCGTGCTGCCGCTCGTCGAGAAGGGCGTCATCAACGGCGAGGCGAAGAACATCGACAAGGGCAAGATGGTCTCGACCTTCCTGATGGGTTCGCAGAAGGTCTACGACTTCATCGACGACAACCCGGCCGTGATGATGATGGACGTGGGCTACACGAACGATCCCTACGTGATCGCCAAGAACGACCGCGTGACGGCCATCAACTCGGCCCTGCAGGTGGACCTCACCGGCCAGGTGTGCGCCGACTCGCTGGGCACGAAGTTCTACTCGGGCGTGGGCGGACAGATCGACTTCGTCTACGGAGCCTCGCTGTCGAAGGGCGGAAAGGCCATCATCGCCATGCCTTCGATCACCAACAAGGGCATCTCGAAGATCGCCCCGGTGCTCACGGCCGGTGCCGGTGTCGTTACGACGCGTAACCACATCCACTGGTTCGTCACCGAGAACGGCGCCGTGGATCTCTACGGCAAGACGCTCCAGGAGCGTGCCCGCCTGCTGATCTCGGTAGCCCACCCGTCGGCCCAGGAGGAGCTGGACCGTGCCGCTTTCGAGCGCTTCGGCTCGCACCACCACTACATCAAGAAGTACATGGGCAAGTAGCCTTCACGGAAGGGTTGCTTCCCGCACCGATACGGGGTTCCGGTCCAACGGCCGGAACCCCGTTTTTTTATCGTCCCGAAGCGGGAATTCGGCGGATATTCACTTGTTTTCGCGGGGAAGATTTTCTAAATTTGTAACAGATGCGGGATCGGAAATACCCGCCGGTCCGGGCAAACATCGTAACCAACCTAAACTACACCACCTATGAAACGTCCGACATTCGGGAACCTCCTCGGTTCGCTGTGCGGCACGGCCCTCGCCGCCGCACTCATCACCTCCTGCGCCCCCCGGCAGAACATGCTCACCGAAGAGGAAATCGCCGACGGCTGGGAGCTGCTCTTCGACGGGAAGAACCTCGACCAGTGGAAAGACTTCAACGGGGATTCGCTCACACAGCCGTGGCACGTCGTAGACGGCTGCATCCAGGCCAACGGCGACGGCAGCGACCTTTCGGGCTATATCGTCACCCGAAAACAGTACGAAAACTTCATCCTCGACTGGGAGTGGAAACTCTCGCGCGGCGGCAACAGCGGCATGCTCTACCACGTGGTCGAGGACCCCTGCTTCGAGGTACCCTACGTCACCGGCCCCGAATACCAGCTCATCGACGAGGAGGGCTGGGAGGAGCAGAACGCTCCGACGAAGCTCGAGGAGTGGCAGCGCCTGGGCGTCGATTACGCCATGCACCTCCCGGACCGCGCGGCCATGCGGCTCAATCCGCAGGGCGAGTGGAACTCGTCGCGCATCGTCTTCGACAACGGCCATGTCGAGCATTGGCTCAACGGCGTGAAGATCCTCGAATTCGAAGCCTGGACCGACGACTGGTTCGCCCGCAAGGCGAGCGGCAAATGGGAGACCGCTCCCGAATACGGACTGGCCCGCCGCGGCGTGATCTGCCTGCAGGACCACGGCTACCCGGCCTCGTTCCGCAACCTGAAGATCAAGGAGCTGCCCCGCAAGGCCGGCAGCGAGGTTTCGCTCTTCAACGGCCGTGACCTCACGGGCTGGGAGGCCTACGGCACCGAGAAGTGGTATGTCGATCCGCAGGGGCTCCTCGTTTGCGAAAGCGGGCCCGACAAGCAGTACGGATACCTTGCCACACGCGCATACTACGATGATTTCGACCTCACGGTGGAGTTCCGCCAGCTGGCCAACGGCAACTCGGGCATCTTCTTCCGCTCGTTCATCGAGCCGCCCGTGAAGGTGCACGGATGGCAGTGCGAGGTAGCCCCCAGGGGCAACGATACGGGCGGCATCTACGAATCCTACGGCCGCGGCTGGCTCGTACAGATTCCCGACGAGAAGGAGTCGCTGCTCAAAGAGCGCGACTGGAACACGCTGCGCCTGCGCGTCGAGGGCGATCACGTGCAGACGTGGCTCAACGGCGAGGCGATGGCCGACCTGCACGATGCGAAGATCGGCGCCGCACAGGGCCGCATCGCCCTGCAGATCCACGACGGAGGCGGCATCAAGGTGCAGTGGCGCAACCTCCGCCTCAAGACGCTCTGATCACCCAAGTCCAACCGCAAACAGATCGAAAGCCATGGGAATCAACCGCAGAAACTTCCTGAAAACGGCGGGCGCCGCCACGCTCTTCACCATCGTCCCGCGGTGGGTGCTGGGCGGACCCGGACGCATCGCCCCGAGTGACCAGCTCACCAAGGGCATCATCGGCGTCGGCGGCATCGGCCGCAGCAGCTACCACTTCACCAGCACACCCGAATGCCGGCTGGTGGCCATCTGCGACGTGGACAGCGACCACCTCCGGAGCGCCGCGGAGCTGGGCCGGCGCAAGTTCGGCCAGACGCTGAAAACCTACCACTTCTACCGCGATCTGATCACCGACCCTAATGTCGATATCGTACACATCGCCACCCCGCCCCACTGGCACGGCATCATGGCCGTCGAGGCCGCCAAGGCCGGCAAGGACATCTGGTGCGAGAAACCCATGACACGCACCATCGGCGAGGGCAGGCGCGTCGTCGAGGCCGTCAGGCGCTACGGGCGCATCTTCCGCCTCAATACGTGGTTCCGCTTTGCGGACACCTTCTACGGACTCGGTACGACGGTCGAACCGCTCAAGAAACTCGTGCAGAGCGGCATGCTCGGATGGCCGCTGAAGGTGACCATCTCGGGGGCCACGGGCTTCACGTGGAAATTCTACTGGGTGGGCCGCGAACACCTCGAACCGCAACCCGTACCTGCAGCCCTCGACTACGACCTGTGGCTCGGCCCGGCCCCTGCGAAACCCTACAACGCCCACCGTACGCACCAGACCTTCCGCGGATACTGGGACTACGATGGCGGCGGGCTCACCGACATGGGTCAGCACTACATGGACCCGGTGCAGTACCTGCTGGGCAAGGACGACACGTCGCCCGTGAAGATCGAGGTCGATGCCCCGCAGCAGCACCCCGACGCGGTGGGCATCTGGCGCAGGATTGTCTACACCTACGAAGACGGCTGCCAGATCGTGCTCGAGGGCGAGGGGTTCGAGAGCTCGGGCAAGGTCCCCTACATCGAGGGCCCGTTGGGCAAGGTCTACAAGGGATTCGAGTGTACGATCCCCGACGTGATGAACAAGCTGGCCGAGATGCCCGACCCCGAGCCGCAGCGCACCGACTTCCTCGCCTGCGTCCGAAAGCGCGAGCACTTCGCGCTGGACGAGGTGAAGGGACACCGCAGCTCGACGCTGGTCAATCTGGGCGCCTGCGCCCTGAGGCTCAACCGCACGCTGCACTTCGATCCCGACGCGCAGCTCTTCATCGGCGACGACGCTGCCAACCGACTGATCGACCAGCCGATGCGGTCGCCGTGGAAAATCTGACAACCCCCAAAGCGCATGAAACGATGAAAAAAAGAGCCATACTACTTTTCTGGTTCCTGTGTCTGCTGCCGTTTGCCGCGGGGGCACAGGATGGCCGGCAGCGCACCGTCGAGACGGTCGTGGCCGACGTGCTGGCACAGCTGCCCGCCGGGCAGACAGCCGACTACCGAACCCTGATGGACGAACTGGCCGCAACGGGCACGGAAGGCATCCGGATACTCGCCGGGATGCTCGTCCCCGCCGGGCAGGGCAGCGACGCCGCCGTGGAGTACGCCCTGAGCGGCGTAGTCCATCACGTGACGGAACAAGGACGCGGAGAGGCCCGCGATGCCGTGCGGCAAGGACTCGCACAGAGCATCGACGCCTGCCCGGACCCTGCGGACCGCGCCTTCCTCATCTCGCTGCTTGCATGCTGCTCCACGGCAGAGGATACAGCCGTTTTTGCAAAATACGCCGACGACGGGCAACTTGCCGATGCCGCCGTCCGCGGCCTGATCGCGACGCCCGGATCGGAGCCGGCAATTCTTGAGCTGATGCAGCAATCCGACGGTCCGTCGGCGCGGCTGGCCCATGCCGCCGCGAAACGGCCGAGCGAAGGGGCCGAGGAGATCCTCCTTGCGTGGCTGGCCGACTACCCCAGCGACGATACGACC
>ERZ779852.3272-NODE-3272-length-11820-cov-7.805950_pt1 | contig 11820 bp, 5 predicted proteins | sample MGYA00511559_ERZ779852 | MGnify/ENA primary metagenome ERZ779852 (study PRJEB29588, sample SAMEA2157977) | human gut metagenome | biome: human gut; feature: human-associated habitat; material: faeces | place: Denmark | collected 2008/2010 ...
GCCTCAAGGAGATAGCCGCCGCCGAGCACGTGCGCCCCGCCGAGGTCCAGATGGCCGTCGACATCGTGCGCCGCCTCAATCCGAAGCCCGGCGCCGCGTATGGCGCGGCGGACTCCGCCTACATCACGCCGGATGTCATCATCCGGAAGGGCGAGAAGGGCTATGAGGTCGAAGTCGAAGAGGCCGGCGTGCCACAGCTCCACATCTCCGCGCTCTACCGACAGTCCGATACCTTCGACAAGGCGACGCAGAAGTACATCGCGGGCCGCCTGCGCGCGGCTGCCTGGCTCATCAACAGCATCGAGCAACGCCGCACGACGATTCGCCGCGTCGTCGAGGAGATCGTGCGGCGCCAGACAGCCTACTTCGAGAAGGGGCCCGCCTTCCTCGAACCGATGACGATGAAGGAGGTGGCCGATACCATCGGCGTGCACGAGTCGACCGTCAGCCGCGCCGTCGCCAATAAGTACGCCGAGCTGCCGACGGGCGTCATCGCGCTGCGCAGCTTCTTTACAGCGCGCAGCGCGCGGACTGATACAGGGGAGGATGTCGCCGCGGCTCGGGCCAAGTCGGCCATCGAAAGATTCATCAAGGGCGAGGATCCCAAGAAGCCTCTGTCGGACCAGAAGCTCTGCACCCTGCTCAAGGCAGAGGGCATCGCGCTCTCGCGCCGCACCGTCATGAAATACCGCGAACAGCTCGGCTACGACTCATCCGTCAAGCGCAAGCGTTATTGAGCCTGGGGATTGTTGCGGATAGAGGCTGGTTCTGTGCATCTCGTCTCAGAACCAGTCCTTTTTTACATTCCTCCTATGCATGGAATGACATAGCCGCGATTCATAGAAGCAAAACAAATGGAAACCTGACAGAAAATGGGAATGAACAATAACTTTGTGAAAAAAAGCGCGAAATGACTTGCAATACTCGTGAAACGTGCTATGATAGTAACCGAAAGAAAACAACGGCGTGCAGAAGTGCCGACAGGTAAGTTAAAAAATGCACATTCTCTGCTGGAGAGCTCGCCGAAATCATCGTGGTACGTGAAGGATGCTTACACGATGTGATTTTTTTCATCGGAAAGTTAATTTTTTCACTTTCACTACAATTATGCAATTATTTCCATCATTCCTTATTTCGTGTGTATTGTCAGGGGAGGACTTATCATGGCAGATCAGCAGAATCAGAAGAGACCACGTATTGTCATTGTCGGTGCAGGCTTCGGCGGTGTCAAGCTCGCCAAACTCTTTGCGAAGGAAGACGTCGACGTCATGCTCGTCGACCGCCACAACTTCCAGCTCTTCCAGCCGCTCCTGTATCAGGTGTCGACGGCTGTCCTCTCGACGGACGAGATTGCCTATCCGGTCCGCACGTTCTTCCGCAAGACCAAGAACGTGGAGTTCTTCATGGCTAAGGCCGAGGGCGTTGACCAGGCGCGCAAGGTCCTGCTGACGAACCACGGTGAGCTCGCTTACGACTACCTCATCCTCGCAGCCGGTGCGACGACGAACTTCTTCGGCATGAAGGAAGTCGAAGAGCACTCCTACGGCATGAAGACGCTGCAGGAGGCACTCCACATCCGCAACCACGTGCTGCACATGTTCGAGCGCGCCAACAAGGAGACGGACCCGGAGGTTCGCCGCCGCATGCTGACGTTCGTCGTCGTCGGCGGCGGCCCGACGGGCATCGAGGAATCCGGTGCCCTGACGGAACTCTTCGGCATCCAGCAGAAGGAGTTCCACAACCTCGACTTCAGCGAAGTCAGCGTCAAGCTCATCGAGGCTACGCCTAACGTTCTGCCGATGGTCGCCCCGAACCTGCGCGAGCATGCCGTCAAGGTCCTGCGCAAGAAGGGCGTTGACGTCATGCTGAACACCCAGGTCGTCGGCTACGACGGCAACGACCTCAAGCTCAAGGACGGCACGACGATCCCGACGCAGACGGTCATCTGGGCAGCAGGCGTCAAGGCCGTGCCGTTCATCAAGGACTGCGGCGGTGAAGTCGACCGCGGCGGCCGCATCATCGTCAACGAGAAGTTGCAGGTCGAGGGCAGCGACTGCGTCTTCGCTATCGGCGATTGCGCGCACTACCAGCACGGTACGGAGCGCCCGCTGCCGACGGTCGCACCGGTCGCCATGCAGCAGGCACAGACGGCGCATGACAACATCATGAAGCTCATCCGCGGCCAGCAGGACCTCGCGACGTTCCACTACAAAGACCTCGGCGCTATGGCCACGATCGGCCGCGGCGAAGCTGTCGTCGACAAGACGAAGCTGAACCCGCAGATGACGGGCTTCCTCGCATGGTGTGCATGGATGTTCGTCCATCTCCTGCGCCTCGCCGGTGCCCATGCCAACTTCACGGTCGCGATCAAGTGGACCTGGAACCTCTTCTCCGGCACGCGTCTCGGCCGCATCATCACGAATATCAAAGATTGACAGATCTTCTGGGCAGGCAGTCTCCGTTTGGAGTCTGCCTGTTCTTTTGCGTTGGACAAATGGGCAAGAAGTGTCCATTTGTGTATTCCTGGCGGTATTTAGAAAGAATTTTTCTTATCGAGCAGGAATTGGCGTTCAAGAAAGCGAAATGTAGTACTGAATATAGGCAAACTCTGCTTAACTCTGCTTCTGAGACCTTCTGGAAGGAAATGAGGATAAGATAGACAGCAAGGAAATGCAGCAATGAATGAGAGAGGAACTCGTGAAGAAAAAGAGGAGGGCTTTTTGATGAAACACAGAAGACATAGCAGACATGCTGCCAAGAGTACGGGCAACTGCCTCAGCATGCTGGCTGCAGCCGTGGCCTTTGGCTTACTGAATATGGGCTCGGCGTCGGCAGCGCCGGTGACGTCGGACAAGGCGGCCCTTGACGCAAATCGCGATCGCCTGGTCAATGCCGGTCAGCTGGTCGAAGAACAGCGGAATAAGAAGGATTTCGATCAGGCGGGAGTCTCCGTCGGCAATGCCGACATCCAGATTGAGCAGGAGCAGCGCCCGAGCCTCGACCTGCCGGACACGCTCAAGGTTCAGGTCAATGATTTCAAGATCACGGGCCAGGATATCTACAGCGAGGAATCCCTCAAGAGCCTGCTCGCCGACAAGAAGGGCAAGCTCGTGACGTTCAAGGACCTGCAGGAGGGTGCGGATACGCTCTCGCGCTACTTCCGCGACAAGGGCTACATTGCAGCACACGCTTATCTGCCCGTGCAGAAGATCGAGAACGGTGTCGTCGAGTACGCCGTGACGGTCGGACGCTTTGACGGCATCACGATCCAGAACAACACGAAGATCCATGAGGGCGTCATCAAGCGCGAGACGGCCTTCCTCAAGAAGGGCGACTACCTGACGCGCGCCAACCTTGAGCGCGCCGTCTGGCTGCTCTCCGACCTCGCGGGTGCCGACGCCAAGGCCGTCCTGACGACGGGCGAGAATCCGGGCACGGTCCATGTGACGCTCGACCTCAATCCGCACAACGGCAAGCAGGGCCTGTTCTCCATCGACAACTACGGTAACCGCTCGACAGGCTACAACGAGTACGGTGTCGACTACGACTTCCTGAACCTCGCGCATGAGGGCGACCATCTGGCCGTCGGCATCACGACGACAGGCAACGAGCTCTTCAACTGGGGTGCCAACTACACGATCCCGGTCATCCGCGACGGCATGAAGCTCACGGCGGGCTACAACGTCTTGACATATCAGCTCGGCGATACCTTTGAGGCACTCGATGGTGTCGGTCATTCGCGTGTCGCCTCGCTCGACCTCGACTACGCCATCCAGCGCAGCCAGCGCCACAACCTCTACACGGGCATCCGCTATGAGTACAGCAACATCAAGGATGAGTATCGCTTGTGGGATTCGACATATGCCGACAAGACCGGCAACGCAGCAGTCCTCTCGCTATACGGCGATGAACAGGACCGCAAGGGCGCGACAGACTGGCGCTTTGAATACAAATTTGGTCACATCTCGAATGATGCGTTCGACTCGACTGATGAAACGACCCGCTGGCTGGCAGGCGACAGCCGGACAGCTGGTACCTACAACAAGATCCGTGCCAACATCCTGCGCCGCCAGGACCTCAACGACCGCACTTACCTGCTGCTTTCGGCACGCGGCCAGTATGCGTTCAACAACCTCGACTCCTCGGAGCACTTCTCCCTCGGCGGCCCGTACGGCGTGCGCGCCTATCCGACGAGCGAGGCTTCGGGTGACACAGGCTATCTGACGCGCGCAGAGCTGCGCTGGCTCCTGCCGCTCGGTGCCAAGGACCAGCAGCTGCACCTCGCCTCGTATCTCGAGCACGGCGGCGTCTGGATCAACAAGGACAGCAGCATCAATCCGGGTGCCAAGAACCACCGCAACCTTCAGGGTATCGGCCTCGGCCTGATCTGGTCGCGCTATGAGGACTGGTTCCTGCGCGCCGACTACGCCTGGAAGCTCGGCTCAGAAGAACCGACGAGCGACACGAGCCACACGGGCGGCCACTTCTGGATCCGCGGCGGTGTCTACTTCTGATGACCGTTCCCTCCAATCAAAATCGAATCGATTTGCACCGATGAAAAAGAGCAGACTCCTTGTGGAGCCTGCTTTTTTGCGATTTGAGAGGAAAACCTTACATTATCCGCATTAATGAATAAATCATATCGAATTAAAAAAAACATATAATCAGGATTTATCTTTTTTATTGATGCGCGTCCAAAAATTTTGTATAATAATATATAGAATAGTGCGAATAGTATGTATGCCTATTGGAAAGGGACAATACTGTAACGCACGATTGATGCTGTGAGTTTGAAGAGAAGCAGATGGGTTTGCCTATATCGATCTGGTTTTCTGGTTTTGCAAGATAGGAAGAAGATGTTTACTTAGACAACGAAAAGAGGGGAACCAAAAATGAAACGAGCGATGCGAAGAAGAAAGACTTGGCAGCGCCAGACCGCGGCGATTACCGCAGCGATGATGGCGATGTCGGTCGGCGGTATTGCCTACGCGATGCCGCAGGGTGAAGTCGTCCGTTCCGGTAAGGGCGAGATCACGCGTCAGGACAAGGACATGACGGTCAACCAGGACTCCAAACGCCTGGCCATCGACTGGGCTGGCTTTGACATTGCGAACGACGAGCGCGTGACCTTCCGTCAGCCGGACAGAGACTCGGTGGCATTGAACCGCGTGGTCGGCGATGCCGCATCCGTCATCGACGGTGCGCTCTCGGGCAACGGGCATGTCTATGTCATCAACCCGAACGGTGTGCTGTTCGGCAAGAACGCCAGTGTCGATGTCGGCTCACTCGTCGCTTCGACGGCGAGGATCAGCGACCGTGACATGACGAACTTTGCGGGTGCAGACGGCATCACGATGGCGATCCCCGAGGATTCTTCGGCCAAGGTCATCAACGCCGGCACGATCCATGCAGAAGGTGGCCTCGTCGTGCTGCATGCAGCAGAGGTCGAGAACAGCGGTACGATCACGAATCCCGCGGGCACGACGGCTCTTGCAGCCGCGCGGAACCTCAGCCTGTCCGCCGATACGGCAGGCAAGATCAACTTTACCGTTGACGGTGCGCTCGCCAAGGCGAAAGCGCTCAACAGCGGCATGCTCAAGGCAGATGGCGGCTATCTCGTCATGACGGCAAGGAGTGCCGGCGATGTCATGAGCACGGTCGTCAACAATACGGGTACGATGGAAGCGAAGACCCTCCGACAGAACGAGAAGGGCGAGATCCTCCTGGACGGCGGCGATAACGGCGTTGTCGAGCTCAGCGGCACGATTGATGCATCCGGCATGGAGGCCGGGCAGAGTGCAGGCTCGATCAAGGCAATCGGCGCAGAGACCCATGTCAAGGATGGTGCAAATCTCCTTGCCAAGGGAAATGTTGACGGCGGTCTGATTGAAACGTCGGGCGACTACCTCGAAATCAGCGACAAAGCAAACATTGACGCCGCAGGCGAGACGGGCAAAGCCGGTGAATGGCTGCTTGACCCGACGAATGTTGTTATCAATGATACGGGAAGTTCCGAAGTTCAAAGTGAAAATAATCAGTATACTAACGGCACAACGTACATCAAGACGTCGTCTATTGTCAATGTACTGAAGAGTAACAATGTTAAGATTCAAGCCATAGATAGAGATTACGGCAATGCTGATATCACATTGGATTCGGCATTGAAGGTCGATCAGACGATAACAGGGCGCAATACCCTTACTCTGGAATCGCAGGGTGACGTCAATATCAATGCGGCTATCAAGGCAACGAGCCCGTTGAATGTTGTCCTGAATGCAGATTCGGATGGCAACGATAAAGGCGGTGTCAACATCAATGCTGACATCAGAACGGGTGGCGGCTCCCTGACTACCGGTGCCAATGGTGCTACTTTCTTTGGCAGTACGCAGGAGGGTAAGGCGAAGCGTGTTATTGAAACGGCAGGCGGCGCAGTCAATATCCAGAATGAGGCGCGTCTCCAGCTGAATGGCGGTACTCTGAGCATCAATACGTCGGGCGGCAATGTGACGTTTGCCAAGAACGTTGCTTCCATGAATAAATACGAGGCATTCATGGACCATGACTTTGTTGATTTTTATGAAGGGAACATTCGTGCTTGGACGGAGCAAGCCCAGACTTGGGAAAAGATGCTGCAGTCTATCTATGGCAAGACATATACAGAGAGTGATGGCACTACAAAGACGTTTGCTATTGCCCGAAGATATTATGGTTATGGATGGCAAATAGTTCCTAATTATAGCGACTTAACATCTGTTGAAAAGGTTCAGCTTAGCAATGCGCTGGCCCAGACTTGGGAACTTGCTAACCTTGCAGCAACCCAGGGCAATAGTGTGTCGGATCCGGATGGCAGGCAGCTGAATGGAATGCATCTTGTCACGATTACAGACAAGTATGAGAATTCGGCGGCAATGGCCAATGCCGTCAAAAAGAATGGCGCGGTTCTGGAATACTTCACTGGCGGCAAAGAGACAACCAATATGTCGGCGAGCCGTACAAGCGGACGTCAGTTTGCCTGGGTTACGGGTCCGGAAAAAGGCACAACGTTCTATATTTCTTCGGGTATCGGCCAGGGCAGCGACCAGAATGGCATGTATACCAACTGGGTACAAGGCGGCAATGGCTACAGCGAACCGAACAATAACAACGGCTTAACGAAACAGCCTTATGTTGCTATTGGCTGGACCGATGAGAATGGCTGGGACGATGTCCACAACGGCGCAAGTACGATTCACGGCTTTATCCGTGAGACAGAACTGCCAAACTCGGCTCTTTCTATCAACAGCGGCGCTGGTGCTGTTACGGTCGGTACAAAAGGAACTGCCAATACTGGAAAGTTGGGCAGCGGCGTAGGTACAGGTCTGCGCAACGTCTCGATTAAAACGACTACAGGCGATGTCAAGGTTCTCGATTCCATTTATGTTCACGATAACAATACGAATGCCGCTTCGGATCTGGAAAATGGCAATGTCAAAATTACGACGCAGGGCAATGTCGATGTAGGAAAGATCACCGCAGATAAGAAGGTCGAGATTTCGTCCACAGGTGCAGAAAAACATGTCAACGTCAATGGCAAGATTGCCACGGATGGACTGGTTTCGATTGAATCCGCAGATGATATCACCGTACACGGCATTCAGAATGCTGATAAAATTCGTCTTGTTTCTACGGACGCAAACGGTGATGGTGCTATTACGCTCGCCAACAATACAGACGGCAGCGGTGCTTTAATTACATCTTCGAATGCCAACGATGCTGTTGTCATCGATGCTCGCGGCACGAACGGTTCCTTCCATAATAACACGACGGCAGCGAAAGCCATCACGACTGGCACGGGCGGCAACTGGAAGGTCTATTCCTACTCGCCAGATGCCGATGAGTTCGGCACGAACCTCAACAGCGGCACGAACGCACAGTGGGGTGCGACGAGCACTTCGTATTTGGCAAGTCAGAACGACGGCAACAAGTACATCTTCCAGGTACAGCCGACCGTTTATGTCACCGCTAACAACATGACGAAAGTCTACGGCGAGGAACTGACGAATGCCGATGTCACGACCACAACTGAAGCAACGTTCGTTGGACAGGATAAGAACGAACATAACGTCAACGAATATACGAATGCCTTCGACGAAGGCAATGTAGCCGACTACTACAACGGCAGCGGCACGTTCACGAGCGAAGGCTGGGCAAAGACCGCAACGCGTACGGGCGGCGATAAAGCACCGGCCAGTGAACCCGATAACAAGGCAATTTACAACATCAAAGCTGCTTCGGACAGCTACAACCTGACGGACAAAGGTAAAGCAAGCGGCTATAAAGATGCCACTACAAAGGATGGCGGCACCGTCGAAATCCTCAGACGCCAGATCAACGTCAACGGCAGCGGCAACCAGACCTATGGCGATGCAGCCATCAACGACTGGACCCTTACCGCAGCGCTTATCGGCAATCCGGAAGGCGTGACGGGCGAGGCGATTGTCAATGGCGATCAGTTGGATAACAGCACGGATATCCTGTCCATCAAGTCCGGCAGCACCTATGCCGTGAATCAGGCCGGTCGCACGACTGCTGATGCCAACGAAAATCCGTATACGGATGCCGTCAATATGGAAAAAGTCGGTTTCAAGAATGGTGCAGGCGTCAACTACGAAATCGTCAACACGCAGGGCGATTTGACCGTCAATAAGGCTAATCTGACAATCCATACGAAAGGCTTCACGGCAACGTACGGTAGTGTCGATGTCGTCAAGGCAGGCCTCAAGAATGCTGGTACGCTCAGGGGCCTGACCAATGGCGATGAGACGAAGTTCGCGTCTACTGTTGACGGCACGTCGGATGCACTGGTCGAAGGCGGAACGAAGACGAACCATGTTGGTGATTACGATGTGGATGCAGTCATCGGAACGGACCTCCAGGGTGTCCTGAACAAGAACTACAAGGTGAAGTACGAGACGGGCAAGGCAACAATCACGCCGCACACGATTACCAAGGAAGAGATCGTCAATCCGGATGGTTCGCCGCTCTACACGACGAAGTATGGCCAGAAAGACCCATTCGGCAAGGCCACCTTTACGGGTGCCAATGGGGAGGGCACGCTGCTTCTTGACATTACGGGCTCGAGTGCACTTACGGGTGCGGCAGATGGTCGCATCACGGAGAATGTCGGCGACAACATCTACGATACGACGGTAAGTTTGGAGAGCCTGAAGAACAAGAATTACCAGTTCGCAGATGGTGCAACGAGCAAAACGTTCGAGAATACGGCAAGCGTCACGCCGGCCGAGCTTACGATCAAGACGAAAGACGTCGAGACGGAGTACGGCACGGTCAAGGAGACGACTTCTGAGGTCAAGGGGCTTGTCAATGGCGACCTTCCGACTGGGTTCCTTTTCGACTATGGCGACTATGGCGGAGCTTATCTGGATGGCAACACCAAGACGAATGATGTCAACACGTACCACTTCGGCACGGACCTCTCGGGTGCAGACTTCCTCAACAACTACACGATCACGGGTGGTGAGGCTGATGTGAAGATCGACCCGAAGGATGTCACGTTCTTCGTCTCCGGTACGGGTAACACGCTTGCAGACGTCACCTATACGGTAGATCCGGACATCGATGCACAGCTGGCCTATGGCGAGCATGTCGATGCGGACTACACGCCGGGCAACGATTTGGGCAGCAACCAGTACGGAGTCGTGGCGCACATCAACGGCACGCCAATCGTCACGGGCGATGTGGCAGGCAACTACCGTTACAACTACGGCGGCCTGATCACGCTCTCGCCGACGGTGCCGACGAAGCCGGATATCGACCCGCACAATCCATCGAATGTCGACGGTTCGGGGTCCTGGACGAGCAACATGGGCAACCATGGCGTACCGGGCGTCGAGCGCGTCGCAGGTTTGGCGAGTGCTGAGCTTCCGTTCTTCAAGGTTGAGGCTGGTCAGGTCACGCATTACGGCACGTACGATGTCGCAGCGGATCCGGACAAGGTTCGCCTTGAGCCGACGGGCAAGCGCCTGCCGGAACCGAATCAGCCGAAGACGCAGTACCGCGAGTACACGAAGGCACTGACGACGACGGACGGCACGGGCATGTTCCGCATGATCTATGACGGTTCCGTCTTCCGCATCACGCCGACCGACGATGCTGCTCTCGCACTCGTGCGCACGGGCCACGCCAAGAACAACGTCGAACTTTCGGCAGAAGCGCTCCACGCTGGTTTCAGCGAGATGGGCATCCTGCTTGAAGACCTCGATGGTGTCTACGTCCACTTTGAGAATCTACATTAATGTAGGGAATTGGATTGACCCAATAAAATATGTATGGTAAACTATAAGTAGTAAGGATAAACCAGACAAAACTGAATCGGTGCGAACATGCCCTGTGGTCGCGCAGCGCCCACAGCGGTAGCGGATCTGCTTAAGTTTCGGAGCGATATGGATGACAGCCTGATGAAGGCAGCGCAAGGTGGTTTGGAGACCAAGTGCTCTCAAGTCAAACTATCGTAACGAAAGAGGCGGCCAATATGAAAACCTTGCGGCAGATCATGACTTTACTCGTCATGGCATGTATCGTTTTTGCATCGAGCACGGCTTTTGCGGCCAGCCTTCAGGATGAAGTCTTGAACGAAGTCAATCTTGAACGTACGGCAGCCGGCATCCAGCCGTTAAGCGGGATTGTTTATCTTGACCAGGCGGCTGGGACCCGGGCTCAGGAAGCGGGCATCTTGTTCGCGCATCAGCGCCCGGACGGCAGCCCTGTCAAATCGGTTTTGAATGGTGCGTCCTGCTCCTGGTTCGGTGAAAACCTTGCCATCAGCAGCGTAGTGGATGCTAAAAAGATCGTTCGCGCTTGGATGGGTTCCCCGACGCATCGCGCAAATCTCCTTAACCATCATTTCACGAAGATGGGTGTATCTTGTGTGAGAGGCAATGATGGTCACTACTATTGGGCCATGGAACTGATTGGTGACTGACCCTGGCTGACCGGTGAGGACCGGACTGGATATTCCCGAGCAGGCTGTATGGATTCATGCAGCCTGTTTTCTCTTTATCGGGGCATGGTTGGCTCCGCTGGCAAAGCTCCTTGTCTTGCCGGTGGTGAGAGAATGAGGTGAGAGTATGGGCAGAATGATATCCAGGACAGGAATCTTCCTCGCGGCGTTCTTCGCCGTGGCGATGTCGATCCCGTCTGGTGGTCTGGCTGGCTGCGCTCATGCACAGAGTGCTGCTTCGCTGACTGAGCTCAGCTCTGGTGCAGGTGCGGCCATCGTGCGCGATCTTGAGCGTCGCGGCACGCCGCGTGGCAACTACAAGATCTCCGAAGCCGATGACGATGTCGTCATCGACGCAGAGGCTTACACGGAAGGTCCGTGATATGGGCGCTCTGAATCCGTCTTGTCGTTGAGATGCTGTCGGATCTACAACTGAATGACTGAAACTGAAAGACTGAAATGGATGCCGGAATCCCGCGTCGTCTCTGCGCAGCAGTGCTCGCTTTGACGATGCGGGATCTTTTTGCAAGTTTTTTTGAAAAAGCTGTTGACAAATGCTTGCGCGTCCTGTAATATAATACAAGTCGCCGCGAGACACCGGCTCAAGCGAGAACATCGCTCCTTGATTGGAAGCGCCTTGCTGGAGCGGATGACTCAGACAAAAAGAAAAAATAAAAAAGTTCTTGACAGTCTGAAAGAGATGCGGTACAATAAATGAGTCGCTTGAAGCAAAGCCTTTCAAACGAAAGCAAACTTCAAAAGACAGAGTTGTTCTTTGAAAACTAAACAATGCAACATGAATCATTTGTGATTCAAGCCAG
>ERZ779852.3275-NODE-3275-length-11808-cov-2.911087_pt1 | contig 11808 bp, 9 predicted proteins | sample MGYA00511559_ERZ779852 | MGnify/ENA primary metagenome ERZ779852 (study PRJEB29588, sample SAMEA2157977) | human gut metagenome | biome: human gut; feature: human-associated habitat; material: faeces | place: Denmark | collected 2008/2010 ...
ACAGGGTTCTACGGATGTTGCCTATTCCGGCGTTACCGCAGTTACCATCAAGTAAACACTCTGCACTGTTCCGTTCCGGCGACAAATAAATCAAACCATAGGCAAAAGGGAGTTTGGCAATTGCCGTTCTCCCTTTTTTTGATTCAATTGCATGATTGTAAAAAAATACCGGTTTTTAAATGCCGAGTTTCGTGCATACGGCTGAGTCGGGCGGGCATAATAAGCCCATGAGGAAAAGAGCGAACGGAAAATTTCAGGAGCGGATCAAGCAAGACCATTCGAATGTGACGGATAAAGAAACCGCATTCACAACCGAAGGCAGAGGCGCGATCAAATCGGATGTGTTGGGCAGCTACACCGGCACCGCCGAGGATTATGAGGCTCCGGTGCAGGATGCGGACGATCTGTAAATGCCGCGGATGAACAGCAGCTCGCCGTCAACGGCGGCGCAGTGATGCAAATGTTCCGACCCGCAGGGCATTTCAACCGGATGCTTTCGATGTTCCCCCGAGTTGTACGGATGATTACCCCCATCCCGGGAAACCTTTGAATCGGGAATACCCCGAAAATTCGGCTTTTACGGAGAGCCGAATCGAGTGTTCCCGAGTTTGTGCAGAGTGTTTCATGAAAACCCGAACGGAGCAGAGAACTTTTCTCATGATTTGTCCGCAATTGAAACTGCCGCAGTGATTGCATCTGCGGCAGTTTTTTGATTTTTGAATATGTAATGTTCAATGCGCAGAGAGGGCACTCTGCTTAACGGCTACACAATATGCATGACTTTTTTTGCGATTGCAACCGCATCTTCAACGGAAATTGCGCCGTCGCAGTTATAATCCGAAAGCTCGCGCCGTTCCGGGTCAAACCCGTCCAGTCCGAGCGCGGTGCGCAGCGCCGCCATGCTGTCCGAAAGGGTAATTTTCCCGTCCATGTTCACATCCCCGCGAGCGGCATCCAGCCCCACGGCTTTCAACTCAACGTTGTCAATATAAGCGCAGTCATCAACACCCGCTGATTTGTCGTTTCCCTTTTCATAGCTCCAGCGGAAACAATACCTTCCGTCGATCGGTGCGGTGAAAATGTATTTCGTCCATCCCGTTTCGCCTGAAATCTCCATCAAGACCTTTGTTCCGACGGTGCAGATAAACCTGTCCGTGTCAACCCCGCTGCTGACGCAGAAATCAAAACTCAGCGTGTCCCCCGCTTTCATCGTCACTGTCAGACGCAAATCGCTTTCGGAATTGTTTTCACCCGCATTCGAGCTTACGGCAGCAATGCGTCCGCCGACAACGGTGTTGCCGACCATGCCTCTTGAAACTGTCGTGCTGCCGACAAACGGATCATCCGTCCCGGATGTGAACTCAAGTGAGCCGCCCGGAACGTTCAAAGCATAATTAAGATCGGTAATTCCGCTCTGTCCGTCGAGCAATTGAGAATCCAGCCATTCAATTCGTCCCGTAAGCCAATTGGTGAGAAAATTGACGCCGTGATCAAAGTTCTTTTCCCATTTTTCTTCGGTTGCGGCAGTGCAATTGTACAAATATGCCGCCTGTTCGTTGATAAGTGCAAAAAACTCTGGAATCAACGTGCTGCGGTATTCTTTGTAGCGCTGTTTGAACCGCGCCTGAAAATCCGGATAGTTGTGATACAATGCGTTGAACCACGGAGCGGAACTGTTTATCGCAATGAACCCGACCGGTCCTCTTCCGCCGACGCAGTCCTCAACATCATTGTGTTCCGCACTGGCATTATTAAATGCCGTCAGCCCGAACGCAATATCAAAATCCCATATTGCGGTCATGTACAGCCTGTCGTCCTGACTCTGTTTATACAGATAGCAGCTTGTTTTAAAATTACCGTCGATGTTCTTTGTTATTTCCTGAACAATAATGTAATCTATCCATGAATCGACATCAATGTATTTTTGATAATCTTCGCCGCTTATTCCCATCACGGCATTATGAACGCTCTTCATGTGTTCCTCAAGGTATTCAAGCATTCGCGCCGTGAGTTCGGATGAAGCGGGTTCCGGCTGTTTAAGCACGAAATAATCCTGCGTCTGATTCGCCCAATACGGACAGCCGAACCACATATCCCGTGCAAAATCAACCTTCATCGCAATATCCTTTTCGATGAAATAACCGCCCGTTATATCGCTCTCATTCGCTTCGTCAATATCGATTTTTGTGCTTTCAATGCCCGGACGTTCTATGAGGATATAAATTCCGTTGTATTCTCCGTTAAAATAAACGTCAACGAATTCGCATTTCGGAACATAGTCCATGCCCGAAAGCAATGCACCGGCTTTGTATGTCACAAGATTGCGCATCAGGGAGGGATCCGAGTAACTTGCAACGATTGCATACCGCTTTGTTGCAGGAATATCGAGCAGCGATGTTTTTTGTTCCAACTTAATCGAATAGGGCTTTTGCGGCTGCGTCCAAGACAGATTTCCGCGCCCCTTAACATAGCCCGAGCCGCTGAACTCGCCGCTTGAATACTTTTTCGTTCCGAGAGTCAAACTGAAATTTGCAGACACCCAATTATCCTTGCCGATAAGCGAAAAATCGTTTAAGGTTGTGATATCCAGCCGCGGAAGGGATTCGACTGCGGCATAAATTCCCAAGAGATATAAGTCAGAGAATGCCACGCTCTCCCCTGCGATTGCGGAAAACGAAAAACGTATGCTTGCATCGCTGTTGAGCAATATGGTTCTTCGCGCCGGATTGCTTGGGAAGAACACGCTGTATTTATCGTTATAGCTCCAGCCCTCCGCAAACCTTGCAACAAGCGTCACCGTTTTTGTTTCCGCAAACGTGAAAACACCTGAATGCAGGTTGCCGCGCAGAACCGTTTTGCTGTATTCCAAAGTTACCCCATCCGAATGTCGGGGCTTGATCTCGTATTCAACAACTCCGTTTGAATCCTCTGCATATGAAGTAATCCCGCCCGCTTCCGTCTCGGTTCTTGCGCCGGCAGGCAGAGAGCAGAGCACAAACAGCAATGCTGTTATCGCACACAGTGCGCGCCTGCAAAGCTTGTTCACAAGCAACTCCTCCGAAAATAGAATTTTCGCAAACATATCGGTTATTTTAGCATATTTCACGGTTCATTTCAACCCATTTCCAAACTCATATTGTAATTTTTCGACTTTTGTCACAGAATATTCGAATTCTGCACTCATTTTTCGCAGTTTTTTGCCGCCGAATCGCACATGAATACTTAATAAGTGATGAATTTAATGTATTTCCCGGGAAATTTTGCAGGATCACCTTTTTTTGAAAAAGGCGTTGACAAAACCGTCGCTGCTGTATTATAATCAATAGCACAGTTGTGGCAACTGATTCAGTACGAACGGAGGTGGACTTTTTGCAGATTGATAAATTTTCTCGAACACCGATTTATGAACAGGTCATAGACGGTATTGAGCGAGAAATACTTACAGGCGAGCTGAAACCCAATTCGCCCGTCGCATCCGTGCGCGCATTGTCGGTGCAGTTTTCCGTGAATCCGAACACGCTTCAAAAGGCTTATACCGAACTGGAGCGGCGCGGACTTTGTTACAGCGTTCCCGGCAGCGGGAGGTTCGTTTCGCCGGACGCAATGCAGCGATTGCACGAAGCACGCAGCAAACTTCTTGACGAAATAACCGCACTTTCCCGTGAGCTTAAGCTGACAGGTTTCAACAGGGCGGATGTTATCAACGCAGTGAACAAAGCCTATGATGAAAACATTATCGAAAACAACCAAACGGAGGAAAAATGACATATGATTAAAGTAACCGACCTTTCAAAAAACTTTGGCGAACTCAAAGCATTGGACAAAGTCAGTTTTTCTGTTCCAAAGGGCAGCATATTCGGGCTTGTCGGGGCGAACGGTGCGGGCAAATCCACTCTTATGCGCATAATTGCGGGAATTTACACTGCGGATGACGGTTCCGTGCTCATTAACGATGAACCGGTCTATGATAATCCCGCCGCAAAAACGCACCTCGTTTTTGTTCCGGACAGAATGCACCTTACGGGAGGCGGGGCAACGATCGAACGCATGGCAAATTTTTATGCTTCATGCTATCCCAAGTTCTCGTTTGAAAAGTTTAATGCGCTGCTCAACATTTTTAAGCTCGATAAAAAACGCCGCGTTCGTTCCCTGAGCAAAGGTATGGTGAGGCAGGTGCAGACGGTGCTTGCGCTGAGCTGCAATGCGGATGTTCTTCTTTTTGATGAAACCTTTGACGGACTGGATCCGATTGCGCGCAACATTGCCAAACGCCTTATTTATCGCGATATGTGTGACTTCGGTTCAACCGTCATTATGACCAGTCACTCCCTGCGCGAACTTGAGGACACTTGCGATCGGTTTGCAATGCTGTATCAGGGTAAAATCGTTTTTCAAAACGACCTTGCCGATGCTAAATCACAGCTGTTTAAGGTTCAGCTTGCATTCGCAAGACAGGTTACGCCGGAGGACTTCAAGGATGTTGAACTGCTTTCTTTCACCAAGCAAGGCAGCATTGTATACGTTCTTGTGCGCGGCGAAGCAGCCGAAACCTCGGCAAAAATCGAAGCGTTGAAGCCGCTGATAATGGATATGCTTCCCTTATCAATCGAGGAAGTTTTCACATATGAACTGTCTTCCCTCGGCTACAATTTTGATGAAATCAAATAAGGAGAATCCAACCATGAGAAAGAATCGCGTTCCGTTTTTCAGCAAATCCTACTGCCGCGAAATGCTGAGGGAGTTTTCAACCACGGGAATCGTATTTGCATCGATCGAATTTGTTGCGTCCATGCTGTCGTTTTTCGGGATTACGCAAAACCTTCTGTCAATGCTGCTCTACGGTGCAAATGTGTATATCCAATCTTCCGCCGTAAGTTACGTCAGTCTTTTCTGCTTTGTTGCCGGATTTGTTTTTGTTGTGAAGCACCTGGTCCGCTCCGCATGGGATTTCCGCGGAAGCATTCCTGTCGCAAAACGAACCATGCTCATTTCGGCCTTCACCGCAATGCTTGCGTGGGCGGGCATTTGCGCCGCCGCAAACATTCTCGGAGCATTCGTCGGCAGCCTTGTTTCAACAATTTCCAACTCATCCGTCCTTGTTCCGAGTTTCGCTATGGTTGCGGAGGCGATCGGTGAGTCACTGCTTCGCGGATTGATGCTGTTCGGCGGCTTTGTGCTTGTTTTTTCGCTGTCCACACGTACTTTCCCGACCATTGTGCTTGCGTTCGTCTGTCTTCTTCTGCCGAACATTGCATATAATGCGCTCATGAACAATACCGAATCACCCTTCTCGCTTACGGAGCTGCTGTTCCCCGTCAGCCCTGCCGCATCAACACTTTTGAACTGTCTTGTTCGGGTTCTGTGCTGTGCGGCGGTTCTGATTGCTGCATATTTCGCATTTGTCAATGCGCAGGCGGAAACAGCGGGCAAACCTGCAAGAACCCGCTGGATCCACGTTCTGATAAGCATCGGCTTTGCACTCACCGCATCGCTCATGTTCACGGAGAATGTGTTCTATCCCGATGTTTATTCGGGCAGTCCCCAAATTGCATGGAATCATCTCATCGCGCCCGCAATTGTCGGAGTTGTTGTGTATTTCGGATTTAGCTGGATCACACTTCGCAGATTCAAATCCGCAGTAAAGCGGCTGATGTTCTTCCCCGCCGTGCTTGCGGGAGTCGCAATCGTTCTGCTTTGCTCGGCGGCAATGACAAGTGCCTCCGAAAAAATCGAAATTCGCGCAAGCAATATCGAATACGTCACCGTGCAGGGCGGATTGATTCCTTCTTCGGGCTTTTACTCGCTCTGTTGGCGCGGAAACAAGGATTCGGAACGCATGAAGCTTCGTGATGAAATGCTTTTTGACTACTGTGAACAGCTTTCAAAAGCCGATTTCGATTATATTTCCACCTATGCGTATACGTCATCCGAATCGCAAATAATCGGACATTCCCTGTTCAATCCATCATCCGTCATAAGATCCTTAGACCGTTTCGAAAACACCGTTACCCTCGCCGTAAAGCTTAAAAGCGGGCAGACATATTATTATCCTGCCTCCCTTGATTCATATGACTATTTGTGGAAGAACGAAGAGTTTACGCTGCGCGACATTCTCTTGATGAACACGGACTATGTTGAAAGCAATGTCAACCTGTCCCGATTCGAAAACGGAAAAGTCGCCCTGCCGCACGGGCTTGACGCAAGCTTCCATGACACGCTTATGCGTGAGCTGAAAGCTCTTGATTCCGACAAGCTGTTGCACCAGTTCGGCATCGGCGGTGAGGACGACGGAGACTCGGCGGAATTCATGAATCCATGGAACTTTATGGAAAGCGGTGTATTCGGCAACGATTTCCAATTCGCAGTGCTTTCCGACATAAGCGGAAACTATTGCCGCGTTGTTGCTGTTGATGAAAACACTCCCGAATCTCTTCGTATGCTTATTTCTTACGAAAACAGGAAAACGGAGAAAAAACGCGGATTCAATGAAACGCTCAGCGCACTTGAAAGCGGCTCGTTCAACATTGTCGGCGGCTCGATTTCAGGTTTGGATGACATGTTCCAAAGCAATTTTGTCTATTTCAATGTTGACGGCATGAATCCTCCGACGCTTGCGCAGCAGGCTTATGTAAACCGCGAAACAATCGATACTCTGTTGAATTGCATTGAACAGAGCCGCGGCAAAACACCGGAGCCGGGTCAGCATGTTCTGTCCGTGTGGTTCAGCACGATAGCTTCCGGCAGATACAACAGTGAGCTTGACGATGGAATGTATGATAAAAGTTTCATCGATGATTACGGTTACATCGACAGATACACTCTGTCCGAACTCGGAATTGAGTATTCCGATGCCGGCACTCTGCACTACTTCATCTTTGTTGATGATGCAGCTTACAGCAGGATTCTTCAGCTGTTCAGCAACATGCACGGCGGTGTTGCGGATGCATAAGCATCATAACGGACTTCGGAATTCAAACAAATAAGGCCGATGCTAAACAGCGTCCGTCCCAACATATGGGGCGGACGCCTTGCTTTTTTGAATCGACTGCGCTTAATTTCGGTTTTAAAGCAGCCTCTCAATCATGTTAAATCATTCGGATTCGGTTATGTAACCATCTTTCATCAAAGTTGAAACAAAGGCAGAAAACCCCGACTGCGCTTCATCACGAGAAATCTCATACTCCTGCATGACAGCGCAAATAATGCTTTCCGAAGCAAGACCCTTTTCAAGTCCGCGCCAAATAAATGCGCCGGATTCCGAAAGTTTCCTGAGCTGCGGCAGTTTTCCCCGCGCCTCACCAACGGCAACAAGCAGGTATTCATCACAAACTTCAACATAAACCGCATTCGGATTAACTCTGTATTCCATAATAAACTCTCAAACCCCCCGTTCGGTCGATTATCCTTCAAAAGCACCCTTCAAAAGCCGAATGATTCCAAACACTGCATCGTTAATTGTCAGCGCAGCAAAGTTCGCTTTCAAGCGTCCTTCGGCAAAGCTCGGCCGATGCACCGTCCCCGCGATTCCGGAGCAGCCAAACCGGCGTGCGCTCAAGTATACGTTCCGTATATTGCGCTGCAAAACGCACCTGTTCCGCGTTGTCGCACGGAATTATGAATTGCAGAAACAGCCGAACACCCGCTTCTTTCGGAGACAAGCGTTTAATTGTGTTCTGCTTATCCTGAGCAAGAAACACAATGCCGCCGAGAGGTGCCGTGCGCAGCTGCCGCATGTTTTCCTTTCCTGCCCACGGCGAAGCCGAAACAGTTACATACTGTTTTTCGAAATTCAACACGGGCTTGTCGCCGTTCAGCATTTCCACTTCATTCGGGAAAAGGCGTTTCCACTGCTTATAATGCGTTGTTTTTCCCACTCCGCTCGGAGCGCAGATGAGCCATGCCTTTCCGCACCACACGAAGCAAACCGCATGAATGATTGCCCGCCCGTGCGGAAGAAGCGCGGCGCAGGCCTTGGTGCAAAGCTCAAGATCTTCAATGCTTTCGGGAAGCGTTCCCGGTTCGTAACCGCGTGCGGCGCAGGCGCATTGCTCCGGCGTGATTTCAATGCAGGCGCAGGGTTTTTTTTCCGTTTGAAAATCCGCATATCTATCGCGGAACATTTTGTATCTGAGCGTCAGCTCAAGCGGAATGCCCGCAAGCTCGATATTGATTTTTTCCATCCTGTTCCGTGCCTCCGTTCAGCTCTTTTGCAATGTCCGTGCGCATCCGCAGTTATGTTGAAAGCGGCGGAGCAGCATCTGCCCCGTCGCCTTCGTGTCAATTGCACCGATTTCATGAATTTCATGAATTTCATGAATTTCATGAATTATGCAATCATCATGGTTTTATATGTTACGGATTGACGATGTTTCCGAAGTTATCAAAGTAGATAACAGTTCCGTCGCCAAGGGTCATAACGTTCAGGTTCTCGCCGATGGATTCAATGGTTGAGCCGCTGGGCGGTCCTATGGGAGCAATAACGGGCTTGCCGTCATCGGTGAAAACGGTGTTGAGGGTCGGATCAAACTTTTTCATGCGTATTATCCTTCCTTTAGCTTATTCGGTGATTCCGTACCAATTATAGGTAAGGGTGCGGGTTTCGCCGCGAACGGTCGTGCCGTCCAAAGTTACCCAATAGGGGGTGATGTTGAGCCTTGCGCCGTAGGTCACGCCGTCGAAAGCATAATCACAGCTCATAACAAGCGCATCCTTGGCAACGCCCCTGCCGAACAGGCTGCGCGCACTGCGCAGACCGTAACGGGTGCTGTAATCGGAAACGGAAATCCTCTCGCCGTTAACGATAAAGCCTGTTTCAGCGTAATTTCTGCCGTCGATTGCGGAAACGAGGGTCAGGCTGCGGAGTCTGAAGAATCCGTTGCGATAGTAGCGAAGCCCGAGATAGGAATCGGAAACGTACTTTGCATAAACATCAATGCTTTCGGTAATGTTCGAAAGGTCTGCGGGAACGGTGCATGCTTCATCCGCGAACCAGCCTGCAAAGAGCTTTCCTTCAACGCCGATATAGTCGAGCTGAACCGCATTGTTCTCCGCCGCAACGGTGTAAAGCGTTTCGCCGTCGTGAACGGTGACGATATTGCCCTGAACAGGTTCATCAACGGGATTGATTGGTGCTCCGTTTGCAAAATAGCTGTTCATCAGAACGAGCATGTTCTCCTGCTGTGCATCGTCAACAAAAGCGTTTGCAATGCCGCTTTCAACAGTTCTAACAACATGGAACTTCTTGTGGTTACCGTCAGCATCCGAACCTTGGCCGAGATACTTTGCGGTGCGGGTCTGCGGTGCAACCTTAACGCCGTCAAGGGTGATCCAATAGGGTGTGAAGGTGATTTCAGCGTCTGCACTCGGCCAATAGGTGTTCTTATCCATGCCGTAGCAGGCAAGGTATCCGTGGGTCTTGTTGGTAACGCTTGAAACGCTGTACATATCGCTTGTGCCGTTGTTTAAATCGACTTTTACGGTGTCGTAAACATAGCACGCGTTGCCGGTAAGAACCTGAGTGATCTCCGCACCGGACCCCGTTATATAAGTCTCGGTGAACTGCTTTGCGGGAAGAGTTTTGCTGCCGACCATGAAGCCGACTTCCCTGTAATTCAGGCGATCGACCGGGGTCACAAGGTAGAAGCCGGTAACGTCAACATCGGCTGCGGAAACATGATTCCAGCAGCTGAGGTTCTTCGGGGAGAGGAACTGTTCGTCCGCTTCCCAGATATAATAGGTAGCACCTGCTGTGGGAGTGAACGCGGTTGCATTCTGTCCTGGCTCAAAGTCCTGAACCCTTTCACATGCCTCATCGCTGAATGCGCCGCCGTAAATGAACCCGCTCGAAACAACGGAAGTCAGGTTGAACTGCTCAACGGTATGGGTGGTGATTTTCTTCACAACGGTATTGGTTTCGGTTTCGTCAAACTGAACATGCGCCACGTTGAAGCTCTGAGTGTATGCGAACCAAACATGCTGGTTGGAGTTCGCTGCGGTGAGAGTTACGGTTGCCGCATCGCCGACGGTGAGACTGCCGTCGTTGACAATGTAGCTGCCGTAGTAGTTATAATCTGCAAAATCGGTCTTTGCAACGGTGTACGGTGTGTTGTAGCTGAGACCGGTTGAACCGTTATCCGCAAAATACTCTGCGGGCTGAACCTGCTTTGCAAAGGAGGGGCCATCAACGACCTGACCCAGCTCATTGATGGGTTCGCCGTTTGAATTGACCTGATACCAGTGAACAAGTATCGCGCCGCCGCCGACGGTGACCCGCGGAATCGGGAACTCGCCGTCAGCATCTTCGCCGAGGTAATTCTTATAGTTGAAAGTTGTTATGCCGTTGGTGTCGAGAACCTCTCCGGTTGCGGGGCTGTAGCCTTCGAGAATGCCGACCTTGTACATCATGATGGGGTTGTCGCCCCCACGAACGCTGCCGACGGTCCAGCTGATGGAACGGGTTGCCGCGTCATAAACCGCGCTGCCCTGGCTGATATAAATATCCGCATTGCCGGCATCGTAAACTGCCTTGTCGGTGGTGATAACGGGAGCGGAGCCGCTGAAGCTGAGCTGAACATGTTCGCCCATGGGATCGTTGACAACGCCGTTACGTGCAGCGATCGCAATGCTGCCCGCAATGGATGTGAAAGCGGTGGTCAGCTTTTCTTCAACATTGTCGGCTGAAGCGATTGCGTAGTAATCCTTGGTTGCATCGGTTGCACAGGTCTTAAGGGTGTTTTCGCCGTTAGTGCCTGCCTGCAAAGCAACGGAATAGATGGTTGTTCCTGCTGCTTTTGCCTGATTTGCTTCCCAGATGGTTGCAACGCCGTTGTTGGTTGCCATGCTGCCGTTGCTGCAAACAAGATTTCCGGATGCATCATAATAAAATGCGCCGTAAAGCTTTTGGGTCGTCCTGTTATGTTCGCAAGTGCAATTCCAAGTGATATTGCCTTCATCGAGGTCGAAACTGTTGCCCGTGCCGATAACGGTGCTGTAATCGGGCGTTGCAACGGTGGGCCATGCGGTAACCACCGGGTTTCCGCTGAACCAGTGACCCAAAAACTGTCCGCAGTCGATGGTTGCGTTACCGCCAACAAACGGATAACTGTAGGTTGCGTCACCGTCGGAAAGGATAACGATGTTCTTAAGGCCGGCAGTGCTGGTGTTCAAAAGCTGCTGAGCAACGTGAAGACCTGCCTGCTGGTTGGTGCCGCCTTTTGCATATGTTGCCGCATCAACAGCCGCCTCAAAAGCAGAAAGCTCGGTCGCATCGTAAAAATGACCGTTATTATATGCAGCTGCGGTGTCAATAAAAGTTACAATCGCAATTCGCGTTGAGCTGCCGTCAGCAAGAAGCTTCTGCCCGAAAGCTTTAGCCGCTTTGCGAGTATTTGTAAGCTTAGTGCCTTCCATACTGCCGGAGCAGTCAATAACCAACACAACGTCAGATGTTGTTTCGAAGTTTTTGCCCTGAATGCCGAGGGTAACTTCCCAGAGATTCTCCGTGCCTACAACTGCGGCGGCGTCTTTGTCGAGCTTTATGGAGCCCTGCGCCGGCCAAACGGGCTGCGTGCCGCCCGCTGCTTCGCCTTCCGCCGAAACGGCGGAGAACGCTGAGAACACAGTCAGCATCATCAGCATTGCCATTGATGCGCCGCAGGATAAGATCAGCGCACTTTCTGGAAAGATCGGACACTTAAAAGGCATATCAGCGAAGACGGCCTATTCTAATGTGATCACTCCGGCAGAAGGAGGAGCAGGCGATTGATCAGGGTGACAGAAAAAAAAGACGCTGTGATAAAGATGGAGGAT
>ERZ779852.3277-NODE-3277-length-11801-cov-2.362081_pt1 | contig 11801 bp, 9 predicted proteins | sample MGYA00511559_ERZ779852 | MGnify/ENA primary metagenome ERZ779852 (study PRJEB29588, sample SAMEA2157977) | human gut metagenome | biome: human gut; feature: human-associated habitat; material: faeces | place: Denmark | collected 2008/2010 ...
CAATGTGGATATAACTGTCGGCTTTTTTGTGGGACAAAAGAACTACCGTCTCCACATGCCCGGTCCAAGGGAACATGTCGCATGGGGTGGCTTCTTGGAATTCGTAGCCGTGCTCACCGAGCCACTTGATATCGCGGGCGAGGGTCGCAGGGTCACAGGAGACGTAAACGATACGGTCCGGGGCTGCCTGCACGACTGCCTCCAGCAGCGCCTGCTCGCAGCCGGCGCGCGGTGGGTCGAGGATGACGACATCCGCGCCTGTAATGCGCAGGGACTCATCCTTTAGAAGCTCTTTCTTCGCGGCTGCTTCGCCATACTGCTTCGCCGCTTTGCGCGCGGCATCTTCCTCCTGCGCTTTGGTGCGAACCATCTTTGGCAGCTCTTCCTCCGCCTTGCCGCAGACATATCGCGCATTTACGATGCCATTGATGACCGCGTTGCGGTTCGCGTCAAGAACCGCGCCTTTGATGGACTCGATACCGATCACGCGTCCTGCTTTTTTTCGATTCGGCGCGGCAGATTCTGTTGTTTCGTGGCTTGCCAAGGTTTCCTCGGTGTTCTGGATGGCTGCGCGGTTAAAAGCAGCTGCTTCTGTCTTCTCTTGCTTCGAGGAGGCTTCCTCGGTGTTCCGGATGGCTGTGTGGTTCGGTGCGGCGGCTTTGCGGTTCATCTCCGCTGCCGCGAACAGCCCGATCGTGCCGACGCCGCAATATAAATCCAGTACCGTTTCATCTCCTTGAAGCGCCGCGTATTCGAGGACCTTATCATACAGCCGCAGCATTTGCGCGCGATTGACCTGATAAAACGAGAGCGGTGAAATTTCAAAAGAAAGCCCCCCAACCTCTTCCATAATAGTCGGTTTGCCCGCAATCGTAATACATTCTTCCCCAAGAATCTGTCCTTCGAGCGTTTTGGACAAATTGATATTTACAACGACGCTTTCGAGATTAAACTCCACACCGGCAAGTGCACCGGTTTCATAAACCGGAATCGCGCTGATGGCATCATCCAGCATGCGGATCAGTTTCGGCGCGTTCGGGATCGCTTTGCCGTTGATCACCAGGATTACCATTACCTCGCCGGTTCCTGCCGCGGTACGGACGATCAAGTGGCGCATCAGCCCTTTTGCCCAGCGCGGATCATAGGATGTAATATGGTCTTCTTCCATGAAACGCCGCAGAGCGTTCGCTGCTGCCATGGCAGGCTCCGATTGCAGCCAACAATCCTCGCAATCCACAACTTCATGCGTTCCGGCACGATAAAATCCGACACGCGGTTCGTGTATCGGCTGCTGGATGCCGCCTTTTTTTGTCAGCAGTCCTCCGGTGCTGACCGGCATGCTCGCCTTGTTTCGATAGCGAAACGGAGTTTCCTCCGGATCTTCATCACCCATTCCCAAAATCGGCATGACTTTTGGCGCGAACAGACCGCCAAGACGTGTCAGCTTATCGCGCACCTGTTTTTCCTTGAGGGCAAGCTGTGCGTCATAATGCAGCGTTCCATAAGCGCAGCCGCCGCAAGCCCCCTGATATGGGCAAAAAGGCTCGATGCGTTCCGGAGACGCTTCCAGAATTTCCGTCACGCGTCCGAACGCGTAGTGCTTCTTCACTTTGGTCAATTCGACGCGTACACGATCGCCGACAATCGCGTCCTTGACAAAAATCGCGAAGCCGCGTCCAGTTTGAACTGCTTCTGCACGGTTTTGTGCCATACCTGTTGCCCGATCGACCGCGCCTGTTTCCGCATTCCTTTCGCCGCGAAGCGCTCCTGCCGCCTTTGCTGTTTCCGCTCCGTTGGCGCCTGTTTCCGCCTTCTGCCCCACGTCTGCTGCAGCCCTGCCGCTTTCTGCCTTGTCCGGCGCCGCCTGCTCATACAGCTTGCCGATGCCCTGTCCTTCCGCGCTCATATCTTCTATTGTTATTGTTACAATTTGTCCCTTTTCCATTCGATTTCTCCGCACTTCGCCTTATTCGAAAATCTCTTCAAACTCTGTAATATCCACTTCTTCGCCCGCATGCCGTTTCGCAAGCGCCTCTTTGACACAATCAAAGACCTCCTTGGTCAAATTCGACTTGCGGATGACAAGCGCCACGACGACCATCGCAGCGCCCGGAATCACGACAAAAGCATTTTCGACCCATTCCAGCGCAAGCGGCGTCTGCACCGCAAGCTCGCTGTCAAAACCTGCTAACTCCAGCACCAGACCCAGCATTTGCAGACCGACGGCAATCGAAAGTGATTCGGACAAAGCCTGCAGAGAAATGACCGCGCCGGAATGTTTCACACCGGAGAGCAGCTCCTCCACCTCACACACATCGTAGTTCATCGAAGGCATCAGCTGCCAGTAGGCTGCGTTGGCCGCGGCGTACAGCAGACATACAAAAATCAGCATCGGATAGGAATCCACGCCGATGAATTTGGTCGCGATCATCAGAATTCCGCAGACCGCCATAACCGTTTTGAACAGATCCTTTTTATCGAAGCGCGCGCCCAGTTTGGCGATGAACGGAACCGTCGCCACGCCGGCCAGCGTGATCAGCATCAGCACCGCGGAGATTGCTTTCTCGTCCATGCCCATGTGGAAGGTCATAAAGAACACGCGGTCTGAAGAAAATGTGATGTTCGCGATCAGATAGGCAAGGCTGGCACCGATGATAATCTGCACAGGCTTCATTTGAATCAGCTGCCAATACTCCCGAAACATCGCTGCATAGGCATGCAGAATGTTCTCGTGCTGTTTGCGCGGTTTGACAAAATCCTTCTTGTCATCATTCTTAATCGACCACGCGCAGATCAACAAGGCGGCCGCGCCGCACACGCCGACCATCAGACCGACAAGCGTCCACGAAAACGAGAGTGACCTGCCTCTGCTGACGCAATAGTCAACGAGGATCGATGGCAGCACCATGCCGATGCACATGCCGACCTGGTTAAAGATATAGGAAAATGAGCGCAGCACCGTTCTCTCGTTGTAGTCATCGGTTAAATCGGAACCCCATGCCATGTATGGCACAAAAAAAGACGAGAAGCAGGTCCAGTACAGCAGCACCATCACCAAATAATACACAACCTTCACGCCCGGCGATGCCTGGATTGCCGTAAACAAGAGCGTAGTAATGATTGCTGCCGGAAAAGCCGCCCCGAGCAAAAAAGGTTTGCGTCTGCCGAAGCGTGTCACCGCATGGTCGGATTCGAAGCCTACCACCGGAGCGCAGAGTGCCTCCCAAACGGAACCGGCCGCGCAGATCGCGCCCGCGACTGCCGGACTGATCCCCGCGACCGTCGTCAAAAACAACAGCAAATATGTACCGGCCAACATATACATCGCGTTGTCGCAAGTTCCTCCGATACCGTAAAACAACTTCGTTCTAAAAGGAAGTTTCAAACTAGTCACCTCTTTATCTTTGTTTCATTTCCATTTCATTTTCGTTTCTTTTTTCATCCTCGCCGCTGATGGTTCGGAGTGTCCAATCCTTGACCGCTGTGACCGGGATGTGCACCAGCGCGAGCGAATTGACGCAGAGCGCCAAAAGCCGGCAAAAGATTTTCCAGGTACCCTCAACGACAAAATCATAGATCTTGACGACGGGCTTCGTCGAAAACACGATTGCGCAAAGCGATGCCAATCCAAAAATCATGCCATAGTAAACGACCCAGTTGTTAACAGGCACTATGCCCAGCCCGATGCCGTTGAACTTGATCGCGTATCGGACAATCAGATGAAAAATGTAGATCGGCATCGTATTCATGCCCACATAAGCCAAATAGTTCTTCTTGTTTGGTAAAATATTCAGCATTAAAATGATCCAGCCCCACGCCAGAAAAAGGATCAAAGCTCTGCCGATGATGTCCCAATACCAGGTAATTCCAAGCTCACAGGCCGGATTTTTGAGCAGATAAAAGCCGACCGGCAGCTGCGGCACGCAAAAGGCTAACAAGCACGAAATACCCGTCAGCACCGCGCCCAAAACCCAGCACTGCCATTTTTTGAGGCACTGCAGCTTTTTGATTTGATCACCGGTGCAGTAAAATGCCATCACGAAGAACGGGAAGTAGGAAACCACACGTCCCAGACCGAAGCGATCCGAAAAGAACGGAACCTGTCCTGCCAAAAGATAGACCACGATACTCAGTTCCAGTATGTACGGAATTTTCATCCATTCCTTGGTAAAGTAACGGTAGAAGAAGAGCGCCCACAGATACCAAAGCGCGAACGGCGGGAGATCCCAATGCAGGATCGCGTTGCCGAAGAAGTATTGTCGTACAAAATAAAAGAACGGAATTCCCAAAAGATACGGCCACATGAACGTGTGGAAGGAGGTTTCCTTTGAGCGGTCCGGCTTCTTCGAAAAATAGCCGGACAGGAACACAAAGGCCTGCATGACAAAGACGTTAATGGTAATATAAACTACACCGCCCAGCGAGGCCTGACTGAAATGACCCGCGACCCTCGTAAAGTGAGAGATCGGAATCGACCACATCAAAAGACCTCGAAAAGTGTCGAACATATAATCGCGTTGTTTGATTGTTTCACCCATATTTTATGAATCCCCTTCCTTATTCCTGTCTCGCGCCGCGCTTTCGAACTTGCCGGCCGCCGGCCCGACCTCGCCGTTTCCCAAAATCACGCTTAGGCTTCGTCCTTTGCCCAGCCTCTGACACAGCGCACAGCTTTTTTCCAGCCGCGCAGCAGCTTCGTCTTTTGCGCTTCCTCCATGCGCGGCGTGAAGCTCCGCTCTACCTGCCAATTTTCGAGAACGTCTTCCTTACTTTCCCAATAGCCGGTCGCCAGACCCGCGAGATAAGCGGCACCCAGTGAGGTTGTTTCAATGCATTGCGGACGTTTGACCTCACAGTCCAGCACATCTGCCTGGAACTGCATCAAAAAATTATTCGCGGACGCGCCGCCGTCAACCTTGAGCGCGGTCAGGCTGCCGCCCAGGTCCTCGGTCATCGCGTCAATCAAATCCTTGGTCTGATAAGCCATGGATTCCAGGGTCGCGCGTACCAGATGATTTTTATTCGCGCCGCGGGTGAGACCGAGCACCGCGCCGCGCGCGTATGGATCCCAATACGGCGCGCCGAGTCCCACAAAGGCAGGCACCACGTAGACACCGTTTGCGTCCGCCACTGCTTCTGCCATCGCTTCAGACTGCGGTGAGTTTTCGATCAGATCCAGTTCATCGCGCAGCCACTGGATGGCCGCGCCTGCCACAAAAATGGAGCCTTCGAGCGCGTAATTCACCTTGCCATCCAGCCCCCACGCGATCGTGGTGACCAGACCGTTGTTGGAAAATACCGGTTTTTCTCCGGTGTTCATCAAAAGGAAGCAGCCGGTTCCGTAAGTATTTTTGCATTCTCCCTCGCGGAAGCAGGTCTGCCCAAACAATGCCGACTGCTGATCGCCTGCCGCGCCGCTGATCGGAATCTGTCCACCGAACACATTTTCACTGGACATGCCGTATACGCAGCTGGACGGCTTCGGTTCCGGCAGCATGCGCTTCGGAATCCCCAAAATCCGCAGGATTTCATCGTCCCACTGCAGCGTATTGATATTGAACATCATCGTGCGGGAAGCGTTGGAATAGTCGGTCACATGCACCTTGCCATCGGTCAGCTTCCAAATCAGCCAAGTCTCGATGGTGCCGAACAGGAGCTCGCCGGCTTCTGCCTTTTGTCTGGCGCCCGGGATATTTTCGAGAATCCAGCGCAGCTTCGTGCCGCTGAAATAGGCATCGATCAGAAGTCCTGTCTTCTCACGAATCATATCGCTGTACCCGGCCGCTTTCAGCTCATCGCAGTACTCCGCGGTACGGCGGCACTGCCACACAATCGCGTTGCTGATCGGTTTTTTTATCCCAAACCACCGTCGTCTCTCGCTGATTGGTAATGCCGATGGCTTCAATGTTTTCGTGTGTGCCGTTGATCTTAAGCAGCGCCTCCTGCGCCACGCCCATCTGCGTAGACCAAATTTCCATCGCATCATGCTCGACCCACCCTGCCCGCGGATAGATCTGCGTAAATTCCTTCTGCGCGACACTGACCATATTGCCTTTGCGGTCGTACAGAATACAGCGGGAGCTCGTCGTTCCCTGATCCAATGCCATGATATATTTTTCCATTCTGTTTTCCTCCCCGCGCGTCCGCGCTATACAAATAATGCCATAATTCGATTTGAAATGTTCATACCCTTGAGGGTCAGGCGGATGCCCGCATCGTCCTCCTCCGCGCAGCCCGTCCGGACAAATTCCAGATAAGCGTCGCGCGTGCTGCCGTAAATGTCCCAAAGCTGCTTGCCGAAACGTTCCTCAAAGCTCTTGTAGCTGATGCCCGCGTTCTTGCGCAGACCGGTGAAAATATATTCGGCGACATTGTCACGATACGCATTTTTGGTAAACTCATCGACCGCCAGACTGCCGAGCGCGTTGGTTGTGCCGAGAAAGGCTCCCGCACCCTCGGTATCACGTTCCATCGCCTCCACATAAGTCTTGACATCGCTGACATTCGAAAAGCGCACATTTTCAATGAAGGAATGCGCCGACGGTCCAAAACCCAGATATTGACTCAAATCCCAGTAACCAAGATTATGCTTGCACTGGTGCCGCGCCAGCGCGACATTGGAAATCTCATATTGCCGCAGCCCCGCCTCCGCGAGCAGCCGCAGCGCGCTCTCGTACATCAAACGATCTGTTTCCGCTTCGGTTTCCCGCAGACGTCCCTCTCGGCGCGCGAGATCGAACCGCGTATTCTCCATGAACTCCAGGCTGTACAAAGAAAGATGTTTGGGACTCAGGCTGATCGCTTTTTCGACGGAACGAATCCAAGTCGTAAAGCTCTGCCCCGGAATGCCAAACATGAGATCGATGCTGATATTGCGGATGCCTGCTTTTCTGGCCTTTTCTACGGAGGCGACCGCCTCCTCCGGACTGTGAACGCGCCCCAGCGTCCGCAGCACTTCGCGATCGAAGGACTGCACCCCGATGCTGAGACGGTTCAGACCGTTTTTTTTAAAATTTTTCAGCTTCTTTACGTCCGCGCTCGCCGGATTGCATTCCATGCTGATCTCCGTACGCGTGGTGATCTTAAACGCGGCATCGATGTGCGCGAGAATCTCCGCGAATTCCTCCGGCGTGAGCAGGCTTGGCGTGCCGCCGCCGAAGTAAATGCTGCTCAGACGCCGCTTTCCCTGCGCACGATAATAGCCGCAGAGAATGTCGATCTCGCGGCAGACTGCCTTGACCAGTCGATGTTTTTGCGCGTTGTCCCAATGATCTTCCGAATAAAAATCGCAATACGGACATTTTCTGATGCAGAAGGGGATATGTACGTAGATTCCTAATTTTTCCATATTCTACCTGCTTTTCTCCTGTTTTTCTCTTCGTTTACCCAAGCTTTTCTGCACGCCGCCCGGCGCGTCTCCTATTTGTTGTCGTCATATTTGAGCACAGCGGTGAAAGCCTCCTGCGGCACCTCGACGGTACCGAACTGACGCATCCGCTTCTTGCCTTCCTTCTGCTTTTCGAGCAGCTTTCTCTTACGCGAAATATCGCCGCCGTAGCACTTGGCGATAACGTCCTTGCGATAAGCCTTGACCGTTTCTCTGGCGATGACCTTCTGTCCGATGGCCGCCTGAATCGGTACTTCGAACTGGTGCATCGGAATGATCTCCTTGAGCTTTTCGCAGACAAAACGACCGCGCGCATAGGCTTCGGACTCATGCACGATCATCGAAAAAGCGTCAACCAGCTCTCGGTTGAGCATGATATCGAGCTTGACCAGCTGCGATTTTTGGTAACGATCGAATTCGTATTCGAGCGAGCCGTAGCCGCGCGTCTTGGATTTGAGCGCGTCGAAGAAGTCATAGATAACCTCGTTGAGCGGCATATCGTAGTGCAGCTGTACGCGCGTCGGTGTGATGTATTCCATGTGCAGCATCGTACCGCGCCGCTGCTGGCACAGCTCCATGATGCTGCCGACATAATCATTCGGAATCATGATGTTCGCCTTGACCATCGGTTCCTCGATGTGGTCGATCTCCTGCGGTGATGGTAGATTGGACGGATTCTGCAGCATTTCGACTGTGCCGTCCGTCCGCACGACCCTGTAAATGACGCTCGGCGAGGTTGTGATCACGCTGAGATCGAATTCGCGTTCCAAACGCTCGACGATAATCTCCATGTGCAAAAGACCCAGGAAACCGCAGCGGAAGCCGTAGCCCAACGCCTGGGAGGTTTCTGGTTCGAAGGTAAACGCCGCGTCATTGACCTGCAGCTTTTCGAGGGCGTCCTTGACACTTTCATATTTTTCGCCCTCAGCCGGATAAATGCCGCAGAACACCATGGACTGTACTTTTTTGTAGCCCGGCAGCGGTGTCTCGGCAGGATTGGCGTCCAAAGTGATGGTATCGCCGACGCGTGCATCCGCGACCTGCTTGATGGAAGCGCAGATATAGCCTACCTCTCCCGCGCGCAGGGCTTTGACCGGTTTGAGTCCCGGCGCGCAAACGCCGACCTCGGTAACTTCGTATTTTTTGTTCGTCGCCATCATACGAATCACATCACCTTTTTTGACCTGCCCGTCCATGATACGCGCGTAAATGATGACACCCAGATAGTTGTCATATTTGGAATCGAAGATCAGTGCTTTCAGCTTGCCGTTCTCATCGCCATCCGGCGCGGGCACTGCGTCGATGATGCGCTCCAAAAGCGCCTCGACGCCCATGCCGGTCTTGGCAGAGATCTCCGGCGCGTCTGTCGCGTCGAGGCCGATGATTTCTTCGATCTCTTCCTTACATTCGTCCGGACGCGCGGAAGCCAGATCCATCTTGTTGAGCACCGGCAGGATCTCCAGATTTTCGTCCAGCGCCAGATAGACGTTCGCCAGAGTCTGCGCTTCCACGCCCTGCGTCGCGTCCACAACAAGCACCGCGCCCTCACAAGCCGCGAGCGAGCGGGAAACCTCATAGGTAAAGTCCACATGGCCCGGCGTGTCAATGAGATTGTAGATGTATTCCTGTCCGTCCTTCGCCTTGTAGACCAGCCTTGTCGTCTGCAGTTTGATGGTGATGCCGCGCTCCCGTTCCAGATCCATATTGTCTAAGAACTGCTCCTTCATGTCTCGGTCCGCCACCAGTCCGGTCTTTTCGATCAGGCGGTCGGCAAGCGTCGATTTGCCATGGTCGATATGGGCGATAATGCTAAAATTTCTGATATATTTTTGGTAGTCCATCTTTTCCTCTCATCAAAGTCCTTCTATTCATTAGCAGCTTTTTTGCGATTTTCCGTGCGTTTCGCGAGTATTCGGCGAAAGCGCACAAAATTCCATGTTTTATTTTAACCCAAATCCCGCTGTAATTCAACTGCTTTTGCGGAAATTCGCAGAATCTCCTCCTGCAGATCGTCGCAGGCCGCGGATACGCCGCTCATATCGGCGCAGCGCTTGTCCACCGCAAGCAGCGCCAGCGTTCCGATAAAGAACAGCAGCGCGACGATGAGTAATTCTCGCACTGTACGCATGTGTTTTCCCCCTTTCGTCTTTTGTTTTCCACACCTTGCGCATGACGTTTCTGTTTCTGTCCGTTCTTTTTCTGTCCGTTCTTTCCTTCCTTTTCGCGCTGCGCATCAATACCCTGCTTTCAGCGTGTCCGCGAGGATTTTGCCGAAATACGCCGCCGTATTCCTGCAATCCGCGATGTCGTTACGGTTGTAGCCGATTTCCAGCAGGAGATATTTGTCGGAAAGTCCCTGGTTGTAGCGATAGCCGCGCTCCAGAATCCGCCCCGTGAATCCGCTGCAGGATTTTTCCGCTGTGCGGTTCAGCACCTGGATGAATTTGAGATTGCTCCGATAGGTTTCCACCGCGTTGCTGACAACATAGGAATACTTCGCGCAGGTCTTACCGCCGACCGATACCGTCGCTGCGGGAGAGTCCGAAGCGATCGCGTCCCGATGCAGGTCGATGACGCAGACAATGGTCGGATATTTTTGAAGCAGTTTCTCTATCGTCTCGTAAGAGCGGTTGTAGGATTGGTTGTAGGATGGGTTGTCATGCAGGGTCTGGTCGTGTACCACCCCGATACCGTTTGCCTCCAGCGTTTCCGCCAACGTCTCTCCGACATCGCGGACAGTATTCTGTTTCCCCTTTTTATGATAATTGCCGACAGAGGACGGCAGATAGGACTCCGTCGCGTGCGTGTGCACAATCAACACTGCCGGCTCCGTGCCGAACACGACCGGTTCCGGTTGTTTTTCCTCTGTCGCGATGAGGTTCGAAACCTTGCCCGTTTCCTCCTTCGTTCCGATCTGACGCAGCTCCTCGCTGTCCCGCGTTTCCGCATCTGCCTCCCGCGTCTGTCCATGCTCCGCGTTTAAGCGCGTTCCGTCCGCGAGATTAAAATTCGGATAAGCCGAAGAAACGCAGTACATGCCGAGCGCCCCCGCGTCCGGCCGCACCCGCTCCCAAACACGCTGCACACTCGGATTTTCCTTTGGAAGCACCGCGCAAAAAAGAAAGGTACTAACCAGATACACGCCCAGCATCACTTTCGCAAACCCATGTTTCATGCCTCACCCATGCCTCTCCTGTATGATTTCGCGCCCCGCGGCGCTCTTATGAATATATGCCGGGATGCAGCGTGATATTTATGGCATTTGCGAGGATTTGTGAAAAACTTTGGATGACCGCATCGATGTCCGTCGAGGTCACGATCATGTCAAAGGCTTCGTCTGCCAGATATCGCTCGAGAAAATCCGCGTGCGCTGCCTCTGCGTGCGTCCGGTTTTCATCCGCAGCCAGGTTCTCGCACCGCGGCGCCTGCGCTATGCCTGCCTGTTCTGCCTCTGCCTCGCTCGCTTTGGCGGCATCCAGAATCAAAGTGCGCGCGTCGATGACCGTCGGCACTCCGATAGCAATCACGCGGCAGCCGAGCGTAGTCTCGCTGATCTCGCGGCGGCGGTTTCCCATGCCGGCGCCCGGCGCGATACCGCTGTCGCTGATCTGAATCGTCGTACTGACTCTGCGGATATTCTTTGCCGCCAGCGCGTCGATAACCAGCACCACATCCGGCTTAACCATCGAAACGACCTCCGCGATCAGATCTGCGGTTTCCATGCCTGTCACGCCGGTCACCGAGGGATTGAATCCGCTGACATTCGCCATCTCCCAGTCCCCGTCGCAGTCGAACATCTGAAACAGGTGGCGCGTGATCTTGACTTTATCGACAGTATGCGGTCCGAGGCTGTCCGGTGTAACCTTTTCGTTCCCGAGGCCGACCACCAGTACCTTGAGAAAATAGTCAAAAGGAATCAGTTTTTTGAGCTCCGCCGCGACCGCGCGCGACGCTCGTTCCCGAATGTTTTCTTTTTCCTCAAACAAGCCCTGTATTTCGATGGTCACATAAGTGCCGCGCGGCCTTTGGAACGCCTTTTCGCCCTCCTCGTTGAGAATCTCGATTTCGATGACTGCGATATCCTCGTCGAGCTGCCTCTGTTTTTTGATGTAGCCGGCCGCTCTCCGCGCGGACAGCTCCGCGCCGCTTCTCGTTTCGTCCGCACGTTCCGCGTCCTCCAAAAGTTCATCCGCCTCGACCGCCAGATCCGTCCTGTAATTCATTTTTTGCCTCCAGTCTGTCCGTTTTTTGATTTTTCTTCGATTTTCCTTGGAATTCTCGCCTTTATTTTATATTTTCCCTTGCAATCCGCGCATTATTCGTTTATAATTTAAATTGCGAATTTATGTCTTGTCCCGGCGGCTTCTGCCTGCGCGGGACGCATGAAAATTTTAATAAAGTGGGGTGAAAAACA
>ERZ779852.3286-NODE-3286-length-11771-cov-3.252390_pt1 | contig 11771 bp, 8 predicted proteins | sample MGYA00511559_ERZ779852 | MGnify/ENA primary metagenome ERZ779852 (study PRJEB29588, sample SAMEA2157977) | human gut metagenome | biome: human gut; feature: human-associated habitat; material: faeces | place: Denmark | collected 2008/2010 ...
GGCCAAATTATCAGGAAATTAGCAATTATTTGTACAAATTGTTTGAAAACTCATGTAGGATAGAGTTGAAACAGGGGGGTGTTCATTCGTGCGTTCTGCCGTTCGCTCCATTTGTCTGGTGTTTGGGTGAGGGCATATCTGCTTCTTTTGAGAAGTTCGTTGCGCGTGTCGCCATTGCTCAGCGCGGGCGGTCTGAACCTCTCGTTCTTCCGCAATGGCTTGCGGCCACGAGTCTTGCCCTTGTAGTTCTTCGGGTGCTTCTTGCGGTAACATCTGCGTCGTGCGGCATATCGCTTGAGACGTCTGCGGTGTTCGGGTTCAAGCCGGCGTTGTTCCGCCTGCGCCTCGCGTCTGTAACGGAGACGTATCTCTTCCACGCCGTCAATGCAGCGCTTCATGATGTGGAAGCAGTCCAATGTCAGAATCGCATTGGGGAAGGCCGTATGCACAATGACCGCCATAGTGTCGGAAAGATCGGCTGTCACCTCCTTAACCCTCAATCGCTCTTTCTCGGGTATTTGGAGCAGGATTGTCAGCACATCCTCCGCCTTTGTGCCTCGCACGGCTGCTATCAGCGAGCCCTGACGGCAATGGCCGTCCTTGCTCGTCAGGAACGTGAACAGGTCGTCCTAGAGTGAGGTCTCGTCGATGCCGATGCACGGAATTTTCCGACCATCAGCAACGATGTGCGTCCCTTTGTCCAGACGAATCCAGAACTTAGGAATATACACGGCGCTGAAATGCAGCACGGTGGTCGAGTCAGTAAGCTCTATCCTATTGACGTCCAGCGTCTCCGTGGTATAGAAATCCACCGCCGGATATTCAACGACATTAGTTTCACGCTTACATCCTGCTGCAATACTCACCAGCAAAAGCGACAGCCCGATTATTCTTTTCATCTCGAAACTTTAATTTGCGGGTTCAATTTAAGGATTACATTTCAGATTGGCAATATCCGATAACGGGATATTCACTACCTTTACGGAAAATTTCGGAATCAGCATACCCACGCTATTTCAAGAGTCACATTCCTCAAAGCGGCACTGCCGCCCAGTGTGCGAGATTCCGGTTTCGATGCACATAGCATAAAAAATAAAGAAGTATGAAAGAAGTGAATCCCAAAGAGACTACCAGAGCCTACGCATTTGAGTTCTGGATGAGGGCTCCGATGCCGATGGTGACGTTTTTCAAGACAATCGATGTCTCACGACTGACAAGAATCAGCAGAAGGACAGGACTGAAATTCAATATGTTGATGTGCTACTGCATCGGCAGGGCGGCAAGCGGAGTGAAGGAATTTTACATGCTGCCGGTCGGAGAAAAGCTGATTGAATATGACAGTCTGGCGGTGAACACCATTGTCGCGAACAAAAACGGAGAGGTCAGCTCGTGCGATGTGCCTTTCAGTGACGACATGCGCACCTTCAACGACAATTATCTGAAACTCACCAGGCAAGTGGCCGAAAGCTGCGAAAATCACGACCTGACGGACAGTATGGTCATCGGAACGTCAGCGTTGGCGAAGTATGAGATCGATGGAGCCGTCGGAATGTACAGCGGCATATTCAACAACCCGTTCCTCATCTGGGGAAAGTACAGAAGCTACTGGTTCAGAAAGACTCTGACCGTCTCGTTCCAGTTCCACCACACCCAAATGGACGGAGCGCACGCGGCCATATTCTTAAATAGGTTGCAGGAGGTCATTTATCGCCTGAAAATAAAATGAATCTATATAGAGGCAGACTAGCCTTTGCCTTATAGTACTGATATTCAAACAATTACAAACCATTGACATTCCTGTGCTATAATTTGTATGTAAAGGACTTAATCTCCATTGTGGTCATACACTACTAAGACAAAAGGTGGCGGAGGAGCTCGGGGGTTATGCATTGGGTGAAAAAAGCCACTTTTTTCACCCAATGATAATCCGTAATGACTTTTCGGGTGTCAAACGCGCCTTTTTTCACCCGGAATAATAACCCTTCGCGTCTAAACCAACTTTGCCACACGCGAAGGTTGGTGAACGTGAATCAAAAATATTAGGCCATTTTATACACGTGTATAAGCCTTTCGCCGTACGTTTTTGTCCCACGAGATCCAACTCTTCCTGGTGCGATAAACCAAGCGCACCTGAGGGTTATGGGCATATTGTGGAATAGTCAGTGGAACCTCAGAACCGCACTATATTAGGTCTGGCTATTATATGTCATTAATAAACACAGTTATCTGCTGCTCGCAACCGTCCAGACGTTGGTACGATATGAAGAACGATAGTCAACAGGTATATAATTTCTATTATATGTTCCTATGAGAGATGAAGTGTATTGTCAGTTAAATGAACTAATAATGCACCTTCACAGGCATCTATTTGTGTAAACCACGCTTTTAGGGGGATAATGATCTCTTCACGAGCGTCTTTCAGTCATATTCCCGCTTTTAGAGAATGTGGGGTAAATTTTAAGGCAATTATAAGAGACTCGCCGCCAACTAGGCAATATGTTAAAAATTAATAAATTACAACATTTTGTCATCAACTCGTATATAATTGCCTGGTTTTTTCATTATATTTGAAGAACGATGATTACTGGTAATGAGTACTTTTCATAACATAGATGAACTGACACGTTGTCTTGACAGGGAGAAAAAACTGCTGAATGAATTATTCGCCAAGCGTAACGCACTTTCTTTCAGATATGATTACGCCTTGGAGTTAACCGACTACAAGGAAGAGCGTATTAAATATCTGATCGAGAATGAGGTTATCCGTGAAAGCGGAGACTTTCTGGAGATGGAGGACATCTATGTACAATTCTTCGAAGAGGTTCTTCAAATCAATGAAGAGATTAATGTCTCAAGCGTTCAGGACTACATCACCCACCTCAAGGAAAACATCGGATATTGGATGAGTTCTGGAAGCGAAAAGGATAAGTATAAATATTCCAATGAGGTCAGAAGAGCGTTGAAAAGAATCGCTCTGGCGACAGAGAAGAACGTCATCGATGTAAAAAGGAATATTGACAGAACGTACAAGAATGAACCTGACTACAAAATCAAAAAGAAGAAGCTTGAGAATCTGGATGACAAACGTAAAGGAATATCCTCGCTGATTGACAGTGCCGAGCGGGTCATAGATGAGGAAAACGCTTTCTTTACAGTCGCTCTGGACAACCAGATGAGAAGCGTTGTCAATGATGCGCGTCTCCAGATGAAAGACTCTTACCATAATCTGATTGAGATTGAGAGGCAGATCATCACTTACCTGAATTTGATCGAATACCAGAATAAGCTTCTGGAGAAAGCCCGTCGCCTCAGGTACCTTAAGGACCAACTCATTCTTGAGGACGTGACAAACATCCGGCAGATAGCATCCGAAATGAATCCTGTGATATTCGAGCCAGAAATAAGGACCTTGAACCGCAGGCTCTCTCTGGAGAGGATGCAAAATGACGACGATGTTCAAGAAGTCATACTGAAGGTTGTAAAAGAGATTGGGAACAGGCATTCCACTCGTGGGAGAATGGCTGGCGACATCCCTGAATCATACTTGATGGACGAGCCAAGAATCAATGATTCCTTTAATCTTAAAGGAATATTCAATGCCTTCGCCGCTACGGGACACAACTTGTTCAAGTTCGTTTGGAATTATGAATATCATACACCGGTTTCTGACGACACAAGAATAATACTATTCTGTCAGATCGCTTCAATATTCTCAGACAGCCTCAACTTCACCGATGAATATGAAAGATCCGGAGGCATTGAATATCCAATCGTTAATGTTAGGTAACAGAAAAGATGAGATACACCACAGAAATATTCGAGACTCTCTCAAAAGGGAAATTCATCTCAGCCAACAGTCTGGACAAGACCCAGCAGCATTGGTTCGATGATATTGAAGACAACTTTCAGGAATACTACGACTTCTTCATCCAGATTGGATATTCGCTTGAAGGAGGAAACGGATACTGGTTTTTCACCAGACCTATGTCCAAGGTGGATCTTGAATCCAAGATAAAGTCATTGATGAAATGGATTGACAACCTCTCGTTTCTAAAGTCATTCAATTCCCTGTTTGGTTCTGGGTTCACATTCACGAAAGCCGACATCCTCGTCCAATTTTCGTGTAATGTGGAACTGAAGAATCTGATTTCCAAAATGTTTTCAGGGAAGAGCAGCAATGAGGACAAGATAGACGCTCTCATCAACGACCTTATGCGCGAAGGATTCATTGAAATCGAGAATGAGATCGAGGGGCGCTACAAAGTGCTGAATTCATTCGGCTATATTGAGGAAATAGTTCAAAAGATTGACATAACGGAGGAGGCTGACAATGAGGAATCTAAGTAAAATCATATTCATAAACAGCGCGAATATTCCGTATTCCGAGACAAGACTTGACGGCAATGTGCATTTCATAGGGACCCAAGGCGTAGGGAAAAGCACGATCCTACGCGCTATCCTATTCTTTTACAACGCCTCCCCTATCCATCTAGGAATTCCCAAAGAGAAAAAGAATTTCGATGCTTTCTATTTTCCGTTTTCCAACTCACACATAATCTACGAAGTGGAACGAGAAAACGGGGTCTATTGCATAATCGTCTCTAAATCAATGGGACGTATCTGCTACAGATTCGTTGATGCCCCATACGACAGAAATTGGTTCATCGGTCTTGGCAACAAAGTCTATGAAGATTGGGCTGAAATCAGACATCGAATCAGTGAGTCAAGCGGAACCCAACCGTCAAGGAAAGTGACCACATTCGAACTGTTCCGCGATATCATCTATGGCAACAACAGGCGACCGGAATTGGTTGATTTCCGGAAATATGCCATTGTCGAAAGTTCCAAATATCAAAATATTCCACGAACCATCCAAAACGTGTTTCTTAACACCAAGCTGGACGCCGATTTCATAAAGGACACAATCATCAAGTCAATGACAGACGATAACATAAGCATTGACCTTGATTATTTCAGAAATCAGATTCGTGATTTTGAGAATGAGTACAATGACATCTACCTCTGGCTCAAGAAAGAGGCTAACGGCACGAACAGAAAAACAATTCAGGCTGGAGATGTCTTGAGGAAATACAACGCTATCCTATACTCACGGAAGCATATCCGTGAGCTTCGTGAGGAATTGAATTATGCGCTAAGGCAATGCCTTGAAAGCAAGCCGGAGATAGAAAGACGCATCGAAGAGACCTCATCGGAACTTCAACGTGCGGAGCGGCTCATTTCCGAAGAGACCGGAAAATACAACAAAGAGTTGGACTCTTTGAAAAAGTCCATCAATATTCTTGGCGACAAGATCAACGAAAGCAGAAAGCGGAAGCGCAAATACGAAGATATGCGGATATCCGAGATCATCAGCCGTGTCAAGCAGGAAGATTCATTGATCTCTGAGAAAGTCAACACTGAAGCCATCCTCAGGGAACTCACATCCGGCAGCAAGGACATTTCACTGAAATACAAGCATATCGAAGATTCTCTTCGTTCTGCCACGATCGAAAAAAAGAATATTCTGAACGCAGAACTATCCGATGCCAGAGCATACAAAGCCGAAGAAAAAGAGCGAATCATCGCCGATGGCAGGAAAACAGAGGACAACATAAGGTCACTGTCGGCGGAAGAGATCAAAGTCTCGGAAGAGTCTGTCTCCGGGATAATGGAACAACTGACAGCGGAAAGAGTTCGTAGGGAGCGTATTGCCAGAACCAAGTATTACGAAAGGGAAATCAGCGATAAAGAAACTGAGATAAAGACACTTGACAAGGTCATCATAGAATCTGATGCTGAGAAAAAATCTTTGCATAGAGAAAAAGAATCCATCATACGGGAGGGAGAAATGTTGATGAAAGAGTGCGAAATGAAATACAATGCACTCATCTCAGAACTTACCGGCAAATCCGCAGTGACAAAGAAAAACATTGACGAAATCAACAGTGTTCTTGATGGTTACAAAGGCTCCCTATGCGAATGGCTGTCCGAAAATGTTTCTGGCTGGGAGGAGAATATCGGAAAGGTGATAGACGAGCGGAATATCCTTTACAGCAAATCTTTGTCCCCTGAAAGAGTGGAATATTCAGAGAATATATTCGGAATAACTTTGGATCTTGCCAATGTTGAGAGGGAAATTCTAACTCCTGAGATTCTGAAAGGCAGACTGAACGAGGCTAAACAGAGGAAACAGGAAATAGACAAAGCTCTTGATAATGCGATAAATGAACGTGAGGCAGAGAAAAACGCAATTGTCAACAAAGTCAACCGGAAAGCAAAGGCCCTTGATGTCAGGATTCAGGAAGTCGGCTTGCGTTGCTATGAAAGTAATGAAGCCTTCAAGAAGTTGAATGTCGAGATCAATGATCTGAAGAAGGCTGGAAAAGATAAGAAAGACAAAGAGTTAAATGCCGTAGAGAATAGAATCGGAGACTTTAATAATAGGCTTGAACTTGCGAAAGCGGCTCTTGCACAAAGTAAAGAGGTGCTGAACAAGAAGATCGCCACAGCAAAAAAGGCGACTGATGCAAAACTGTCCGTCATAGAATTAGATTTCAAAGAAAAAGAGAATGACATTAAGATGAGGCTGAAGCAGTTAGACAGTGACCTTGACATTGCATTGGATCAGAACAACAAAGAAAGACTACTCGAATTGAAGAACGCCGGCGCGGATGTGGATTCTATGAAACGGTATGAAACTATGATCCGTGAGATTGACAATGAGCTTTCTTTTATCAAGAGTCACCGGTCCGATGTCTCTGATTACGAAAAAGACAAACGCGAACTTTTTGACAACGAGGAAGGTTTCTGCAATGAGAGGAAGGAAGTCGAAGCTAAAGTAAAGAATCTTGACGAGAGATTCCGATTGCGCAAGGATAGATTGGAAACGGAAAGGGAAAGGCTCCTGAAAGAAATCAGTGATGAAAAAGAACGACTGAAAACAATCAGTGATAACGTTCTTGAGGCGAACAACTTTCTCGATGATCCTATGCTAAATCCTCATTCGGAACAGACGGACAGAGAAAAGCAAATCTCCGGCAAGTCTTGCCGTGAGATCACAAATGATTTGAGGTCGAGAATCATTTCAAGAGAAAACGATATGAAAGCGTTCAAAAGCGCTGTAACTGTGTTTAAAGATGGATTCTCACCCCGAAACCTTTTCAACTTCAAGACAGGGATGGTTACCGATCAAGAATATATGGACTTTGCGTCAGATTTGGACTCATTCATATCCAATGATATGCTTCAAGAGTTCCAAAAACGCATCAGCGAACGTTATACTGACATTATTCGACGCATTGCAAAAGAGACCTCCGACCTGACGCAAAACAGAAGCGAGATAAACAAGGTTATCAATGAGATAAACGATGATTTCTGCAAAGACAATTTTGTCGGAGCCATCAAGAATATCTCATTGAGGCAATTGGCAAGCGAAAACCGCCTTGTCCAACTTTTGTTGACAATTAAGGAGTTCAACGAGGAGAACCAATACAATATGGGCGAGATAGACTTGTTTTCCCAAGGAGACCGTTCCGAAGTCAACACAAAAGCGGTGGATTATCTGATGCGCTTTATGAAAGCGCTACAGAACGAGCCATCGACCAAGACTCTTGACCTCTCGGATTCGTTCAAACTTGAATTCAGAATTGTAGAAAACGACAATGACACAGGGTGGGTGGAGAAAATATCCAATGTCGGCTCTGACGGAACGGACATTCTTGTCAAAGCTATGATCAACATTATGCTTATCAATGTATTCAAGGAAAGGGCTTCCCGCAAGTTTGGAGATTTCAGGATCCATTGTATGATGGATGAGATCGGCAAACTGCATCCTAACAATGTCAAAGGAATACTAATGTTCGCCAACAAAAGGAATATCCTACTGGTAAACAGTTCTCCGACAACTTTCAACGCGGAGGACTACAAGTACACCTACCTACTTGAAAAAGACAATGATAGCAGGACGCGTGTAATCCCTCTCATAAGCCATTTAGAATGATTGTTATGTCAGAGAACAGACTTACAACCTCACAAGCGCAGAGGCTCAAAAGAATTCTATCCGGGGAGACTTTATCTTGGACAGCGCTTCCTGAATGGATTACAAGACCGCTTCTGGACGAGAATGTCATCTCCATCAGCACAAACGGAATCCGTAAGAAGATCCGTGTTCAGAATCCGGAGCTATGTGATCAACTCATCAGGGATCTGTTCACTTGCGGTGTCCCCATCGACGAATGGATGGAATTGCGTTCCGATAATCTTACCAGACAGGCGTTGGTAAATAAAACAGGTGACTCAAAAACATTAAAGGTTAACACTCTGCGTGGTTTCTTGGTCAATTGTATCGAACCGGTGGAGGTAATCATTGATAGGCAGACAATCTCGCTTACCCCACATAGCGGGATGTCATTTTTCATCTATCATCCTGAAACCTTAAGCATTCCAGAAGATGTAATTGTCGTAGGAATCGAGAACTTAGAGAATTTCAATAGTCTTTCGGAGCTAACGAACTTATTCTCAAGAGGAAAGTACATCTTCGTATGCAGATATCCACAGAACTCCGCACTCTATGAATGGTTGGAACGAATACCCAACAGATATATTCATTTCGGAGATTTTGATCTTGCTGGCATTAACATCTACCAGACAGAGTTTTATTCCAGATTAGGAGACAGAGCTTCTATGCTTATTCCGGACGACATCGAAGACAGAATAAAGCACGGCAATGAATCGTTATTCAACAAGCAGTATAATAAGTTCAAATCTTTGAATATATCTGATTCTCGTATCAAGCCGTTGTTCGATATGATAATGAGATACCACCGTTGTTATGAACAAGAAGGCTATATTCTGGTCTAAACTTCCGACCACAATCAAAAACAAAACAGTTTAAAAACAACTAAGTCATAATTCGGTTTGCAAATTGCACGGTGAAACTCATTTGATTTTGCGGTAGAAGGTGCCGCTCAGGCCTTTTATGTGGTATTTCTTGCTGGTGTTCCAGGTCTCGTCGCCGCCATAGATGCGGAACTGGGCGGAGGTGCTGATATATTCATTGCCATATCGGTCCACAAAGACATCGCCTTGCGAGGATGCGCTGACGCCGCCTGAAGAGACTCCGCCGACAATGGCGCCAATCACGGCAAGGACTGCAAGAACCGCAAGGGCGAGCCACCAGAAATTCTTTATGACGAAAATGCCAAGGCTCAGTGTCGGGGCGGCAAGCAACAAGCCAGTCAGGACGCACCCGGCCGCCGGCAACCAACCGCCCGTATTACCCATAAGGCCGTCGATCAGCACCATATAGAATGACGCGGCGACCATAAGGGACAATATTCCTGTGTAGGCCAAGGCTAATGAATATTTGAGAATACTTTCGTCCAGCATCTCCCGTGAGCACATCTCCCTCACCGTCGGCATCACCTTATCCACGGACAGCGCCAGTCCGGCGGATGCGGCCAGCCTCGCGCCAACCTTCCTTTTCATAAAAAACGCTTCCCCACAACGCCAAGGAGGCACAGAAGAACGGGATGATGAGAGTGATAACAGTATCAAGCATAAGCGAATGTCTTTTTATAAAGCCAAACTTACATAAAAAATCCGTGATTTCTACTAGTTGCGCATTAATTTAGGGTACTATAATAGGAGTTGACTAACATTTGTTTTGGAAACATATAGGAGTTGGCCAACATTTCTCTTATAACACTGATATTTAAACAATTGTGAGTTATTGATATTCCTGCATAAGAATCTGTATGTAAAGGACCTAATCTCCATCGTAGTCATATAATATGACAAGGTGTGGCGGAAGATCCCTGGCTTATGCATCGGGTGAAAAAAGTGGCTTTCTGCACCCGACCCCAATTTGTAATGACTTTTCGGGTGTCAAACGCTCCTTTTTTCACCCGGAACAACAGCCACTTGGATCTGAGTCGATTATACCACACGCCAAGGTTGGTGAATGAGAATCAGGAATGTTGCTTCTTGCCTCTTAGTTCATTTGGCACACCAGAAGAGCACTTCCTATACCATACGGTGTGTCCCGGTATATTTGATAAACAGGAAGGCCTACGGCCGTATATTTTTCTGTTCAATAAAGCAAATGGAGATCATTCTTCCAAGTATAAAAAATCATACGTACCTAAAACAGCATCCCTCTGACAAATAGATAGTTAGTGTTCTAGGTGCGAGTATATTCACACACCTGTGAGTCGGCGGCCTCGGTGCAAGGCGTTCTATTTGTGTTCAGAACTTCCAGGTGCGAGAAACCAGTGTGAATATGTTCTCGCACCTAAGCGTTATGGGCATATTATGGAATGGTCCGCAAAGCCACAAAGCCACAGTATATTATGCATAGCTAATCTTAAAGGCACTATATGCCATTAACGACACTGTTATCTTTGTGAATTTGGCTGCTGGCAATCATCTGGACGTTGGTACGATAAGTGGAAAGATAAGTCAACAGATATATAATTTCCCAAGGAGAATGGATGTGTAGTCCAGTTGAACGAACGCTCCTTCACAGGCGTTAACTTGTGTAAATCACGCTTTTAGAAGGACAATGCTCCCTTCACGAGCGTATTCCTGTCATATTCACGCTTTTGGAGGACGTGAGTTTAATTTAGGAAATGATATATGAGCTTGACTGACATTCCACATTATGGAGCTGAGACTCAGACACACACGAGTATTACTTTCAACGGCGATTATGCAACACAGCAATGCACAGCCACAACTTGGCAAAAAGGCAAATTGCATGGCGAAAAGCCACTAATATCCTCATATCCAACTCAGGGAAAGACTTACTCAAAATTTCAAAGCGAGTCCTAAACCGTAATTCTGTACACCAAGGTCAACTTCAATATTTCTCTCGGCAAACCCATTAGCGGAATTGAAACTCCTTTTGGATTTCTTTATCATAGACGAACCCACTAAGGAACATGAAAATAATAAGTTGCTTCAGATTAAGAGAAGATTTTCGAGGATAGATCTTTTTTTGAAGAAGGAGTGTGCCGGTGGCACATGACTGATGAGAAAAGAGATCTAGACCGAAAAGATTCCTTAAGATGATGCAGGTTATTTTTTGAATGTTACTAAATCCAGAGGAAGCCCCAATAGAACCAATCCAGCACAGATACCATATACAGTACCGTCTTCATCAAGACCTCCACCTACGGCAGAACCGACAAGCCATCCTAAAGCGAATCCAGCACCAACACCGATCATAATGGAGCCTGTGGTCTCAAATAAGCGTCCAGATTTATATCGACGGTAATCTTCAGGTGATAAATATCGGCTGGCATCAATGCGGACACCATTTATACTAACGTCTCCCCGCCAACTATTGTATGTCATCTGACCATCAATAAGACTCTCGGATATGTCGTCATTCGCTCTGAAAACTTCTTTCTGACCATTCTCATATGCAATGGAATACACATCTGATTTCGGCGAGGCATAAATCACATCAACGTGTTTGTCCACATCCAAATAACGAATATAATAGAGGCAACAATTTGTTTAACCAACTAAAACTACTATCTTTATGGCTGTTAATGGACAGAATTTATTGTCAAGTGCACTGGACTTGCCCAAGAGTATGTGGAAGCGCTTGCGCAACAAAAGAAGTAATATGACAAGCAAGGATTACAGGGATTTCGCGGTGGAGCAGATGGGGCTGCTTGAGGGGATTTGCACGAAGCCGATGATGGGAGAGTTTCTGCTGTACCGGCAGGGGAAATATTTCGGAGGAATCTACGACAATAGGGTTC
>ERZ779852.3292-NODE-3292-length-11756-cov-44.175626_pt1 | contig 11756 bp, 9 predicted proteins | sample MGYA00511559_ERZ779852 | MGnify/ENA primary metagenome ERZ779852 (study PRJEB29588, sample SAMEA2157977) | human gut metagenome | biome: human gut; feature: human-associated habitat; material: faeces | place: Denmark | collected 2008/2010 ...
TTGATGACCGGCGCCTGCCATCATTTATGACCCGTGTTGGTCTTAATAGAAGACCCGAGCAAGGTACAAAAGGCTGTTCTTTCGATTGCCGGTGCAAAGATACAACATTTTCGGCAGAATGCAAGCTTTCACCCTAACTTTCTATGCTGAAAATGACGTAAGTAGTTGATAGATAATACTTTCTGTCGTTTTCTATCAGAACTTTATTGCAGAAACATTGCAAAACAGGAAAATACGCATTGAAGGTAGCCGAAGAAACGTGAAAAGCGGTCATTAAGGTCAAGGTCATTAAGGTCATTAAGAAAATGGGAATCGGTCATTTTGAGCTATAGTATATATAAATATTATTTATATATATACTATAGGAAAATGTTTTTCCCCCGAAACCTTAATGACCTTAATGACCTTGACCTTAATGACCGGATAGAATATTTCTGTTTTAAAGACTTGCAGTAAATAAGGTAACGTATCGTAATTAGTTGTTTATTAAATATTTATACCAGTATATTAAAGTTGCTATTAATGTTTTTATGTATAAGTATAATCTACATTCTCTAGTGCCGGAAATGAGTTCTTACATTGCTTTTTCTCCTCTCTTTACCTCATTCTACCCCTTATTTACCCCTCGAATTTGTCAAAAATACGTCAAGTCTGAGACAGATTTATGTCTGAGGAGGGGCATTTTTCACCCCTAGTAGAGGGGGTAAAACTCCTTCCTAACCCTCTAATTATTGCTTCTTATCTTCTAAAACTCAAAAACTGCTGATTTTCATTTCCTGCATATAAGAGTAAGGAAGATTTACATTTTTCAGCTTACAAAGCTTTTGCCCCTACAGGGCGCCTTGCTGATTGCTATCATACCCAGGTCGATCCCCTTGGCTAGGAACTTTGGGACCTTCAGCCCGTAGTATGGTAACCATTATTTACATAATCAGCTTTTTCCCCATCTCGTTGTCTAGAGGTTTAAAATCCCTTTTTACTGAGTTTTCTGCTATTTTCTGTTAATATTTGCAATAAAATATAGATGTTTTCGCAATTATTTTATAATTTTGGGGCAATTTTGCATTTAATGTGCAGGTGTTAGTTATCGTCAAGGCTGGTTGTCAGCCAAGACATTTGTTTAATTAGAATCGAAGTCACTTTAAAAAGTGCCCCCGAGTCTTTAAAATAGAATAATAAGAAACAGATAGTAAAATAGAATATAACATATAGAATATAGACGCTGATTATCTGACACTTCTACGGTATTCAGAACCTGCAATTCAGAAATTCGGTAAGAAGACGGTGACAGCAAGGCGTCCACTCCTCTACGGCGTGGGCAGTACTTGTTTGTGCCTTACCGAAGGTTCTTGCAGGTACCCGAATACCGGTACTTACAGGGAACCCCACGCCGCTTATTTAAACAACATAACAATTCAAACCTAGAAAAGTAATATGCAGACAGAGGAAATACCCAATACTGATAATAACTACAATTCTCTTCTGAAGATTTCATCAGAAGAAGATCTTTTTGTGGAAGATGAAGTAACAGGAGTCAAGAAATACACTCCAGTAACAACTACTGATGTGGGTCAGTTTAAGAGAGAGGCAGAACATTTGTATAAGGAGATTCAGCATGCTAAAGATGTATTTAAATGGAATGCAGGAAAGCATAAAGGTCTTACCTGTTATTTTCATATTTACCAGAACCTTGCCAAGCAGTTGACAGATTTTCTTAAATATATTCATACGCTCCATAAGAAAGTCTACATTTCCATCTACAAGAGCTACGATGATGAATTCATGGGGATTTATACTGATGTTTTAGAGAAGGTTCTCCAGGATATTCAGACCATCGCCCGGAAGCATTCAGACTATTTGCTCGATAAGGAAGAGGAGTATGGTCAGATTCCCTATGCCAAGGCTATTTTCGAGCAATGCAAGAAGCTAAAAGTTCCTGCCGGAGACGACTTTCCCCAGTTTGATTCCCATTACAGGAACTTTGTCTCTACCGGTTTGCAGATGTCTTTGGCAGAAACCATCTCCACAGTAAGTACTATTTGTGCCGATTTCCTAGCCTTATACAGAACCCGTCTTTTCCGCACCGACCGTGAGGCTGTTATTATTTACCATTATATCAAGCGAATTTTCGACGAGGGCACGCTACCTGACCATCTGAAACGTGAGGTAAAGGTAAAGAAACGTCATCTGAGAGAGAGAAGAATAGATATTACCACTTTGAGCTTGCAGAAAGTAATGAATGATATTGAAGGGAAATACAACACTTATACGCTTTGTTCTGACTGGTTTGAGCGAGAGGAGGATGAGGAAGAAGAACTTGTCCGTACGCTAGTCAGGGAGCAGGCTTTGCCCGAGGATTTTGAAACGCTGTTCAAGTATCAGGGTGAGCATAAAATGTGGGAGGCAGAAATTGCCAGGGCTGATGATTTTGAGCGTAACAGCGATTCGTTCTTTGTGAACTGGGTAGATTCCGTGAAGTTGGAGGAGAAGTTGAAGTTCTGGATAAAAGGCAACATTACGTCTCAGCAAAGCTGGTACATAGTCTGGTGCCTGATGAAATATACTTTCCACATGGTGCGTGATAATCAGGACAAGGCTGCCTTTGCCGCCCGCATGAACCTGATGTTTCCGGATGCAGAAAAGAAATGTGTGGTGGAGTCGTTCCGCAAGCAGGAAACGCAGAAGAACCACAACCACCATTTTTCGGAGTGGCTTGCAGAATCTGATAAAGATTATTCCAAAGCTCACGAGCTTTATGATAAGCTGAAGAAGGAAGAGGAATATAGGAGAATAGTTTGAGGGAGAAAGAGTAGGGAAGGTGCGATGGGAGGGCGCCTTCTCTTTTCTCTCTACATATCTCTTTCTTTTCCTTCTTTTTGAAAGAAAATTCTAGAATTTCTTGGCAGTTTCAATAAAAAAGTTTATCTTTGCGGCAGATTTACAGAATCTAAATTGATAATTTATGGGTAGATACATCAACCCCTTTACCGATTGGGGCTTCAAGCGTCTCTTCGGTCAAGAATTCAGCAAGGACTTGCTGATTAATTTTTTGAACGACTTGTTTGAAGGTGAGTTTCAAATCAAGGACGTAACATTCAAGGATAAGGAACAGCTTGGAGATACTAATGATCTCCGTGGCTGCATCTTTGACATCTATTGTGTTACCGACGATGACAAGCATTTCATCGTTGAGATGCAGAACAGATGGGTACCTTTCTTTGTGAATCGTTCCATCTATTATGCTAGTAAGGCTTTTGTTGCCCAACGCAAGAAATTTGATGAAGCTGGTGTCCGCACAGCTATTTTATACCAGTTTGTACCGGTTTATGTGGTTTGCATCATGAATTTTATGCCAAAGGAGCATGAGGTGACAAAGTTTAGGACAGACGTTGCTTTGAGGGATAAGTCTAGTGACTCGATGTTTTCTGACAAGCTTCGTTTCATCTATCTTTCTCTTCCTTTCTTTGATAAGAGTGAGGAAGAATGCGAGACAGGTTTTGAAAAATGGATTTATGTTTTGAAGTATATGGAAGTATTGGAAAGATTGCCTTTTACGGCACAGAAGAAGATATTCGATCATCTTGCTAAATTGGCGGATGTTCGTTGTTTGAGTAGTGAGGAGCAGGAAAAATACGATGAAAGTATTAAGGCCGCCGATGATTACTACTCCGGCCTTTATGGTTCTTATATTGAAGGCGAGGAAAAGGGTATTGCTAAAGGTCGTGCAGAAGGTGAATTGTCTAAAGGTTTGACTGTAGCGCGTAACTTGTTGGCTATGGGAATGTCTTGGTCTCAAATCATGCAGATAACAGGATTGACAGAAGAAGAATTGAAGCCGCTGCATTCGTAGTGAATGTTATCAGGAATGCAAGAAAGAATTGACTGATTTGCAGAAACTTATGTTGGATATGCTGTCAGAGGATTCTAAAATGATAATATCAGAATTAGCAGGAAAAATGGGGATGTCTGCAAGAAAGGTTTTTCGGGAGCTTAAGTCTTTAAGAGAAGAATTTCAGATTCTAAAACATGAAGGTGGTCGCAAGAATGGTTATTGGGTAGTTTGCAACAACTAACCGGCTTGTTTCCGCAAGCAGGAAACCCAGAAGAACCACAGCCACCATTTTTCGGAGTGGCTTGAAGGCTCCGATCCCGATTATCATACCGCCCAGGATCTGTATTATAAGCTGGCGAAAAGGGATGGTTATATGAGAAGTATTTGAGTTGGTATAGGAAAGTAGAGAGGAAGATTTAGAGATAACTATCGTCCCTGGGTATAAAAACAAGGATAATTCCGGTAATATTCTACGGCGTTTTTGAAAATATTCCGTAGAATATTACCGATTTTCAAAAAAAATATTGTATTTTTCGATAATAGAGGGCTTACATACAATCCCGAATTGCAGTTGCTTACAGAAAGTTTTGCGACAGACGCAGCACGTATAGTTCGCTGGAAAGCATTTCTGAAAAAGATTCAATGGAAAGAAACTCTTGATTTCAAGACTGTTATGGAAGTAATAAGGGAAAGGTTGTAGCCTATGGCTGAAAGATATTGGGGAAAGTAGTGCGTTGTGGAGTCGTCTCGCAAGCAGGAAACGTAGAAGAACCACAACCACCATTTTTCGGAGTGGGTTGAAGGCTCCGATCCCGATTATCATACCGCCCAGGATCTGTATTATAAGCTGAAGAAGATGGAGGATTATAAGAGAAGTATTTGAGAGAGAAGATTGGAGGGAAGGTGCGATGGGAGGGCGCACCTTCTCATATATTTTGCAAGTAAACTTCACACGTTCTGAAAGGGCAGAAGAACCTAGCTATCCCATAATTTCTTTAATTAGTTGGTTCTCATTAGTTTTCATTTGGTTTGCAAAGTCGTCATATGATTTACAATTTTGTGGAATTGCTAAGGCGTAAATATACATAACTCCATTGTAGCCGTTTTTATTCATTCTTTCTGAAATGGTTTTATTTTTCTCGCCGATTAACGGACATATAATGCCACTTTTTTGAGATTTTAATCTGAACATATATGTAACTATTTGATTAATATCATCTATAGCTATGTCTAATTTATTCCCGCTTTGGGCGTATTTTTTATATTTAGCATCGAGGACAAAATCCTTTTTCCAAAAATCAGGATATCGTTTTCCACCATGCTCAAAAAGATAAATAGCACCTGTTCCTTGTTTGTTTTGGGGATGATTGAAATCATAATCACACAATAGGGTATTTAGATATTCTTCCCATAACCAGGCTCCATCAAACAATATTCCACTTACGCTTCCATCTCCGTCACCATATTTCATATCTTCCTGATTAAGTATCTGTATACATATTTTTTGGAGTGCATTGTAGCCCGTATAATATGGATGGCGGCAAGGCGTCAAATTTTCATGTATAATCTTTAATCGGTCTGAATGTCTGTAACATGGCGTATATGATATTACTTTACTAACATATTCTTCCACAACTTCGTTAGAAGAGAGAATCATGTCACCTAAAGGTATTGTTCTTATGTACTCAATGGTGTGACGTATTAATTCCATTACTGCATTATCATAGCAGAATTCTTCTGTATCGTATGAGATGTTTCCACAAAATGGAATATTCTCTCTGATATGTCGGCTGATGTCAATAGTCCCCCGTACATTAGAGTCATTATATTGGACTTTGCGGTATTCTTTATAGATTCCTTGTTTCATTGCAGTTTTCAGCATAGATGGAAACATAAGAACAAGAATTTTTAAGATATTCTCTTCAGTGGACATAAAGTCCAAATTGAAGATATTATATGAAAACACCTTCTGTAGCATATAATGCATGAAGAAATCATTTTGATCATTATCGAAACGTGAATATATTTTCAAATATTGGTTATTACGTCCGATAAAACCCATGATGTTTCCAGTCTTTATTCTAACTGAACTACCCTCATTAGCATAGATACTTACAATAGAATTTTCCCCAATTTTATCATTAGAATCCTCAATGTCAAGAGGATAGATAAGTAGGTTTTCTTCTTCGCATAATTGCTTTATGGGTTTATTCGCAATATAAAGCAGTTCTTCAACCTCACTAAGAGGATAAACCTTACCTAAATAGTCATTGTCTTGAATTGTTATCATTAGTGCTTACTTTTCAATTAAAGAATCAAAATAAATTTCCTTTAACTGCTCCAATCTTATATCAGCATTATTGAACACACGTAAGTATTCTTTAAGAAGCACCTCTATATGCATATTCCATAATGCAGTGAAATCACCATTATAATGGTCTTTGTCAAGCTTCATAAAATAAGCAGGACCAATCTGATAAGCTGAGCCTAGACCACGCATGCTAGATATTTCTTTATTCAAAGCCGTTATTACTTTTAATGCCTTTGCACAAGTATCTGGATCAAGTTTTTCTGATAGCATGTCAGTACGGTCCTCGGGTTTAATCACCTTCCATGCAAAACGTCTACGTAAGGCAAAATCAATACTTTCAATACTACGGTCTATATCATTCATAGTTGCTATGATATAGACATTTTCAGGCACATAAAAGCCATTGGCAAACTCGTCAGTTTTGCCAACGAGATTCTGATATTGAGTTTTCACCTTACCTTTTCTACCTCTGTATCCTGGATCTATTGCGTAAAAAAGTTCACCAAATATTTTCGAAAGTTCACCTCGGTTTATTTCATCGATAATGAAAACATATGGTTTTGGCTCTTTTTCTGATAAAACGTCAATGTATTCCTGATTATCTTCTTGAACTTCCTGATCTGCTTTTAATTCAGCTTCATTAAGTTCATCTTCTTCCTTCATCTTATAAAGCATATAAAGAACTGCTGCATATATTCTTTCTCGACTCGAATTAGTTTTTATACTTTTTAATGAGTCGTAGTCTGGAAATTTTTTAGACATTTTATTTAGAGTTTTATATGAAATGGATGGGCCATACGTGTAACCTTTAGATTTGTTAACTCCAAACTTAGCATATATAGTTTTTCCATTTTCACAGTATACTTCAAATTCTTTACCACTCAATCTTTTAATGCTTGTAATTTCCTTGTTCGCAATTTTGTCTACTAGCACATTGTAATAGTAAGATAGGTCTTTTTGGTCATCTTCATCTGTTTGGGGGTCATCTTCATTTTTCCTAACTGTCTTTTTATTTGCTATGGCATCTTTACAAAATATCTTAAACACTCCATCTTGTCTTTTAAATTCTATTTGACCAGCAGCATCACGACAGGGTCTTAATCCCTCTACAAAATCTGTATAGGAATAGGATGGGTGAAATTGAACAAATTCAATTTTTGCTCTCATCGCTCTTGCAATTTGTTTTGCAAGATATGTTTTACCAGTGCCTGGTGCACCAGTAAGAACTAGATTCTTGTTTGCTTTTAACAGTTCAATGTATGATTTGATATTTTTCATTTTTCTACTTTAAACTATATCTTTATTTACACGAAGAGATGATGCTGACATCATTATCAAAGAAATGAGCGGACAAATACTTTCAATGCGCCTGGAACAAACAGAAGTATAAGCAGCAAAGCTGGGCATAAGAAGATAATTCCAACTAGTACTACTATATTGCCCTGGGCTAGGAGCTTTTGGACCTTCAGCCCGTACTTAAACCACATGCGAAAGTTCAGTTGTCTATATAAAATCCATCTACCAGCTGACTGGGAACGCTTTTATTACTTATTCGAGACTTCGAACTTCTTCTAAAATTTTGGGAAGTTGAATGCGTGCTTCCTCGATAGCTTTTTTTCTTGCCTTGAACATATTATCGTAAGGGTAAGATGTCATGACGGCATCATAAACATCGTTAGTATCTTTAGTTTTATAACGACCAAATTTATAACGACTATTTTTTGTTTTCAGACTACCGAGATAAATCACAAGTGCAATCAATTTGTCGCTTATATTCTCAAATGATTTATATTCAGAAGATTCTCTTACTTTAATGAATGCACCACCGTAATCACAATTTATAGAATACGTACCTTTTTTGAAAGCCCGTTTCATAATATTTGTATAGCACGAAAGTTCTTTTTCGGAATAATTCTTCTCTGGATATATATCATTTGTTATATCTTTAAATCCAGCATTTAGCAGAGCTCGAAAAAAATGAACTTTCTTTTTTGTTTCTTCGTCTTCTTTATTCATACTGTCTGACTTAACCGGTGCTGTCGAGGGCTTTTATTTAGATACATTTTATTGCGGAGTATTATACCAGCGGTCACACGTATAGCGTGTTTGACTTACGTCGTATAGCGATACAACTGGGCCGTACTGAAGATAGATAAAAGAAGCCGGATTGTCCTTTAGTAGGTAACTACCTAAAGTGACAGTACCATTCTTTGTCTCGTAGGTAGTTGTGAAGTCTATCACGTCACCTATTACAAACTGTACGGTTCCATCGGCATTGAAAATCATTTTTGCTTCATATGTTTTCATTGTGCCGTTTTTGGTGTCCGTCAACTGAACCTTATTGTACCATGTGCCATGTAAAGCCCCATCGTGGATTGTCTCGTCTGTCTTGTCTTCTGTCATGTTCTTATGGTAGTAAATATAGCAAGACTTTCCATCTGTACCTGTACCAACGATATATGGCTTTGGCTCTGTTATCGTTATTGAGCCAGGTTTGTCAGAACTGATAGTTCCACCAGATGTATCTTTCTCAGTATGTACGTTGCTATATGTACCATGGAAAAACTTGCTAGCATCAAAATTTGGTTGGGTACTCGATGTTATTGCTGCTGTTAGTCGGTTGCCATCTAACTGCCATGTTCCGAAATAAAGGTAAGCTTGGCTTGTCAAACCGCCAGTTGTAACGTTTGCGCTACTTTCGCATACCAATAGGTGGTTCTTGTAGAAAGAATAAGTTTCGTTGCCAATGGTCCACTCTTTACCAGGGAGATATTCACTTGCGGCAATCAAATCATCTTTGTCACCATCATCGTCGCTGCTACCGCAGGCAGTTAGTGATATGGTGGTAAATGCTATTGCCATGAGGGCGATAATTTGGCGTAATGTCTTCTTAGATTTCTTCATTTTCTGATGTTTTTGTTAATATCTAAATATTTGTTTGCAAAGGTATAAATAAACTTCGAGAAAACCACTGTTTTTTGAAGTTTTTTTAGCAAGCAAGGAGTATTTATTTTTTTGTTTGTGATGGTGATGGCTCTATTAGCATTATAATTGTTATCATAATCATCCCAGAATGCATCATCTTTGCATTTGACGTTCACGTCTTTCGTCCTCTTTCTCGATTTCTTTTCCGGTCTATGTTTAAAAATGTTAAGTTGAAACGTAATAGTACATTTTCTCTATAAAACTAGTTTGATTATCAAAAAAATGAATTACCTTTGTAGGGCAGTTTATAAACTGTTTCTGGAGCTACAATCGGTTAAATTTAAAAATTTCTACAACATAAGGTTGTAATTGTAAATAAACGTATTTTAATATGGATGACGATAGAAAATTTGAAATTTCTTCAGCAGTCGGTACTACAGTATTCTTTATTTCCTGCATTGGGATAGGTAGTTACGAAGAAGCTGTGCATGAAGGCTATGAAAGCATTCATGAAAAGTTGCCTATGGAAACCGTCTTTACAAGTAGTTTGGTCACGGGGATTGTATTGGCTATAATAACATGGTTGATTGTTACTTTTGTGGATTGTCTCAAAAGGGCAAAAGAAAAAGATGAGTTAACAACATGGGGGCTTTTTAAGAAGGATGTATTCTCTAAAAATACTTTGTTGGCATTAACTATTCTGATTGTCGTTTCAGTTCTAATTGCTTTTCTTGGAATATTGTTTATAGGCTTGGCTATTTTCTTTTTACCTCTATTGAAGGGAAAATTTAAATGATGGCAGGATTATTATTCTGCCACCAATACGACTCCAACCTTCACTCTTTTACCACAATGTGGGCAGAAAGTTTCTGTTTGAATGATAGGGGTCTCCAACTCAACCTCTTGTATTGGTTCAGCTTTATTATCATTTGCCGGTAATTCTTCTGCAGTGTCTTCTGTTTCAGAATAGAAAAGATCTGTAATGTCGCAGCCGATGGCCACCGCAATATCCTCCAGCTTTTTCACGGTAGGATTGCCTTTTATTATTGATGTCAAACTTTGAGGAAAGACGTTTAATTTTTCGCCAAGTTGAACTTGGGTCATATTATGATCAGCCAATGCTCTTTTAATATCTAACTTTTTCATAATTCATACCTTATTAATTATTATTTTCGTTTTCCAACTCCAAGTGTGATGATTGGGAGAGTTTCCCTATACGTCGTGCTTGTTAGTTGTATGATAGCATCAACATGAAGTGAAAGCTATAATGAATGCAAAATAAGCATTTCGGACTCAGTTTATCAATTCAAGTATGAATAGAGATTTATCATTTTAGTTTCTCAATCTTACTTTTTGGCAAATCTGTTATTTGCATAACTGTTTCTATATCCATGCCAGCATCCAACATCTTTTTGGCTATTTGGAGAGCTTTCGAGTTTTTACCTTCCTCACGCCCTTTTTCCAAAGCCGTATCTATAGAGTTCTTGACATCACGATACGCCTTCAAACTATCCTCATATTCTTTCAACTCTGTTGGGGTGAACTTTGCAATCTCGGCCTCCTCAAAGAGTTTAGTAAACACTTTCTCTTTCAAGGCAGCAGGACGCTCATCCAATCGGGAAAGGTTTTTCAATACATATAACCACTTATCATAAAGCGTGTCAAGCTCCTCTTCTGTCTTGTTGAACTTCGCTATCTCAACATACTTGAAAGAAAGTTTGTCATTAAAAACCTTAAGAGTCTTCTTGTCAAGCAAGCCCACATCATGGTTGATATCATTTTTGTCAAATGCCTCTTCTTCCAAATCGAAATTCAGCAGAGCAACAGTGTAAACATGTTCAAGCTTGAAGTTCCATTCAGCCCCCTTTGGAGCCTGTTCACGGATAGGAAAAGTAGAATAGAACAAAGAACGATCCTTGAAGTACTTCTGATAAGCATTCTGCATCTCAACGATGAACTTTTCACCACGCTCATTTTCGCAATATACATCAAAAATGGCCTTGCGCTCGGCAAAAACATCACCAACGTGCCCACTATTCAAGTACTTCACATCCTTGATGACCTGAAAACCGTCAAACAGTGAATTCAAGAAATTGATGAGCAAATCCTTGTTGGGCTTTGTTCCAAAGATACGCTTAAAACCAAAATCGGTAAGCAAGCTAATATAACGTTCTTCTATCCGTTTCATATCCATTTCCTTTTAAAACGTTTAACTGAATTGTAGTGCAAAAATAAGCATTTATTTCGAATTATAAATATTTGGAGTGTTAAAATGTTGGTTGTGGGGGTAATTTTTCCCAAGATTCCTACAATTTTTCCCAACGATGGGAAAAATGAGTTTTTTTTATTAGGAAAAGGGGAATGATTTTCTCTTTTTCTTTACTTTTGACTCTCGTTTCCTTCTTCTTCTTACTTTTTCCCAAGAAATGCCCGATTTTTCCCAAATACGTGGGTTTTTCGGGGGAGTTGTGGGAAAGGGATTGTTTTGCCTTTGTTTTCGCAGTACTTTTGCAGCGTCGAAGAAACAAGACAACGCTGAAATGGTTTGGTGCTCTTGAAACCTCTTCGTACAATTATATAATATGTATACTCAGATTATGAGAGTGGTGCAGCAGGGTGAGACCTTCGCTGTGCAGAGTCAGAAAAGTGAGAACGGACAGATGATGAAATGCAACATCGTTCTCCAGG
>ERZ779852.3294-NODE-3294-length-11754-cov-3.467219_pt1 | contig 11754 bp, 12 predicted proteins | sample MGYA00511559_ERZ779852 | MGnify/ENA primary metagenome ERZ779852 (study PRJEB29588, sample SAMEA2157977) | human gut metagenome | biome: human gut; feature: human-associated habitat; material: faeces | place: Denmark | collected 2008/2010 ...
GACGTTGTAATATGTAAATTAAAATTCGTCCAAAATGACAATAAAATCTATTTGTTAACAAATGTTAAGATAAATTTTCTTCGGCTTATACCCTTTATTTATAAGCTTTTTCAGGTTTTGACATGGCTGAAAGTCCATGCTGGCATGCAATTTTACAATCCAAAAATTTTTTATTAAAGTACAGGGGATAAAAATTAATTTGATTTTCTTTTCACGAGGAAAATTGAAAGGGGAAAACAGGATGAGTATTAACAATGTATCTAATTTTTATGGCAAAGATTATGCCGCTGAGTTTGGTAAAAAATGGGAAGCTCAAATAAATGAAAACCAAAAACAATTATCTGGCATGGGCGTAACTGTTCCTATTGGACAATCAGTTGATAAAAAACCTGAATTAACAGGATTACAAGTTGAAAAATCAGACGTTACTGCAGAAAAAATTGATAGAGAATTGACTTCTGATAAAGCTATTAAACAAGCTGAAAAAGAAGCTCAAAAAGCATTTGTTGAATACGGTTCAGAAGATGGTAAAAAAGTTTCTGAAAAAGATGCAAAAAAATTAGCTAAAAATTATGTTGAAAATGAACAACATAAAGAAGAAGTTAAAGGTACTCAAGTATTTATAGATAAAAAAGCTTACAAAGCAGCTGAAAAAGAACGTAAACAAAATTACGAAAAACTATATGATACATACAGAGAACAAGGTTTTACAAGAAAAGAAGCAAAACGTAAAGCTAACGCTCAACTTGCTGATAATGAGTACATTCACGGAAGAAAAACTCGTAAATTTGTAGAAAATAACAGAGCTTATTTCTACGATGAAAACGGTAATTTCTCAAGTGACAAATTTAAACAAAAAGCCGTAGAATTTGCAAACATCAATACTCAAGATGATGAAACATTGAACTATCACTTGAGTTTGAAAGAAAGACGTGCAGCAGCACAACAAGAAGGCGTAAATGCAAAAGTAATTAAAAATATTGCAAAAGCATCAAACTTAGATTACGAAAAAGATAATACAAATCTATATCGTACCGCATTTGTAGCAACAACTACAGGTGCAGGCATCGGAATTGGAAGTTTGTTTCACATAGGTTCATCAGCTGCAGCTGCAGCAGGAGCAAGTTCATCAGCAACTGCCGGAGCAGGTGCAGGAGCTGCCGCAAGTGGAGCAGCTGATGCAGCCGCAAGTGCAGCAGCCGCAGCATCAATTAACGGAGCAGCAGTTGGAGGAATATCAGGCGCAGCAGCAGGTGTTGGCGGTGCAGGTTTCTTAGCAGACAAAGGTGTAAATGAAAAACGAGTTTACGCACCAGGCAAACCAGAAGAACCGGCTCACAAACCGGAAACACCGGAACACGACTTAATTCCGCCACAAGCACCAGCTGACACACCGGCTCAACCAACTCCACCGGCTCAAATTCCTTGTCCTGAAGATAAATGGGAATCTGAATATTGTGACCACAAAGTTAAAAAAGGTCAAAACTGGTCAACAGTAATCTTAGGAAAAGTTGAAGTTAACGGTAAAAAACCTCAAGGTCATGTTTTGAAAGCACTAATTCACGCAGAAAAAATTAAACACGGCGTAACAAACTTTAAACTAAATACAATGCCTTCAACAATGAGGTTGTACACAGATTACTCAGACTTGTTGGAAAATGCTGAAATCATGAAAAAATATCCTGAATTGAGATATTTGAAAGATGCACAAATTACATTGAAATGTAATGGAAAAGTTGCAAGTCAAAACGGCAGACCAAGAACTCCTTATACTGCTTTCACAGGTGCAGCAGTTGGAACAAACAGATACAAACAAAGTTGTAATGACAACGAACCTATAAGATACTAATTATAGTATTCAATAAACATTGAAAAAGGTGGGAAAACAATTCTCACCTTTTTGGTTTTATATAGCTGTTTTAGTGAGAAGTGAGTAGTGAATAGTAAATAGTGAGTAGACCTTATCAGTAGAATTATTTTCTTTCATATTTTCAACAATTCTAATCTTTTCCCTCGCCACTTGGGGAGACAAAGGGAACCGCAGAGCTGTGCGATGCGTGTGACCCTGTCTGCCTTGTGCTGAGGGTGCCTGAAAGGCAGGAGAGGGGTTCAAACCACAAGATACTGAAACAAGTTCAGCATGACCATAATCTGTCATTGCGCACTTGTTGCGCAATCTATTGATTTGTTTACTGTCATTACGAGGAGCGAAGCGACGTAGTAATCCCATTCATATTAAAAATAATGAGATTACGACGCAAACTAAAGTTTGCTCGTAAAGACAATTTAGGGCTATGTGCGTAGCACTTGATAAAATTTGAAAAATATGTTAATATTCGATTAAGTTAATATTATTAGAAGGGTAGCTTTATGAAAAATATAGTTGTTTATACAGATAAAAACGAATCAAAACTTGCTGATGTTTTGGCACAAATTGATGATACAAATGTTAGGATTGAAAATGCAGAAAATCTAAAAGATTATGAAATGCTTAACCCGGGCTTGGTTGTTGTGGAAAGCGTTCCAAATATTAAAGATGTGTTGATGACTACAAAGTTTAAAGCTCCAACTCTTTTTATTGGAGAGGTTTTTAAAGGAGCAACAGTTAGAGCGGTAATTTTTGATTTTATCAAAACTCCTGTTGACAACCTTGAACTTGTTATTAGAGCGAATGCACTTTTGAAGTACAAGGAACTTCGTGATAAATTAAAAGTTGTTTCTACAACTGATGAACTTACAGGTTTGCATAATAGAAAATATATGCAAGAACGTATGGAACAAGAAATTTCTCGAGCAAGAAGATATGGTACAAAATTGTCTTGCTTGTTGTTTGATTTAGACTTTTTCAAGGTTGTAAACGATATTTACGGTTATGAATGGGGCGATGTTTTACTTCGTTCTATTGCTGATAAATTGAAACAATTAATTAGAAAAGAAGATATTTTAACTCGTTACGGCGATGAAGAATTTCTATTAATTCTTCCAAACACTTCTGAAGAAAACGCATTTTTGTTTGCGGAAAGATTTAGACGTGATATTGAAAGAATGGAATTTATTCCTGCAGGAGAAGAAGAAAGACATCCGATTACGATTTCAGGTGGCATTGCGACTTATCCTTGTATAGAGGATACAGAAGAAGACGCTAATACGATTATCAGATATGCTGAACATGCTTTGTATAATGCTAAGAAACGTGGTAAAAACAAGATTGTTCAATTCTCTCAAATTAATTTGGGTGAATAAAGATTTGATATGTTATAATTCACTTGCAAATCTTTTTACATAAGGTGACGGAATTATATGTTAATTTTTTCTATTTTTTTGGAAAAAGTTATTCAATATTTCGGTACATTCTTTTTCCATAATTCCACCGTAGACTTTTAATTTTGAATTAGCGATTTTTCTTAGGTCAATTTTTGAGCCTAAAGCACCGTAATTGTGGTCATAAGCACCAAAATAAACTGTTTTTATGCGAGAATTTATTATTGCCCAAGCACACATTGGACAAGGTTCAAGGGTTACATACATTTCGCAATCATCTAAGCGCCATTTTTTTAATTTTTGTTCGGCTTCTCTTATTGCAAGAATTTCCGCATGTGCGGTGACATCGTTTAGCAATTCCTTTTGATTAAAGGTTTCGGCTATAACTTCATTGTCTTTTACGATTAATGCTCCAACAGGGATTTCTCCGTTTGCTTGTTTGGCTAATTTTATTGCACGTTCCATTAGATAACCTCAACTGCGTTAGACAAATTCAAAACGAGTTCAACGCAAAAACCGCAAGTTTCATCGCTATGAAGTTTGATTTCACCATTCATTGCTTCAACTAAACCTTTTACGATAAACAACCCTAAACCTGTTCCCCGAGTGGTTCTGGTTGTATTATCATCAAGTCTGATGAATTTTTCAAAAAGTTTGTTTAATTTGTCTGGCGGAATAACGTCACAATCATTTTTTACATAAATAATAGCTTTATCTTCTTTTACAGTTACATCAACAGTAATTTTCGAGTTTTCATTTGCATATTTTGCAGCATTTTCTAACAAATTTACAAACACTTGAATTAATCTGTCTTTGTCGGCATCAACAAGTGGAAAATCTTCTGCGATGTTGAATACAATTTCTTTTTGGGCTTTGTTCTTGATGAGAATTTTGGCTTCTTCTAAAACTTCCGGAATCCAAACTTGTTCAACTTTAGTTCTAAGTCGCATACCTTCAATGTCAGGGATTGTCAACAAATCTTCAATTAAGCGTTTTAGTCTTTCAGATTGTTCTTTAATTATTCTTAAAGATTTTTGACGAGTTTCCTCATCAATCGTAATATCTTGGCGCATTAATCGGGAAGTGTAACCTTGAATACTTGTTAGTGGAGTTCTCAATTCGTGACTTACTGTGTCAATAAGGTTTGAACGAAATTCGTTTAATTGTTTTAATTCAACGTTATTTTTCTTTAGTTGAATATAAGATTTGTGAATTTCTGTTGCCATTCTGTTAAATTCAAAAGCAAGGAAAATAATTTCGTGTGGAGTAAAAGCAGTTGTTAAAAGTCTGATTTGGCGCTCGTAATTTCCTTTGGAAATCGCAATAATACCTTTGAAAAGTTGGCGGATATTGATATACAGGTAATATGTATATAAACCGACTACAAAAATGATAGTTAGGGTTGCAAATAAGCAAGAAAGAATGATTTTTAAACTGTTATTTGTAATTGCTTTTTTAGTAACTTTTTCGGTTGTATTTACGATAATTGTAATTTTAGGTTCATTTTTTGAAACATAGACGAGAGGTTGGTTTTTTACATCCCCAAATACTATCGGGCTGTTTTTGCGCAATTTTTTTGGAAGAAGTGACATTGTTTTTTTGTATGCTTCTTCTGTATAATTGTGTTCAGCAATTAAATCCCCATCATTAGAAAGCACATATATTTGGCGTTTGTCATCAGATAGAGATTTGAACAATTCATCTTTAATTGCATCAAGTTTGTATGTCGCAACAAGATATTCGTTGTCACTAATTTTTACGGGAATGGTCGCTTTTTTATTTTTCTTGTTTTGTTCGTGAATTTTGTTTAGTTTTTTAGCGTTAACAATTTCTAACTTTTCGCAATCAGGCAGGGATTTTACAACTTCATGCAAGTAAGTCGTTTTTGCCGCAGGAGTTTTAAAATAATTCAATGAAAAAACAACTTGTTCAAGGTTACTTGAAACTGTTTTGTTGAAAAAATCAATTTCATCAGAAACCATGTTTGCAATTAGAACAGCGGACTCTCTTAGTTGATAACGCATTGATTGCTGGTTAATATTATTGATAATAAAACCGCTTATAGACATTGGGACAATTACCGCAAAAACAAATACTACGGCAATTTGTTCAACAATTTTAAAATGTTTTCCAAACATATTATTCTTCTCCAAATGGAGTTAACTTATAACCTACATTTGTTACGGTGTGAAGATATTTTGGGTGTTTTGTGTCGGGTTCTATTTTGTTTCTAAGCCCGCCAACATGCACTCTTAGCATTCTAACATCTTCATCACTATCATACCCCCAAACTTCATCTAACAATGTGGCTAAAGTAACAGGAGTATTGAAATGTTGTATTAGGCAATAAAGAATTTCAAATTCTGTAGGGGTTAGTTTAACTTTTTTGTTAACCACAATCGCTTCAAGTGTTTCAGGGAAGATTTGAATATCTCCTGCATTCAAAACTTCGTCAGACATAACAGTTTTATCTTCAATCTGATTTCTTCTCAAAAGCACTCTTATTCTAAGTAGAACTTCTTGTACGTCAAAAGGTTTAACTAAATAATCATCCGCACCACAATCAAAACCTTCTGTTTTATCGTCAATAGTTCCTTTTGCAGTAAGCATAAGTATTGGAATTGCAAGTTTTGCTTGACGAATATTTTTGCAAACATCAAAACCATTCATTTTAGGCATCATTACATCAAGTAAGATTAAGTCATAAGAATTGTTGAGAGCTTTGTTCAAGCCTTCCAAACCGTCTTTTGCAGTGTCAACAAAATATCCGCTTGCTCTAACGTCAAACTCAAGCAACTCTCTAATTTCGTCATCATCATCAACTATTAAAATGCGTTTTTCTGTCATATTTATCCCTTTTGTACCATAATATTATACAACATTTTGCGTTATTTCAATTGATTATAAAGAAATGTTTATAAAAGTGAAAGATGATGATTACACTTCATTATAAGTTTTAAAATGTGCTTTGCAGACTTCTTTTAGGCGATCTTTGCCATATTTTGCAATAAATTCGGCTGCAACATTTTTGACTAACCCTGAACAACCTTTTTGGAATTTCAAGCCGTAAGTTGCTTCCATTGCTTGCATTTTTTCAACAAAAGTCGCTCTAGCCAAAACTGATGCTGCGGCTACTGCAATATCGCTTTCTGCTTTACACATTTGCTCCAAGTGAATATTTCTTCCATTTTTCATTAATGCTGATTGGATTAATTTTTCATCCCCAAATTTGTCAGACAAAGCGTATTCACAATGATTGTGTTCAAGAATATTTTCAATTGCTCTGGCATGTCCCCACGCTAACAATTTGTTCAAGTTTTTTATGTTTGAATAAAGTTCATTATATTTAGAATTTGAAATTGCAATAATCGAATGCGGCGCAGTTTTTTTTATTTCTGCAGCAAGCATTAACATTTTTTTATCAGATAATTTTTTACTATCTTTAATCCCCAATTCTCTGAAATATTGAGCAGATTTTTCATCAGCCAAAACTCCGGCAATAACTAAAGGCCCGAAAAAATCTCCTTTCCCAGATTCATCTGTTCCGATATGTGCTATAAATTCTGTCATTTTGTCCTTTCATTGGAAATTCGATGTTGAGGTAGGTTAATCAGCACCCACCTACACATCCATCATTAGGGAGGAAAATTACTCTTTCCTGTTAGTAATTTTGTTCTTGCTTATCTTACCCCTTCAGGTACTGCCATTGGGATTGGAACTGGAGCTGCAGTAGTTTGAGGTTTTGTTGTTACCGCTGCTGCCGGTTTTGGGGTTTGATTTTGAATAGGTTTTTGTTGTTGCTGATCGATTTTTCTTACAGATTCTGGTAAAACCGGTTCTGTTTCGTTTAAATCAATTTCTTCTTGTTCTTCCTGTTTAGGTTTGGCAGCGGTATCGCCAATAACTTTATTTGGATTTACTGAACCGAATGGAACTAATTCTACTTGAGGGTAATTAAATTCAGCTTTTCCATAAGGTTCTGTTGCAACTTTCATTACATCTTTCCAAATAAGTGCCGGAACTGTACCACCTTGAATGGATTTGTTCATAACGGTGTTATCATCGTTTCCTACCCAAACACCTGTAACAATGTTTGGAGTATATCCCATAAAGTAAGCATCTTTGTTATCGTCAGTTGTTCCTGTTTTGCCGGCAGCCGGTTTCCCTATGTTTGCAGCACGACCTGTACCGTTTGTAATAACTGTTTTCATCATTGCAGTCATTTCCGCTGCGGTATTCATACTCAATTGGTGAGTAATTTTCGTTTTTGGAGCTTTGTAAACAACTTTTCCACGAGAAGTTTCAACTCTTTCGATTGCGTAAGGTTGAACGACATAACCGCCGTTTGCAAAAGCTCCATAAGCTCTTGTAAACTCAAACAATTTTACACCGTTTGAACCCAAAGCGATTGTATAGTCATATTCTAATGGAGTTTCAATTCCTAAAACTCTTGCAGTTTGGATTACTGAACGAATACCAACTTCTTTAATTAATCTTGCGGCACAAACATTAGAAGATACCATCAAAGCCGTATATACAGGAATTTTACCTCTGTATTTGTTACCGTAATTTCTAGGTGACCACTGACCGATTGTCAAAGGTCTGTCTTCAATCATATCGTTTGGAGAAATACCTTTTTCCATTGCTGCGGCATAAACGATAGGTTTGAAAGAAGATCCCGGTGGTCTAACTGCCTGAGTAACCCTATCATATTGGCTCTTTGTATAATCTTTCCCGCCTGAATATACGAGAATTTTTCCGTCAATCGGGCTAAACGAGAATACTGCAGCTTGGTTTTTCTCTCCGCCTAAGCCCCAACCTCTAAGGTTTCTTAAAATAGCTTCATTGGCTGCTTTTTGAGCTTTGTAATCAAGGGTTGTAACTACCTTATATCCGCCTTGAGAAATTTCTGTTTCGTCAAAGCCTAATCTTTCCAATTCTTTCATTACGTAATCACAAAAATACGGAGCTTTATTAGTTGTATAGAATTGAGGAACTTTTGCAAGGTGAACCTTTTCTTCTTTTGCTTTTTCGTATTCTTCTGTTGTAATGTATCTCATTTTATACATTCTTGTAAGAACCTGATTACGTCTTTTAACCGCCAAATCCATATTGTTGAATGGATTGTAAACGGATGGAGCTTGTGGCAAGCCCGCAATTAGTGCAAGTTCTGCCAAGTCACAATCTTTCAAATGTTTGTCAAAATATATTTGCGCAGCACCTTCAACACCATAAGCACCTGCGCCTAGATATACGTTGTTCATATACATTTCAAGAATTTGATCTTTAGAAATTGTTTTTTCAATTCTTGCTGCAATGAACAATTCTTTCAATTTTCTGTCAAAAGTTCTTTCGTTGTTAAGGAAAAGAACCCTTGCCAACTGTTGGGTAATTGTACTTGCACCTTGAACAACATGACCAGCAATTACGTTTTGCAAAGTAGAACGTGCCAAACCTGTGATGTCATAGCCGTGATGGCGGTAGAAGTTTTTATCTTCTGTTGCAATTAATGCTTTTTTCAAATTGTCAGGAATATCTTTCAAGTCAATTTTTTCGTAAGTATAAGCCGTAAATGTCTTGATGATTTCGCCATCACCTGAATAAATTTTGGTAACAATATTTGGTTTAAATTGTTCCAAATTGTTGATTGGCGGAAGTGATGACAAATAAAGTTCTAAAGAAGCGACACCGGCTAATGCGCAAGCGCAACTCATTATAAAAATAAATCTTATTGTTGAGAAAAAGCCACCGTTTTTTCTCTTAGAACTCTTTGATATATTTGCTCTTGCCATTTCTTTGGCAGTATAATTTTTTCTTACGTAATATTTTGACATGAATACTCCTTGTTAGGGACAATTTTATTATAAAAGTGTTTTATTCGCAAATTACAATGATTAGTCTTGTCTTAATTCAATATAATCGTGTAATGCTGCTTGCCAGTTTCTACAAATTCCGTTATTATCCATAACACTATGTGCAGGGCGTTTGGCAGGGCGTGGGAATTCTGCAGTTGTGCAAGGTTGAAGATTTACATCTAATCCTGCTTGAGCAAAAATTTCTTTTGCAAATCCGTACCAACTTGTTGAACCAGAACCGCATACGTGATAAGTCCCGTAAGGTTTTGATAATAACTTCACTATTCCATTTGCGAGTTCTACAGTCCAAGTTGGACATCCAACTTGATCATCAACAACTTTAACTTCTGCTCTGTCTGCCAAACCAATCATTGTTTCAACAAAGTTTTTGCCGTGATGACCGTATAACCAGCTTGTACGTGCGATATAGTGTTTTTCACAAAGGCTTCTTACCGCCTCTTCTCCTTCATATTTAGTTAATCCGTAATTATTTATTGGATCAGGTCTGTCTTGCGGAGTGTAAGGCTCTTGTTTAGTGCCATTGAAAACGTAATCTGTTGAAATATAAACAAGTGTAATTCCTAATTTTCCGCAGGCTTCTGCAATATTTTCTGTTCCTGTAACGTTGATAAGTTCGGCAGTTTTCAAATCTTCTTCTGCTTTATCAACATTTGTATAAGCGGCGCAATGAACAACAACATCCGGATGAATGTCAGTTAAAACCTGTTTCACCTGTTCTGCGTTTGTAATATCCATTGTGTCAACATCTGTTTCAATAACAAATGCTCCACTATCTTCTAATATCGGGCATAAATCTTGCCCTAGCATTCCTTTAGCCCCTGTAACAAGTATTTTCATTTTTCCCTTTCTCCGGCGTAATATATTTAATGCCTTTTATTTTCGATTGCTTTCATCCATTCTTGATTGTTCAAGTACCAATCTATTGTAATTTTGATACCTTCTTCAAATGTCAAAGATGGTTCCCAACCTAGTTCTGACTGGATTTTGTCATTGCAAATTGCATAGCGTTTGTCGTGACCTAATCTGTCCTGAACATATTTTATAGAACTTTCATCTTTGCCCATTGCATCAAGGATTAAGTGAGTGATTTCCATATTTGTTTTTTCATTATGTCCGCCAATATTGTAAACCTCTCCAACTTTCCCCTTGTGAAGAACAGTATCAATTGCTGAACAATGGTCATATACATATAACCAATCTCTTACATTCTCCATATACAGGAACTTTTTCACCCTTTAATAATTGAGAAATAAAGAATGGAATAAGTTTTTCAGGATATTGATATGGACCGTAGTTGTTTGAACATCTTGTATTTAATGTCGGCATACCATATGTTTCGTGATAAGCTCTTACAAGCATATCTGCACTTGCTTTACTTGCTGAATAAGGGCTGTTTGGTGCAAGTGGAGTTGTTTCCATAAAATAGCCTGTTTTACCTAATGTTCCGTAAACTTCATCAGTTGAAACTTGTAAATACTTTTCTGTTTTAAATTCTTTTGCGGCTTGTAATAAATTTAAAGTCCCTTGAACATTTGTTTCTACAAAGATTTCAGGGTGCTTGATAGAATTGTCTACGTGAGATTCTGCGGCAAAATTTACGATTGCATCAACTTGTTCAACCAACTGTGGAACTAATTTTTTATCACAAATATTTCCGTGTACAAACTTGTAATTTGGATTGTCTTTAACATCATCAAGATTTTCCAAATTTCCACAATATGTTAAAGCATCCAGATTTATGATTTTGTAGTCAGGATGAGTTTTGAGCATGTGTCTGACAAAACAACTTCCGATAAATCCTGCTCCACCTGTAACTAATATTGTTGTCATTGTTACTCCTTTTATCCTTTTATTTTCTTTATTTCTGCCAATTTCGGTTGAACTTTATCTTTTTCAGATAAAATCGGGTCAAAATCAATTTCCCAGTCAATATTTATATCTTTGTCATTCCACAAAACTCCTCTATCAGCTTGTGGCGCATATTCTCCACTAGCTTTGTAAAGAAGTTCTGCTTCATCTGAAAGTACAACAAATCCGTGTGCAAAGCCCTCAGGAATAAACAACATATGTTTGTTTTCTTCTGATAACTCAACTTTTACATATTGTCCGAAAGTTTCGGAATTTTCTCTAATATCTACTGCAACGTCATAAATTCTGCCACGACCGCATCTTACCAATTTTGCTTGACCATAAGGAGCTTCTTGATAATGTAAGCCTCTTAATACGTGTGCGCAAGATTTTGAGTGGTTGTCTTGGTTAAACTCAACATCAATTCCGTTTGCGACAAAATCTGATTTTTTATATGTTTCCATAAAAAATCCTCTGTTGTCGCCGAAAACTTTTGGTTTTACTAAAATTACATCTTTTATTTTTTGTCTTTCAAATTCAAATGGCATAATTCTCCTTCTCTCATATAAATTAATTAAATTATACAATAAATTCTCAAATTAACAAAGCGGGTAATAGTTTTTTACATAAAACTATACAATAATTAAAACCCGAAAGGGGATTTACAATGAAAAAGTTTGCTAAACTATTTGCTATTTTACTCAATATACTTTTACTTACACAATCTATGGGGGTTGCAATGGAAAATAAAATTAAATTTGACAAAGAA
>ERZ779852.3300-NODE-3300-length-11730-cov-2.599229_pt1 | contig 11730 bp, 10 predicted proteins | sample MGYA00511559_ERZ779852 | MGnify/ENA primary metagenome ERZ779852 (study PRJEB29588, sample SAMEA2157977) | human gut metagenome | biome: human gut; feature: human-associated habitat; material: faeces | place: Denmark | collected 2008/2010 ...
AGAAATTCCCGCTCCACATAGCCCGGCAGACCGGGGGAGATATAACGGGTAAAAGCGTCCGCCTTCTTTTTGATATAGCCCTTTTCGAGCAGAATATTCGCAAAATGCGCCCGTGTGATGATTTCACCGCCTGCGTTTGCCGCCACCTCGTCCAAAGTCAGATGCAGACCGATGGAGGAAAGCCTTTCGCACATCCTGCGGTTGCGGATATCGCGGCTGCTTCGGATGGTTTCCGTGCGGCCCTTGAGAACGGGATGCGCCGGGTCAAAGCCTAAGCCGACAATATGGATTTCGGGACGGTGGAAATGCTCCCAGAGTGCGGCAAATTCAATGCCTGCGATGGCTTCGATGCCGAGGGCGTTTCCTGCGGCTTGAAATTCCGCCAGACCGTCAATGGTATCATGGTCGGTCAAGGCGATGGCGGAAAGCCCGATTTTCTGCGCCAGCGCTGCAACCTCTTTGGGGGCATAGGTGCCATCCGATGCGGTGGAATGGCAGTGTAAATCTATAATAGAGGAATCGTGCATAGCAATGCCTCCTTTCTATTTTATCGGTATATTTATCAGTATAGCATACTTTTTCCAAAAGACCCATAAAATAAAACCAGAGAGGTCTGTTTGGATAGGATGTGATTTTTTGGGGAAGGAAAAAGGAAAGAAGGAAAAAAGAGAAAAAAAGGAGAACCATAGCCGCCGAACCCGTGAAAGGCAGACGGGCGGCACGGCGCTTTGTCTTCTGCGCGGCATGGGCATTGCCTTTGCCATCACCTGTATTATATTTATCGGCTTTGGGATGATACTGACCTATACCGCTGCTTCGGAGGAAAGTCTGCCTTTGGTTTCTCTCATCTGTACGGCACTTTCTGCGGCGGCGGCAGGCTATGACTGGGCGGCGTGCAAAAGGAAACGGGGGCTGCTATGGGGGGCTCTGGCAGGGCTTGTTTACACTGCTCTGCTTTACGTTATTACAAGCCTTGCGGCGGATTCCTTCGTTTTGCATGCTTCTGGGCTGATGACGCTTGCAGTGGCACTTGCGGCAGGAGTCATCGGCGGAATTCTGGGGGTAAACCGCAGGTAGTGCAACAGAATTAGAAAATAAACTTGCAAATCCATCATTTTATGCTAAAATAAATTTTGTGATAAACGGAATAAAGGGGCATGGATCCTTCCGCTGACAGAGAACAAGGAAAGATTCATCCCTTTTTTGCGTAAGAAAACAGCATGAAAGGATGGAGAAAAAAGATGAAGATGAAAGGCAGAATGATGCTTTTGCTGACACTCATTGTGGCGGTTGCGCTGAGTGCAATCTCCTATAAGGGGATTGGTTCCAAAAAGGCATTGAGTGTTCATCGCATTGAGCAGGGTCTTGATTTGAGTGGCGGTGTAGATATCGTTTACGAAGCAGACCAGAAATCTGTAACAGACGATGAAATGAAGGCAGCAATTTCCCTTTTGCAGGGCAGATTGGACTGGAAGGGCTGGACAGAGGCTGAGGTTGCCCGTGAGGGAGACAAGCGTATCCGCGTGCAGATTCCCGGTGTGGAGGATGCGGAGGAAGCCATTCAGGAAATCGGACAGACCGCGCAGCTTTCCTTTGCAGATGAGGACGGCAATGTGCTGCTGACAGGTGATATGGTAAAGGATGCAACCAAGCAGGTTGGTTCCACAAGCAAAAACGGTGCTTCTCAGCCCTATGTTGCACTGGAGTTCAACAAAGAGGGGACGGAGAGATTTGCTGAGGCAACCTCGAACAATATTGGTAAGCAGATTTATATTATTATGGATAATGAGGTAATCAGTGCGCCGACTGTTCAGACAGCAATCACAAACGGACAGGCAATGATTACGGGCAGCTTTACCGCGGAGGGGGCAGAACAGCTTGCGTCCCTCATTCGTGCAGGCTCTCTGCCGTTTAACCTGAATGTAATTCAGATGAAGAACGTAGGTGCGCGCCTGGGTGCGGATGCGCTTTCCACAGGAATTAAGGCAGGTATTATCGGTATCGCTTTGGTACTGATTTATATGCTGTTTGCCTATAAGCTGCTGGGCTTTGCGGCAGACTGGGCACTGGTGATTTATATTGGCCTGGAGCTGGTGGCGCTGAGTCTGTTCCATGTGACGCTGACATTGCCTGGTATCGCAGGTATTGTGCTTTCGGTAGGTATGGCGGTAGATGCGAATATCGTTATTTTTGAACGTGTGAAGGAAGAACTGGTTCTGGGTAAGAGCCTGCGCAATGCGCTGAAGGCAGGCTTCAAGAGAGCAACTCCTGCCATTCTGGATGGTAATGTAACCACGTTGATTGCGGCGGCGGTTCTGTTCTTCTTAGGCAGTGGTACAGTGAAGGGCTTTGCAACTACACTGATGATTGGTATTGTGATTTCCATGTTCACTGCGCTTTTTATTACCCGTGTGATTGTGAACGGTCTGATGTATGCCGGTGTGCAGAATCCCAAATATTACGGCTTGAGAATGAAATAAGGAGGTGGGGAAAATGCAGATTATTCAAAACAGAAAAAAATTCTTTATCCTTTCCCTGCTGGTCATTATTATTGGTTTTGGCTTTATGATTGCCAATGCACAGGCAGGTAAGGGCGCACTCAACTGGGACGTTGAATTTACAGGCGGTACCTCCATGGAACTGAATATGAACGGTAAATATGATAATGACAAGCTGATTTCCATTATCAAGGACGTAACCGATCAATCCAGTCCGCAGATTCAGGAGGTTCTGGGGACAAATAACGTAGAAATCAAATTGCAGTCCATCGACAGCCCTACGCGTACGGCTCTGGTGGAAGCAATCCAGAAGGAATATTCCAAAGCGACACTGACAGAAGCGAATGATATCAGCGGTACGGTCAGCGGTGAAATGCAGCGTGCAGCCATCAAGGCAACGCTGATTGCGGCAGTAGCAATGCTGATTTATATTTCTATTCGGTTTAAGGATGTGCGCGCAGGCGGCAGTGCCATTCTGGCGCTGATTCATGACGTGCTGGTGGTTCTGGCGGCGTATGCGATTTTCCGTATTCCCGTAAATAATGCTTTTATTGCGGTACTCTTGACGATTCTGGGGTATTCCGTAAACTCGACCATTGTTATTTTCGACCGTATTCGTGAAAATAAAGGGGCATTCAAGAGAAACCAGACAGCAGAACGCATCAATAAGAGCATCAGCCAGACATTGGCGCGTTCCATCAATACATCCCTGACAACATTGTTTACCATTGGTGCCATTTATTTCCTTGGTGTGCCTTCCATTCAGGAATTCGCACTGCCTATGATGGTTGGCATCATTGCCGGTGCATATTCTTCCATTTGCATTTCCGGCTCCATCTGGTACACATTGCTGCCCAAGGCGGAAAAAGACGTATAACAATCAGTCGAAATCAGGATTTTGACTTGCAAGAGGAAAAGAAAGCGTTGTTCTTTGGTTCATCCGAAACAACGCTTTTTTCTTTTGCCCTGCTATGGTATGATGGAGGGGTATGAAAGGAGTGGCGGCATGAAACGCTGGCTTTTAAAACGAACGAAAATAGATACGGCGGCAATGGCGCGGGATTTGGGTATCCGCCGGGCAACAGCTGCAGTGCTTGCCAATCGGGAGCTATCTTCCAGACAGGCGGCAAGGAATTTTCTCTGCGGCGGTACGGCGGCATTAGGAAATCCGCTGGAAATGAAGGACTTTTCGCAGGCAGCCTCTCTGCTTGCGGAAGCGATTCGCGCAGGAAAGAAAATTGTCGTGTATGGGGATTATGATGTGGACGGGGTGATGAGCACCTCTATTTTATATCAGACGATTCTGCGATGTGGCGGCAATGCTGTTTTTTATCTGCCGCATCGGCAGAAGGAGGGCTACGGGCTGAACCTGAAGGCAGTGAATCAGCTTGCGGCAGAAGGCATAGAAGTGCTTTTCACCTGTGATAACGGCATTGCGGCGTTGCAGGAAATTGCGCTTGCGAAGGAAAAGGGCATGACGGTTGTAGTGCTTGACCACCATGAGCCCGGCTTTCGGGGCGAGGGAGAGGAGCGCAGGGATATTCTGCCTGCGGCGGATGCCATCATTGACCCGAAGCAGCGAGCCTGCCCCTATCCCTTTAAGCAGATGTGCGCCGGAGGACTTTCCTATTACTTTGCGCATCACCTTTTGCAGATATTTGAAATTACGGATGAGGGGCTGGAACGACAGCTTTTGACCTTTGCAGGCATTGCGACCGTCTGCGATATTGTGGATTTACTGGGGGAGAATCGTGCGCTCGTGCAGATGGGGCTTGCGGAAATTGGCAAAACGGAAAATATTGGGCTGCGCGTGCTGATTGAGGAGGCAGGGCTTTCGGATAAGGCCATTTCGGAATATCATATCGGCTTTATCATTGGGCCCTGCATCAATGCGACAGGACGGCTAGAAAGCGGCAGGCTTGCGGTGGAGCTTTTCTGCACGCAGAATGAGAAGGAAGCGAGAGAGAAGGCAAGGCATCTGGTGATGCTCAATGCGGAACGCAAGCAGCTGACAGAGGAAGCGGCGGAGCGTGCGGATATCGCCCTGCAGGAAGGCGACGCTTTGCAGGATAGGGTGCTTGTGCTGTATGATGCGGAGATTCACGAAAGCATTGCAGGGATTGTTGCAGGCAGAATCAAGGATAAATATTACCGCCCGACCATCCTGATTACGGGCAGCGAGGACGGAGCAAAGGGCTCAGGCAGGAGCATTGAGGGCTATCATCTGTTTGAGGCATTGTTTGCCAATCGGGATTTATTTACGCGCTTTGGCGGACATGCCATGGCGGCAGGGCTTTCTCTGCCTGTAGAAAACATCCCCGTTCTGCGCAGACGGCTCAATGAAGGCTGTACCCTGACGGAGGAGCAGATGATTCCGATTCTGCGGCTGGGGGATGCACTTTCCTTTGCGGAGATTGACTTAGGGCTTGCAATGGAATTGCAGACACTTGCGCCCTTCGGCAAGGGCAACCCTGCGCCGTTATTTGCATCCAAGGGGATTCATGCTGACCGTGTGGATTTGATAGGGAAGAATAAAGATATCCTGCGGCTGACGCTTTCTGAGCCGGAAAACGGGATTCGCCTTTCGGCAATCTCCTTTGATGGCTATGAACCGCTCAGAGAAATGCTGAAAGCATTGTATCCGACAGAGGATTGTGATAAAATAATAAACAGTGGGCTTTTGCCGCAGCTGCTGGATATTGTGTATAGCATTGAAATCAACAGCTATCGCGGCAGAAGCAATGTACAGTTGATACTAAAGGATTTTCGATTTGCAAAATGAGGAGGATATGGGATGGATTTAAAGGATAAGATCAGATCGATTGAGGATTACCCTCAGAAGGGTGTGATCTTCCGCGATATTACAACACTGCTGAAGGATGCAGAGGGGCTGAAGGACGCTGTGGATGCCATAACGGCAAGCCTTGCGGATGTTTCCTTTGATTTGGTGCTGAGCCCCGAATCCAGAGGGTTTATCTTCGGGATGCCTGTGGCGTATAATATGGGGAAGGGCTTTGTTCCTGTCAGAAAGGCGGGCAAGCTGCCTGCGGAAACCATCAGCAAGGAATATGAGCTGGAATACGGCACGGCAACCATCGAAATTCATAAGGATGCCATCAAGCCCGGACAGAAGGTTGTCATTGTAGATGACCTGATGGCAACAGGCGGCACAGCAAAGGCGATTATGGAGATGGTAGAGGAAATGGGCGCAGAGGTCGTTGCCTCCGCATTTTTGATAGAACTGGATTTTCTGAACGGCAGAAAGGCCTTGCCCGATTGCAGAGTCGAGGCTGTGATTCATTACGAATGAGAAAAAAAGGAAGGGTGGCACTGCCGCTCTTTCTTTTTATAAAAGAATAGATGAGGGATAAGGTATGTACGGACAATTTTTTATACTGTTTGGATTGATTCTGGTGGGGTATTACTGCAACAAAAAGGGATATCTGCCGATGGAAACAAATAAAAACGTAGGCAATATGGTCATGCGCGTGACGATTCCTGCTATGCTGATTACCACGATTGCGAGCATTGAGATTACCGACAGGGTGCTGCGTGCGTTTTTGCTTTCTGCCGCAGGGCAGGCAGCCATGATGATTCTGTTTGGCTTTTTGATGCGGCAATACGGGCGGAAAAGAGGCTTGGACAGCCGCCTTCTGCCCATGCTTGACCTGACCGCAGGCTCCCTGAACACAGGCTTTATCGGCTTGCCCGTGACCATGATTTTCTTCGGGCAGGCAGGGATTATTTATATGTCTGCGGGGGTTTTGGCACTGAATTTGTATCTTTGGTCGTATGGTGTATATCTGATTTCAGACAAGAAGGCGACAGGTGCGGCGGCCATCGGGAAAAGCTTTTTGCAGGGCGCAATCAACCCGAACTGCATTTCTATTTTGCTGGGGCTTTTGCTTGCGGTGACGCATACGGCGCGATTTGTGCCGACAGTGGTGCTTGGCTTTCTGACAAAGGTGGGGGATTTATCGACACCGCTTTCGTTGATTTATATTGGCGCATTGGCAGGCGGCAGCGGCATCGTGCAGCTCTTTAAAGAAAAAATGGCACTGGAAATCAGTGTGGTGAAGATGATTGGGATGCCTGCATTGGCAATTCTTGCAATGCTTTTTATTCCTGCGGATGGTCTTGCAAAGTCGGTGTTCCTGCTTTCCGTTTGCATGCCATCAGCGGCGGTCGTGCCGATGATGGTCGGCAGATACGGCTATGGGGATAAGATGTCCTCGGATATTGTGCTTTGGACAACGGTTCTTTCTATGGCAACGCTGCCGTTAAGCGTGCTGCTTGCTGCAAAGCTTTACGGAGCAGTCTGAAAAGCCTGAAAAACCTTTATTTTTCGGAAAAAAGTGCTTGCAATGCCCTTTCGGGCGTGGTATAATTTTTCATGTTGATTACGGACGGTCCAATGCCGCTGTCAAAGGGATGGGGTAAGAACGTCTAAGGTGCATAAGGAGGAAATACAATGGATATCATCAGAGAACTGGAAAATGAACAGCTGAAAAGCGAAGTAACTCCTTTTAACGTTGGCGACACAATCCGTGTTTATGCTAAAGTAGTAGAGGGTACAAGAGAAAGACTGCAGATGTTCGAAGGCGTTGTTATCAAAAGACAGGGCGGCGGCATCAGAGAAACTTTCACAGTAAGACGTATCGCTTCCGGCGTTGGCGTTGAAAGAACATGGCCCGTACACTCTCCCAGAATCGACCGTATCGAGGTTGTAAGACGTGGTGTTGTAAGACGTGCTAAACTGTTCTACCTGAGAGACAGAGTTGGTAAAGCAGCTAAGGTTAAAGAAGTTCTGAAATAAGCTGTACATTTTGTACCGGAACGAGAAAAAGCAGTCTCGATGAACAAGTTTCATCGAGACTTTTTTCGTGAGAGGCAGAAGGGCTTTTGCCTTTGACGAAAAAATGCGTTTGGATAAAGGAGGTCTTTGGAATGGAGCAGGCAATTGAAAAGCAGGAAGAACAGAAGCCTACAAGAAGAAAAAAGGAAAAGAAGGGAATGCCCATGCTGCTGCAGCTGGTGCTGTTGGTTGTTGTGATTGTGGTTTTGCGTAATGTAATGGGGACGGTTCTGGTAAAGGGGTCTTCCATGGAGCCGAATTTTTACCATGGCGATTTTGTGTTTATCAATAAGCTGAGCACCTCCTTCGGTACGCTGAAAAAGGGAGATATTGTTATCTGCCGCCTGAATGACGAAAAGAAAAATATCATCAAGCGTGTGATTGGTCTGCCCGGGGATGTAATTGACCTCAGAGATAATGGTGACGAGGAAGATACGATATACTCTCTGTATATCAATGGGGAGTTGGTGAAGGAGGACTATATCAAAGCGCCGATGGATACAAAGGGAAATATTGAGTACCCTTATACAGTTCCCGAAAACAGCTATTTTGTGATGGGGGACAACAGAAACGCAAGCTCCGACAGCCGCAGAAAATCGGTCGGCGCGATTCCGAAGGAGAACCTGATGGGGAAGGTTGTATTTCGACTGTATCCCTTTAGCTCCATTGGCTTTATCAAATAAAAACATGAGTGAAAATAGAAAGAGGTAGCTATGAACAATATTCAATGGTATCCCGGGCACATGACAAAAACCCGCAGAATGATGGAGGAAAATATTTCTCTGGTGGATATTGTCATCGAACTGGTAGATGCAAGAATTCCATACAGCAGCAAAAATCCGGATTTGGATACGCTTGCGAAGAATAAGCACCGTATCCTGCTTCTGAATAAATGCGACCTTGCGGACGAAAGGGCAACCGATATCTGGCAGGAATATTTTGAAAAGCAGGGCTTCCGCGTGATTCGCATCAATGCGCTGAAGGGCAACGGCTTGGGCGAGGTGACGGAAACGGCACGCAGCTTAATGAAGGAAAAAATTGAGAAGCTGAAAGCAAGAGGGCGTATCAATGTACCCATCCGCAGCATGATTGTGGGGATTCCGAATGTGGGGAAATCCACATTTATCAATAAATATGTTGGGAAGGTAACGAAAACCGGGGATAAACCCGGCGTGACCCGCGGCAAGCAGTGGATAAAATTAAAAAAGGACTTTGAGCTGCTCGATACGCCGGGCATCCTCTGGCCGAAATTTGAGGACCAGCAGGTAGGGCTGAAGCTGGCGTTTACGGGGGCAATCAATGATGATATTCTTGACCCCGAAAATATGGCGATTGCCTTTATCAATCACATGATTTCCAGAAATCCCGACTGCCTGCGGAATCGGTATCAGATTACATTCGATACGATTGAGGAGCCGCATGTAATTCTGGAAAAAATCGCGATGGCGCGCGGCTTCAAGAAAAAAGGCGACGAACCTGATTTGGAACGCGCAGGCAAAATTCTGATGGATGAATACCGTGGCGGCAAGCTTGGCAGGCTGACATTGGAGCTGCCGGAGGATATTGATGTGATGCTGGAGCAGAAGAAGGCAAGGGCGGCGGAAAAAGCGGTTTTGGATAAGGAACGGAAAAAGGCCTACAATAATAAAAAGAAGAAATAACACAAAAACCATAGGACTGGCGGATACCAGATTCTATGGTTTTCTTTTTTAGCTGCTTTTAAAATTTCAGCTTAGACTCGTTTAGAATCTCGATGATATTGCGAAGCACCTGTGCGGTGAAGCCCCAGATGATATGCCCGTTATATTCATAGAAAAGCTGTGTGGTTTTGCTCTTGCTAAAGGGATAATTTTTGCCGCCTTCGATTTTTTCGTAGGGGAAATCGGGGGATTCTATGACCTTCCAGACGGTATCATGCCGCTCCGGCTCGGTTTTCAGAAAGAAACGCAGGGGGACGGTGAAAATTTCCGCAACCTCCTTGGGATTTGGGACTGCGGTTTTGTAAATCTCATAGGGGATATAGGCGATATAGGGCTGAATCATGCCACGATAAATTGTCAGCATGAAGTCACTTTTCCCCAGAAGGCGAATATCCTTTTGAGAGATGCCGATTTCCTCCTCGGTTTCTCTGAGAGCGGTTTCCACGAGGGTTTCGCCCTGTTCCCGATGTCCGCCGGGAAAGCAGACATCCCCCGGTTGATTTACCCCTGCGGCGCGTTTTGTCAGAATGAAATGCAGTTCTCCGCCTATCTCTGTCAGCAGAGCAAGAACGGCGAAATGGCGCAGCTTCCAAATGGGGGCTGCTTCATGCGCAGAAAAAACAGCGGTGACTTTTTTCAGACAGTTTTTATGTTCCATGGGGCTCAGTCCTTTCTTAATCTGATGCGGGTTGCTGCCATGCGGCGACGGCTGTCCTCGATATCGGCGTAATGCTTGCGGGTGGTATTGACATCGGCATGCCCCAGCACATCCGCCACTAAGTAGATATCCCCCGTTTCCTGATAGAGATTTGTACCGAAGGTACTGCGCAGCTTATGGGGGGTGATTTTTTTGATTGTAACGCCCTGTGCGTATTTTTTGACCATATTCTGCACCGTCCGCACGCCGATGCGCTTGCCCTGACTCGAAAGAAAGAGGGCATCTTCATTTTCGTCCTTGGTTAGGGCGTTCTGCCGTTCCTCTAAGTAATCCGCAAGGGTTTCCCGTACTTCTTCGCCGAAATAGAGGAAAACCTCGTTGCCGCCCTTACGGGTAACCTTGACGGCGTTATTCTGAAAATCCAGATCCTTAATATTGATACCGACACATTCGGAAACACGCATCCCCGTCCCAAGCAGGAGCGTCATCATGGCAAGGTCGCGCTTTTTTGTTTTTTCATGGAAGACCTTCTGGCGGTCGGTCAGCTTTTCGCCGCTTTCCACTGCATCCAGAAAGTTTGCCATTTCGTTCACATCCAGACGCACAATAGCTTTTTCGTGGATTTTCGGGGTATCGACCAAAGAGGCAGGGTCCGCCGATATAATTTTTTTCTTATACAGATATTTAAACAGCATCCGCACTGCGGCAAGCTTACGGGATTTCCCTTTTTCCTCGTTGTGCATTTCCTTGCCATAGGCAGGGTTTTCATAATCGGGGCGAATATAATAGGAAAGATATTCCATGAAACAGTCAATATCCTCCGAGGTGACCTCGCTCAAATGCGCTGCGGTCAAATCCTTCGGCTCGATGCCGCCGAGGGTGCGATGCTCCTCATAAAGATAGCGGAAGAAAATCCGCAGATCGTAGGCATACGCCAGACGGGTTTTAGTAGAGGTGGTCTGTGCGATGCCGCGAAAGAAGGCTTGCACAAAGGAGGGCAGCTCCCTCTGGATTTCCCGAAGACGCAGGGTTTCCTTATTTTTCAGTTCCTCACGGTAATCAGACATCAGGCTCACCTTCCTTATTCCTCATGATTCCAACCCTTTAGGGAGGAACGCTTGATGGCACCGAATACCTTTTCCTGCAAATTATCATACCGTAGGGAAAGCTCTGCCAGAAGCTCCTTGGTTTCCTGCCGCTTGGTATTTCCGTCGGCAAGACAGGGGTTTTTTACGATATGGATATCGCTTTTATTGACAAAGCTGCGACATTCCCATTCCGGCACATACATCAGCGGACGGATGGAATAGAGCTTTTTTCTGTCCAAGAAGCTAACGGGAGCGAAGCAGTTGAGCCTGCCCTCATAAAGCAGAGACATAAAGAAGGTTTCCACGACATCGTCCTTATTATGCCCCAAAGCAATCTTATTGCAGCCAAGCTGTTCCGCCATATCATTCAATGCGCCCTTCCGCATTTTTGCGCAGAGAGAGCAGGGATTTTTTTCCTTTCGCTCATCAAAAATGATTTTGCCGATATCGGTTTCCACAACGGTATAATGCACACCCAGCTCATTGCAGAGTGCCTGTATGCCGTCATAGCTTGCACCGGGCAGACCGAGGGAGACGGTAATTGCCTCCAGCTCAAACCGCTTGGGATAGAAGCGCTGTAAATGCTTGAGGGCGACCAGAAGACAGATGCTGTCTTTGCCGCCGGAAATGCCGACCGCGATTTTATCGCCTTCCTCTATCATGCTATAATCATCTACTGCGCGGCGCACATAGCTTAATAATTTCTGTAATTTCATGTGAATACTCCTTTGTTTCCTGCATCTATCATGCGGTATAATCTATACTTATCTTATATAGATTATAGCGGAAGGAAGGAAAAAATAAAAGAGCCGCGGAGTTTTTTTCGGAAAAAGCGGAAAGACTGTAAAGGACAAAAGAATCTTGCGCCCAAGGGCATACTTTTGTGGAAATATTCTTGAAAATATACATATAAAACTGTATAATAATTTTT
>ERZ779852.3311-NODE-3311-length-11712-cov-5.072145_pt1 | contig 11712 bp, 10 predicted proteins | sample MGYA00511559_ERZ779852 | MGnify/ENA primary metagenome ERZ779852 (study PRJEB29588, sample SAMEA2157977) | human gut metagenome | biome: human gut; feature: human-associated habitat; material: faeces | place: Denmark | collected 2008/2010 ...
CGGCTCCAAGTTCCACAAGACCAACTCCATGGCCGAAGCTTTCAAGGACGCCGATATTGTCTATCCGAAGTCCTGGGCTCCGTTCAAGGCGATGGAAAAGCGCTCCGAGCTGTACGTCAAGGGCGACCAGAAGGGCATCGACGAGCTCGAAAAGGAACTGCTGGCGCAGAACGCCGAGCATAAGGACTGGACCTGCTCCGAAGAGATGATGAAGCTGACGAAGGACGGCAAGGCTCTGTACCTGCACTGCCTGCCCGCCGACATCTCCGGTCTGTCCTGCCCCGAGGGCGAAGTTGACAACTCCGTGTTCGACCGCTATCTGGTGCCTCTGTACAAGCAGGCTTCTTACAAGCCGTACATCATTGCCGCTATGATCTTCCTGGCTCAGGTCAAGGATCCGGTCAAGGCTCTGATGGACCTCGACTCCGCTGACAACAAGCGCAAGATGTTCTAATTCGCTTCTGACTACACAAATAAGCATATGGCGGGAGCGCCGCTCCTGCCATATGCAGTATCAAGAGGAATTATAAAATGGCTAAAAGAATTGTGATCGCTCTGGGCGGCAACGCTCTGGGCAAAAATCTCGAAGAGCAGATGCAGGCTGTCAAGACGACGGCCAGCGCCATCGCAGACCTGATCGAAGACGGCCATGAGGTCGTCATCGCGCACGGCAACGGCCCGCAGGTCGGCATGATCCAGAACGCGTTTGCCGCTTACCACAAGCAGCAGGCCAAGAGCGACATCATGCCCCTTTCCATGTGCGTAGCCATGAGTCAGGGCTACATCGGCTACGATCTGCAGAACATGATCGGCGAGGAGCTTGACCGCCGCGGTCTGGGCATCCACTGCGCGACTGTTCTGACGCAGGTTGCCGTCGACCCGGCCGACCCCGCGTTCCAGCATCCGACCAAGCCCATCGGCGCGTTCATGACCGAGGAAGAGGCCAAAAAGCTCGCCGCCGAAAAGGGCATCGACGTCGCCGAGGACGCAGGCCGCGGCTGGCGTCAAGTCGTCGCAAGCCCGCGCCCGAAGGAGATCGTTGAGATCGCCACGGTTCGCGCGCTTATGAACGCAAAGCACGCTGTTATCGCTGCCGGCGGCGGCGGTATCCCGGTTGTGTGGGAAGACAAGTATCACCTCACGGGCGTGCCCGCCGTCATCGACAAGGACTTCGCCTCCGAGTGCATGGCCGAGCAGCTTGACGCCGACATGCTTATCATCCTGACAGCTGTCGAGAAGGTCGCCATCAACTTCGGCAAGCCCGACCAGAAGAATCTGGACGAACTGACCCCGGAGGAAGCCCGCAAGTACATGGCCGAAGGCCAGTTTGCCCCCGGCTCCATGCTGCCGAAGGTCGAAGCGGCTGTCAAGTTCGCCGAGTCCAAGCCCGGCCGTACCGCCCTCATCACCCTCCTGGAAAAAGCCAAGGACGGCATCGAAGGCAAAACCGGCACCGCGATCCACCTGTAATCTCGCCTCAAACAACGGCCTGCTGCAAACCTGATGGTGCAGCAGGCCGTTTGTATCGCTTTAATCAATGAACAGCGTAAAAGGCGCGGGAGTACTCCGTCAGCACGCGCATCTGCTGAATTGCGATTGCGTTGAACTTTGCCAGCCGTTCTGACTGCGTTAATCTGCACTGTTTCCTCAGTCGATAGACGTTTGCGCCCAGATATTGATACAGTTTTTTGCTCATTCGATTGCTGCCCTTTTTCCGTGTTTATTACATGGCATGACTTGAAATGACACAAGCCAACTATCATATTCTTAGGGTGTATCTGAAAACTCATGATGTGACCGGCAGCGAGGGATTTTTGCGTTGCGCAAGACATTTTTTCGCAGGAATACTGACGTATTTCAAGGAAAAATGACGCGGCGCACCGCAAAAAGGCCCGCTGTCCGGGTGCGTTGGGAGTTTTCAGATACACCCTAGGTGCCGTTCTCACATTTTGCTTTCCTATATGTGATGCTGCTCGGTTGCTGTGGCATAAATTGCATACGTTTGTACGTTGAGTCTTTAGAAGCCAGTTCGATGGAAACTCTTGCAATTTGTTTCTGCGAATGGTGCAGTCCAGAATATAAGTCGGTGAATCAGAAGCTTTCTATGACTCTGCCGAGCGCAGTGCACGGGACAAGGATGCGGCGTTTTGATATCCGACTTTCTCCGCAGCCTGCGTCAGTGTATTCCCGGATGCGATTGCCTGCTTTGCAAGCGCAAGGCGGTAGGTTCGCAGATACGCATATATGAACGTCTGGCGCAGGCATTCAATCCGGTCTTATTCTGCGCCGACGATTGGGTACAACTTGCGCAGGAGGCCGGTATGCAGTACATCGTCGTGACCGCCAAGCACCATGAGGGCTTTGCGCTTTTCGACACAAACTATGACCGCTATTCTGCGGTCGATGCAGATCGGGGTACTGTTCCAGATACGCCGTCTCCTGATACCAGCGCTCGTCCGTCACGATGCCCGTCACGATCTGGCCGACATAGCGCTCGTTGCGATAGCCGTCGTCATCGCCGCAGACAGTGTACAGTTTGCCTGAATCCGTGCAGGTCTGGAAGCGCGCCAGCTCCTGTGAGAGTACAAAGCGGGACGCATTTTCGGGGATGCTGCCGTTTAAAATATCGCCAAGGTGGATGACACCGTCAAAATGCGTCTGCGCATCGACCGCGCGGATGTTTTCGTCCGTATGATCCGCAAAATCCGACAGAGCCGTTCCCGCAAGCAGCGCGAAGCAGAGATCGTCCGGCTCCCGGAGTGCCCGAATTTTTTCCGTCAGCGTCCGGCATTGATCTGCAAAGTATGGTTCCATCTGGATTCCTCCATCTATTTAATAGTGAACAATTCTGTCCTCGCCCGCTCCGAAACGCTTCAGATAGACCCTGCGTTCGCTCTTTTTCAGTACGAGCGCATCCCAGAGGTCTTCGCTCTGCGTGTCCAAATCTCTTTCCCAGAAACGCACATCGTCGTCAAACAACTGCGGATCATATGCAGTTTCTGACGCAGTGATGATAAACGGAATTCCAAAAAGCGTTACAATCCGATCGCCGTGATAGTGGCCAATGAACCACCCGGCAATGTCAAAGCCGTATTGCTTCCGGCACTGGTCGAGCGCGGAAAAGACCTGATTGCCGTTGACGATGTCGTTCTTTTCGAGTGCAGTTTTCTCATCGAACAGCAATGCAGAAAACGGCGCGTCATGCGAGAATAGCATCACCGTCCAGTCCGCCGGCAAAACCAGCACCTCGTTTTGCAGCCACTGAATTTGATCTTCCTCGTATCCGAAGATCATGACCGGTTCGCCGCCGCGGTGCTCATAAAAATACGAGCACAGGAACACAAGGCGAACCTTTTCCTTCGCAATATCTACATAGTAATATGGCTTCTGTGCCGGACGGCAGACACCCTGCTCCGCGTCCAAAAAGCCGATGGCCTCCGGCCAGAGCCGCGCGGAATACGGCCCGCTGCATGCGTCGTGATTGCCCTGCACCGGGAAGAAGCGTCCGCTCGAAACAGTGGGCCGGAACAGCGCGAGCTGCTGCCGCAGCAGAAGCTTTGCGTACCGTCTGCCGATCTCACCGGCGAGGAAATCACCCAGATGGACGCAGCAGTCAAAATGTACCGCCTGATCGACTGCGGAGATGTTCTCAATGGTAGCCGGGACGGAATTGTCCAGATGCGAGTCCGCAACCAGCGCAATGTTTAAATCCCCATTGCAGGACAGCACGTCCTGGATTGTATGTGCTGCTTCGTATTCATAGCATTGATTGATCATATCGAATCCCTCAACAAGGCCGGATCGGCGGCAATTGTGCACGCCGTATCCATTTCTCACATTTCAGCCGGTATTTTTGTATCAATTAAACGATAGCACGTCATTTATCGACCTGTCAAATGGGCATAGTGCCAAAAAAGGGTCTGTTTGCGCCATGACAATTATGTATTGTTTTTTTGAGATATTTTGTGTATGAATTGGCAATCATGCGCAATGCTTGTAAGTCGGAGCATACATATTACTATTGTCTCATGTGTGTCTATGCGCGGTTAGGTTTGACGCTTACGTTCCTGCGAAGCTCTATCCTTATGTAAAAAGCAAGACGCAAACTCAAATGCATGAGTTTGCGTCTTGCTTTTGCCCGTACCGACTGTACCCCCATGACACATTGTGTACCTAAGGGTTGAAACAGTTGAAACTTCTGGGCTTTTCGCGCTGATATCTTTTTGGTTCAGCTTGATGGCAAGCTGAACCCTTTAAGATAACAATGATTTCTCCAGTGTTTTCAAGGGTTTCAGTTACTTTCGGCAATCTTTTTCCGCGTTGGCGCAGCGTACTGTTTAATGGTCACTGTGCAACCCAAAAAGATATTGCATAGTTTGCGGTTTTTCGTACTCCGCACTATCGCCTCACTAATCTTTATCCCGACGATCCTCCTGCTTTGCACGGTTTCGATCATAAAGCCGCTTGCTTTGCACAATGCGGGTGACCGGCGAAACGCCGTTCCATGTGCCGCGCTTGGTTGCATGAAATTTACGCTGGTTTTTCTTACTCTGTTTTTTCAGCGCTGTAACCTTCATTCAGATCCCACGTCCTTTCCCGTTTGTTCTGCTACTCCGCGCTTTCAACTGCGCTTCCGTCCTTGCGATCTCTGGCGATCTCCGGCATCGGGTTGGCGTCCAGCAGCTCCGTCAGTGTGCGCGGTGTGTATCTCATGTAATCCATCATGCAGCCGACATTGATCAATCTGCTTGGAATGCCCATCGCCCACTGCTCTTTCTTCCACTTCTCAACGAGTTCCCATTCGCGCGTATTATGTACATGCCCGTACAGCATGACCGCGCCATAATGCTGGTTCTTATAAAACAGAATCGGGTAATGGCTCAGAATCACCAGCCGATTCTCATCGTTGACCTCCGCGTACTGCTCGATGCTCTCCCAATAAGGGCGGAGCTTTCCTTTCACGCGGTCGTGGTTGCCTTGAATCAGGTGCTTATGCCCCTGCAACCGCTCCATAATCCGCATACTGTTTTCTTCGTTTTTCCAGAACGCATCGCCGAGCACATAGACTGTATCATCTGACGTGACGCGGCCATTCCAGTTTTGAATCAGAGTATCGTCCATCTGTGCGGTATCTGGAAATGGGCGATTATCAAAACGGAGCACATTCGTATGTCCAAAATGCATATCTGCAATGTAATAAATCATATTTTCTGTTTCCTTTGTCAGTTTCCTTTTTATTATACAGGGTAATCCGTCAAAAGTTCACTTTGTGAAAAATATTTATCTGTTTTCTCTGAGAGACTGGTATCAAAATGTGACGTTGGGGTCAAAAGGTCATTTGTTCGAGCAGTTTTCAGGTGAAAAAATGCAAAAAATATGATAGAATAAAAGAAAATGCAGATGAGGTGTTTTCATGTCATACCGCCCCAATCAAAGCCAGCAGCTTTCCATATTTGACCGGAGCCTGCGCTTAACGGAGCGGGAAAGAAAATGTCTGGAAAAATCATGGGCAAAAGTGTTTTCCGATGAGATCTTCCCTGCAATCGATGAAGAACGCTTTCGTGTTCTATACTCTGAAAATGCATCCAGACCAAATACGCCGGTAAACATCATCGTTGGAGCATTGATCATCAAAGAACTCTTTGACCTCTCTGATGACGAAATGGTGGAGAATTTGATGTTGGACATCCACTATCAATACGCACTGCGCACTACCAATTTTGAAGAACAGCCGTTGAGTGACAAAACATTGTCCCGGTTTCGCCGCCGCTGTTATGAATATGAGTGTGCCCACGGCGTGGATCTGTTTCATGACTGTGTCAAGGATCTGAGTGAAAAAATCGCTAAAATGATGGGGATCAATTCCCGTATCAAGCGAATGGACTCTCTGATGATAGAAGCCAATATCCGAAATCTGAGCCGCATTGAACTGTTGTATTCCTGTGTTGCCAGAGCGGTAAAGTACCACCATAAAAACCATACCGGCATGGATCTGTCCGGCCTTGAGCACTACACCGATCCGGACGACCGCAATCTTGTCATTTACCATAGCAGAAATATTGATATTGATACCAGGACAGCAGCGATCATCAAAGATGCGGATATATTGTTAGAGCGCTGTCAGGACAAATACAGCCATGTGAAAGAGCACCAGTTGTTACTGCGGTGTCTGGAGGAGCAGACCGCTATTGATAATGGAGGGCGCAGGCTTCGCATCAAAGGGGAAGAATCACCGAAACCGACATCTCTTCAAAACCCGACAGACCCAGAGGCTACCTTCAGTGCCAAGGCTGGAAAGAAGCACATCGGCTATGTGGCGAATATCGTAGAAACTGTCAGTAATGGCGGTTCTGTCATCGTGGATTACCAATATGAGCAAAATATCTATTCCGATTCCCGTTTCCTTGGCGATCACCTTGACCAGCTGCCACCTCAAGAAGCACCCGCTTTTATTGTGATGGATGGAGCATATTCCGGGCAGATGCACCGGGATGCCGCAGCAGAAAAGAATGTGAAACTGATCAACACAAGTCTGAAAGGCACACCGGTGCCAGACATCTATGCAGATTTTGAGATCAGCGAGGATGGCGAACAAATTTTGCGGTGCCCTGCCGGCCATAAGCCGATCCGTTGCAAATATATTTCTACAAGCAACCAAGTGAAAGCATATTTCCCAAATGAAGCTTGTTCTCAATGTCCACATCTTGAACACTGCCATCCAAAACTCAGAAAATGTTCCAGCTTGATCGTGCTATCCCGCTCTGCCATAGGGCGTGCGAACCAGCAGAGACTCATAGCAGCAGAAGACTTCCGTAATTGGAGAAGGATACGAAACGGAGTTGAAGCGATCCCGGCTATTCTGCGAAACTGTTATCATGTTGATGAGATGCCGGTGCGCGGCAAGATTCCCGGCAAGTTTTTCTTCGGCGCTAAAATTTCAGCAGTAAATTTTAAAAAGCTGCTTCGGCAACGAAGGGGCTTCTGTTGTCATTCCCCAAACCCACTGCTCACATAAAAACATTGGTAAATACCGATAAACAGGATAGATCATCCGGCTGACCTCATTACTTGGTCAGTCGTTTTTTCTTTTATGGCTGGCTTCTTAGACAAAAAACCATGCTTTTGACCCCAACGTCAAAATGTGATACCAACCTCTCAGAGAAAACTCTTGCAAAAGTGTGCGCATACCTCCAGTTTTTTCTGTGTCTTGCGATCTGGCTTTCTATAGTGTTTCCTCGATCTCATACCCGCCGCCGAAAATGATCGTCAGTCTTCCGTCGCTATGTACCTTGATGCACTCGATCATCTGGCGCACGATGCTATCGTCGTACTGCGTTTCATTCGCATTGCGCTCGGCGATGATGTTCTGAATTTCCTCCAGCCGCGCTTGGCGGGAGCCGTCCTTGTGGACGTTCTCTTGAATTGCGGCAATGCGGCGGTTAAGCTGCTCGATCTGATCGGAAATGCCTTTGAATTCATCCTCGCTGCTCTCCACATCCTTTCCGGCCGCGACGGTTTCGTTGACCAGATCCAGCATCCGTTTGTTCAGCGTGTCGATGCGGCGGGTCAGCAGGTCGATTTCCTCCGAACCGCCATTTATGCCGATGGCTTCTCCAATGGTGGCTTTCATAAGCGTCAGGTATGTGGACTCGTCCTCCGCGTGAAAGCGTCTTAGCGCTCGGACAACGGCCCCATGCAGGGCTTCTTCCTCCGCGGTGATGGAGTTCTTACAATACTTTTTGCCATAGTCCAAACGGCTGACGCAACGCCAGACGATTTTCTTTTTTCCGCGGATATTCCATGTGACACGTTTGTACCGGCTGCCGCACTCTGCGCAGTGGAGGACTTCCGTCAAAGCATACTTTGAGTATCGGCCATTTGCCGTAACTGCGGTTTTATCCGATTGAAGCCGCAGTGAATTTCTGCGTGACAGTTCTTCTTGTGCGCGGTTGAACACCTCACGGCTGATAATCGCTGGATGATTGTTCTCGACAATGTACATGGGTGCTTCGCCCTGATTCGCTTTTCGCGTTTTGGAGATGCAGTCGACCGTAACGGTTTTCTGGAGGATACAGTCGCCACAGTATTTTTCGTTCCGTAGAATATTCATGATCATGTTCTTGCTGAAGCTGAGATTCTTTCCGGGAATCTCGATTTTTTCCGCTTGCAGCGTTTGCGCGATCATCTTGACCGGCTGACCGGCGAGGAACATCTCGTAGATCCGCTCCACGATGGCTGCTTCTTCCGGCACGATCTCCGGTTTGCCATCCTCGCCTTTCCGGTAGCCCAGCAGCCGCTTGTACTGAAAGCTCACTTTCCCATCCTCGAAATTTTTGCGGTAGGTCCATGTGATGTGCTTGCTGATGCTCTCGGATTCGGACTGCGCAAAGCCCGCGTAAATGACAAGGTATAATTCGCTCTCGTTTTTCAGCGTGTCAATGTTCTGTTCTTCAAAGAAGATGCCAATGCCCTGCGCTTTTAAGGAGCGCACATATTCCAGACACTCCACCGTGTTTCTGGCGAATCGGGAGACGGATTTTGTGATGATATAGTCGATTTTCCCGTTATGGCAGTCGCGGATCATGCGCTGGAATTCCGGGCGTTTGTCCGCCCTTGTGCCGGAAATGCCCTCATCGGCATAAAGGCCGGCAAACTCCCATTCCTTGTTGGCAGCGATCATTTCTGTGTAAACGCGCATCTGGTTCTGATAGGATGTAAGCTGTTCTTCGGAATCTGTGGAGACGCGGCAGTAGGCCGCCACCCGCTTTTGATGGTATTTCTCCTTGTCCACAAGGATGGACTTTTGGGGTTCAATTACGGAAACTGTCCGTTTCGGAATTCTCTGGACTTCCATTCGGTTTATCCTCGCTTTCACAAATATCGGTTTCTGTTTTTGTATGCAGAACGACGCCGCCTCCCGTATAAAGGGAGACGGCGTCGATCAGTTCGGAAAAATATGCAGCATTGAACGCATCCTGCGGCTTCATCAGAGAGACACGCTTTCTGGCAATCTGCGCGGCGATCTGCGTTTTGGCGTTTGTTTCCTTGTAAAGCTGACCTGCGATTTCGCAGAGCAGGGCAACGATCCGTTCCTCACTTGGACGCTCCTGCTCCATTTCGTCGGAGATCTGCTGCTGCAAATCAAGCACCACTGCGGAATCCCTGTGCTTTATTTTGGGATGCGGGAGCATGAGATCGGCATTTGCGATGACGCGGTTCATGAGAAGCGTGATTTTCCGGAGCAGCTCGCCGTCGCTGATCCGCACCCGAATGCCGCAGTCTGCATTGCTGCATGTCCAGCTTTCCCGGATCTCGCGTTTGGAATTGATATGCCGAAGCATCGGCGCACCGCATTGTCCGCAGCGGATACGGTCGCGGATCTGTCGGATGCCTTCGCTTTCCTCGACTGCCTGATTCCAACGCCGTGCGCTTTTGACCGCGATGGCTTCTTCATAGATATCCTCGTCAATGATCGTTTCAAATTCTTCATCGCCGGTGTACTTCGCATTCTCCAGAATCCGAGAAATCCGCGCCTTATCCCATACACAGGTCCGCTCTGTGTATGGGATCTGCTTTGCCGTCAAATCCTCTGCGATCTCTTTAAGGGATGCACCTTGAATGTACGCCTTGAAAATATTGCGGACAATGTCGGCCTCTTGCTGTTCAACCACGGTGTGTCCGTTGCGGATCGTGTAGCCAAACGGTAAATATCGAATCTTTTTCATACCTGTCCCTCTTAAATCTGTTCTGTAAATTCGAGCCCGCCAAGCAAGGTAACTGTCATTTCGTCGCGGTTATTGATGCAAATGTCTGTGACGACCTCATGGAACAGCTTCTCGTCGAACACCTCCAGCGGCTGTTCCAGCTCGTCAATCAGGGATTTCAGCTTCCGCACATCCTCCAACATCGTTGTGATCCGAGATTCAAAGCTGCTGTACCGCTCTGTTTTCAGCTTGCCGAGCTGCTGGCGGATCTCCCGCGCCTGCGTATGGTAAATATCTGCGGCGAGGTATCCCTTTGATCGCAGCCGTTCCAGCGCGAGCAGCTTTGCATTCAGTTCAGCGATGCTCTGGCTGAGCTGGCTGGCCGCTCTGTTGTTCCGCTTATAGGCTGCGGCGGCAAATTCAAGCTTCTGAATCGTCTGACCGAGGATATCTTCTTCGCAGAAGCGCAGCTTGTTGATCATGGTGATGATACCGTCGTAAATGCGTTCCTCGCTGTAATAGCTGGAATTGCAGGCAGTGGTATCTGCCGCGTGTTTTGAACAGACCCACTTGATTACGCCATTGGAAGTCTTGCGATGATAGAGAGAGCCGCACTCGGAACACCGAATGCGGCTTGTAAGAGGATATGTATTTGTTGTCTTGACGCTTTCCGTCTTTTTCCTTCGAGCTGCCAATAAACGCTGTACAGTCTCATAAACACCGGGCGCTAAAATTGCTTCGTGCGTATTTTCTGCATAAAATTGATCGTACTCCCCACAGTTGCGATGCCGTTTGAATGGGACAGTTGACTCTCCATAAAACTTTTGATGAAGCGTATGACCGGCATAGCGTTCGTTGGAAAGCATATATGTAAGTCGGTTTGATTTCCAGTTTGCTTTATTGTCTTTGGTTGGAATTCCTTGAGCTGTCAATTCTCGCGCAATTTCAGTTGCAGACATGCCGTTCAGATACGCATCAAAAATCCATCGAACAATTTTTGCTTCCGGTTCGTATACTACGAGTTTCTTATCAATCAAGCGGTATCCATACGGTACGTTGGTTGCAATGTATTCTCCACGTTCCATTCTCTTTACAATGGACAGCCTTTCGTTTTGTGAGATGGACTCAGATTCCTCCTGTGCGATGGCTGCAAACGTATTGAGCAGCATCTCGTCGGCCATCGCCAGTGTGTTGATTCCATCTTCTTCGAACTGCACCCCAATGCCGAGCAGCTTCAGCTTGCGCGTATAATTCAGTGCCTCTTTCGCGTTGCGGGCAAATCGTGAGACTGATTTTGTAAGAATGAGGTCGATCTGGTGCAGCTCGCACATGCGGATCATCCGCTGAAATTCCGGACGGTTATCCGCTTTCATGCCGCTGAGACCCTCGTCGGCAAAAATGTCGACCAGCTCCCATTCCTGCTTCTCTGCAATGTATTTCGTATAAACACGTTCCTGCGTTGCAAAGGAATTTCGCTGATCTGCGGAGTTTGAGGACACGCGGCAATATGCCGCCACGCGCAGCTTGGGGATCTCCTGCTTCGTCGTTGGCGCAATCAGTTTTGCAACTGGCATTTTTCTCACCTCCCATGCCGTTTGTCAACGACAAGTATATCCGCGAAAAGGTTCAAGTCTACTGATATCTTTCAAGCGGTTCCGAATTCTACCAAACGCTGAAACGGCAGTGCGAATTCTTGTGGAAACCGTGCAAATTACAGTTTAATCTGCGAGGACAATGTCCGCGCCGGTCAGTGCCTGATAATATTTCTTGGCTCTGTGGTATTCTTTTTCCGTAATGTCTCCGCGCTGCCGCAGGGCGCGGAGTGTCATCAGGATTCGGAGAAAATTTGCGTTTTTGTTTTGGTGCTCAGATAGCATTTGTGTTTTCTTTCCTCCTGTGCGTTTGTTTTTGTACTTCGTCACACGCGCTCCAACGCGCGATTTTTATGCCTTTGGGGTGCAGCGTCCCCACCGGGACGCAGAAAAGCCGACACGCGGGCGCGTGTCGG
>ERZ779852.3317-NODE-3317-length-11702-cov-9.960333_pt1 | contig 11702 bp, 8 predicted proteins | sample MGYA00511559_ERZ779852 | MGnify/ENA primary metagenome ERZ779852 (study PRJEB29588, sample SAMEA2157977) | human gut metagenome | biome: human gut; feature: human-associated habitat; material: faeces | place: Denmark | collected 2008/2010 ...
TTTGCCGGTGCCGGGTATGACCATGTTGCCGCCCAGCCGCAGCAGCGTCTCAAACGCCATAACAAACGGCAGATTGGCGCGGCGCTCGACTTTCCAGTGGGAGAGCAGCGTCTCGTCGTTGACGAACCAGCCGCGGTATTTTACTTTGTAGGACTTGGACTCCACCACCGTTCCGACGGGGATTTTCTCACCCTCCCGCACAGTAAACGGCTGGTCGTTCCAGAACCAGAACGGCTGCACGCCCAAAAAGCGGCGGCTGATTTCAAACAAACCGTAGACAAAGCCGAGGTCATCGGCAGCCGAGAGCAGCAGCGTGTCGGCATCCACCGTCAGCGTGTACTGCTCGGCGGGGAGCGTGTCGTTGATGGTCAGCAGGATGCGCCCGCCCGGTGCGGCGGTATCTGTAAAAACGCGGTCAAAATCGCGGCGCAGCGCTTTCAGTGCGTACTGCACCGGCTTGGCCGCAGGCGCGGCGGGGAGGATGGTGTTGCGGTTGAGAATCATAACAAATGCCCCTCTAGGGAACGCATTGTAGGGGCGAGCATTGCTCGCCCGCCCTTTCCCGTGGTAAACACTTTCCGAGAAAGCGTCGCGCGTTCCATTGGCGGGCGGTCAATGACCGCCCCTACAATTTGGTTTCCTATATTATATTATTTTAACCCTTAATGCCGTCGGTGGCAATACCCTCTACCAGATATTTCTGGAACTTGATAAAGATAAGAATAACAGGCAGCAGCGAGATGACCGACATCGCGAACAGGCCGCCGTAGTTGTTGTAGCTGTTGGGATCGGTGTACAGTTTCAGCGCCAGAGGAATCGTGAAGTTCTTCGGGTTCGAGACGAAGATCAGCGGCTGGAAGAAGTCCTGCCAGATCCAGTAGAACGCGAAGATGGACGCCGTGACGATGGAAGGCTGTACGACAGGCACCAGAATCTTGAACAGCACGCCGATCTTGGAGCAGCCGTCCAGCATGGCGGCCTCGTCCAGATCGCGGGGGATGCCGCGCATATACTGCACGATCAGGAAGATAAAGAACGCATAACCGAAGATCCACGGCAGCGTCATGGACACCAGCGTATCGGACAGGCCGACCTTTTTCAGGATGATGTACTGGGGCACGACCATGACCTGCGAGGGGATCATCATCGTCATAACGATGCAGCCAAACCAGAAGTTCGCGCCCTTGAACTCGACGCGGGATACGGCGTAAGCCGCCAGCAGCGAGCAGAAGATAGAGCCGGCCACCGAGGCCACCGTGACGATGGCAGAGTTCTTGAAGAACGTCCAGAACGAGATGCCCGCGATGCCCTTAAAGCCGGAGGCGTAGTTCTGGATGATGTCCCACTTTTCGGGAATGAGGCTGAACGCATTGTGGAACATCGTGTCATTGGACTTGAACGAACTCATCAGCAGCCAGAGCAGCGGATAAATCATGATAAAGCCAAGTGCGCAGGAAAAAACGTGGAAGAACACAGACTGTGCCTTGGAGCTTTTTTGACCAACCATAGTTGTATTTCCTCCTTAACCCTCGTAGTGGACCCAGGCATCCTGGCTCTTGAAGAGGATTGCGGTCGCAATGCCGATGATGACGACCAGAATCCACGCCAGTGCGCAGGAGTAACCCATGTGGAAGTTGGTGAATGCGGAGCGGTACAGGTACAGCACGTAGGTCAGGGTGCTGTCCATCGGGCCGCCATTGGTGATGACATAGCTCTCGGTAAAGACGCGGAAGCTGGTGATGATCTGCTGCACCATGTTGAAGAAGATGGTGGGGGTCAGCATCGGCATCGTGATCTTCCAGAACTGCTTCATCGGGGAAGCACCGTCGATGGCGGCGGACTCATACAGAGAGTTTGGGATCTGCTTCAGGCCGGAGAGGAAGATCAGCATGCAGGAGCCGAACTGCCACACGCCCATCAGCACGATGACGAACAGCGCCGTCTTGGGGTTGCCCAGCAGGGACATCTTCTGCTCGATGCCGATCGCGCCCAGCAGCGTCATAAAAACGCCCTTGTTGCCGAAAATCTGCTTCCAGACAACGGCAACCGCAATAGAGCCGCCGACGATGGACGGGATGTAGTACAGAACGCGGTAGACCGCCATGCCCTTGTGCTTTTTGTTCAAAAGCGTTGCCACAAACAGGGCAAACGCCAGACGCAGCGGCACAACCATGAAAACATAGCTGAAGGTGACGATCATTGCCTGCTTGAAGTTTTTGTCGTTGGTGAAAATCGTGATGTAGTTTTTCAGCCCCACAAAGTTCGGGGCGGACAGCAGGTTATAGTCTGTCAAGGAGTAGTAGATGGACATAGCAGCCGGGATCAGCCACATAAAGAAGAAGCCGAACAGCCACGGTGCCAGCAGAAGATAGCCGGTCACGTTGTCCTTCATCTTATAGTACTTCTTGGCCGGTGCTGCGGTTTTCAGTGCGGGCATGGGTAAAAATCCCCCTTTTCCTTGGATTGACTTGGATTTTTGGCATAAGAAAGGGAGAGGGTCAGGGTTTGACCCTCCCCCGTTTCTGCTCACATGATATAAGGAGAAAAACTTTTAGGAGAAAGCTTATGAAAAAGAAGAAGAAAACACTTTTTAGAAGAAGAAACTTCAGGAGATTTTGTGATTAGTTGTTAGCTTCGAGAACTGCGTTGACCTCAGTGCGGAACTGGGCAGCAGCGTCGGCCGGGGTGGTCTGGCCGTAGAAGACGGCATAACCGATGTTCTTGAAGATGGTGTTGATCTCGCTGATGCCAGCGGGGTCAGCTGCAGGGGTGTCACCGCAGTAAGCAGCGGCCGTGTCAACAAAGTTGAACATATCGGTCTGCTGGGCGCTCAGCTTGCCGGAGTTGATCAGGTGCTCACGAGCGGTAGCGGAAGCAGGCGTGCCGCGCTCGCCCATCATGATGTCGTTGGCCTCGTCGGAGTTCAGGAACCAGTTGATGAACTCGGCAGCCTCTTTCTTGACGGAAGAGGTCTCGGCAACGGAGAAGAACATACCAGGCTTGTACCACAGTGCCTTGGTGTTGGTGGTGTTGGTCGGCGGAGCAACCAGCTTCAGGGTATCGTTGCCAGCGTTGGCACCGATGGTGGTGAAGTTGTTCCAGCTCTGGTGGAAGGCTGCATCGTTGGTGATGACGGGGTTCGCGTCGTTGCCCAGGGTAGCAATCTGCTCGTACTCATCGGGGTTGGGCACAGCACCGGCATCGATCAGGTCGAGCCAGTAGGTGAAGAAATCCTCGGTGATCTTGTCGTCATCGTAACCCAGGCTCTTGTTGTCGTCGGCGAACAGCTTCTCGCCGTAACCGCGCACCCAGTAATTGAACAGGTTGGTATCGATGACCGGGGAGGTGGACATACCGTACTTGCCGGTCTTTTCCTTCACCGTCTTGGCGGCGGTGGCGAAGTCGTCCCAGGTCCAGTCGTCGGTGGGAACATCCACACCGGCCTCCTCCAGAACGGAGGGGTTGTAGGTGAAGGCGACCAAAGAGGTGGACAAGGGGATGCCGACGGTCTTGCCGCCGATGTTGGAGGCGTTCATCAGGGCCTCGTCAATGCCGGAGGCATCAATCGTGCCGTTGTTGATGTACTCGCTCAGGTCGGCCAGAGAGCCGTTCTGTGCGTAGGTGGAGATGTACATATAGTCCATCTGCACGATGTCGGGCATACCGCCGGTGGCAGTGTCGGTGGCCAGCTTCTCAAAGTAGCCGTCCCAGCCGGAGGGAACAGCCTCGAAGGTGACGTTGGGATGCTCGCTGGTGTAGAGATCGAGCACCTGCTGCGTCAGGTCGTGGCGGGTCTGACCGCCCCACCAGGTGATGCGGATGGTAACAGGCTCGTCGGTGCTTTCGGCAGTGGCCTCGGTGGAGGCGGCAGTGGAAGTGCTCTCGGCTGCGGTGCTGTCAGCAGTGCTGGAAGCGGAACCGCCGCAGGCTGCGAGAGAACCGGCCATCAGGACGGCCATCGCCGCGCTCATAATGCGCTTGTTTTTCATTTGGATTTTCCTCCTTCATTGTGGGGCTTTGTCTTGTGCCCCTTGCGTTGTCTTTATGATACACGCTTTTTGTTGGTTTGAAAATGGACAAATCCGACTTAAACCTTGAACAAATCCGACTTTATTCGGATTTTTACGGATTCCTGCCGGGAAGTCGGAAACGTTCAAGCAAAAAGTCGGATTTGTCTCTTGGCATCTAAAAATGCGGTTGCTATACTCTTTTATACAATGATGAGAGGAGCGATTTCGCATGGAATGCACACAGTTGGTCGATCTTATCTTCTTTATGGGGCAAAGCAACATGGCCGGGCGCGGGGATGCCGCCCTTGCCCCCGCTGTTACCCCCGGCATGGGGTTTGAGTACCGCGCTGTGACCGACCCCGCGCAGCTGCACCCGCTGGCCGAGCCGTTCGGCGTGAACGAGAACGACCCCACCGGCGTCAATGAGCCGGGCATGAAAACGGGCAGCATGGTTTCCGCCTTTGTCAATGCCTGCACAGCCAAGACCGGGGTTGCCATCGTGGGCGTATCCTGCGCCAAGGGCGGTTCTTCCATTACCGAGTGGCTGCCCGGCATGCCGTTTTTTGAGGATGCCGCCCGCCGCGCCCGCAAGGCGCGCAAATTCTTAGCCGAAAGCGGCTACACCATCCGCCACAGCGCGATGGTCTGGTGCCAGGGCTGCACCGACGGCGACCTGCACACCTTAAAAGCCGTGTATAAGCTGGACACCGACCGCGTCATCCACGAGTTTATGACCGATGCCGGGCTCGAGACCTGTTTTTTGATCCAGATCGGCAACCAGCGCGACGAGCCGGAGCTGTATGTGCCGATCCAGCAGGCGCAGGAGGAGCTGGCTGCAGCCTACGATGATATTGTCATGGTCAGCCGCAGCTTCAAGACCTTTGCCGCCAAAGGCTTGATGAAAGACCGCTTCCACTACCTGCAGCCCGCCTACAACGCCGCCGGCACCGAGGCCGGGCAGCAGGTAGGCAGTTTCTGGGGCCGCTGATACACTGCGCCGGGCGCAGCGGTTTGCACACCGCCGTGCCCGGCGCTTTTTCTTTTTCAAAAGGTCGGATTTGTTCAAGAAAAAAGTCGGATTTGTCCATTTCGCATTTTGCGTTTCTATGTTACCCTCATAAGTGTAACATCCGGCAAGCCCAATCCACAGAGAAGGAGTAAAACATGAGAAACAAACGCACCTTGCAGCGCGGTCTCGCACTTCTGCTTGCGGGCGGCATGGCACTTTCTAACCTCGGTGCCGTGCCGGTTCTGGCAGAAGAGTATGACACCGCAACAGAAACCGAAATCACGCAAACGGCCCCGGAAGAAGAAGCATCCCAGCCGAAGGAAAGCTTGACCGACCCGGCCGCAAGTGAGAGCACCGACCTCACCGAAAGCTCTGAGAACACTCCTGCCACCGAAGAAGAAGTTGACTCTTCCGGCGCTACTGAAGAGGAGCCCCCCGCCGAGGAAAGCGCCAACGCCGAGATTTCCGCAGAGGATGCCAACAGCGGCGAAGCTGATTCTGTCACAGAAACCGCCCCTGTAGAAGCTCAGGACGAACCCTCTACCGAAGATTATGTGGCTGTCCAAAGCCTCGATTCTGCGGAATCCCCCGCTGCGCAGAGCAATCCTTGGGACGCTCTTACGCCCAAAACCACTTCCTATGTCGACATTGACAACGATGCCTATTCCCGCGACACTGTGTTGACAGTGGATGGTAAGCCGTTCTGGTACAACGGTATCCAGATTCGTATTGACAAGCTGAAAGATGATTCCAAATATGCATGCACGGATGCAGAACTGGAAAACCTCTTTAACATCGTTGCAGAGGATGGCTATACTGTTGTCAACAGCCAAATTCGCTGGACGGATATACAGCCCAACCATATTGCTTACGCTACAGACAGCGCCACCGTTTATGGTGGCGACAATGCCGATAAGGTGTACGGCAACAATGGAGGTGTGCAGGTACAGCGCAGCAGCGATGCGTCCAAACAGGCGCTGACTTATTTGAAGTTTACTCTCACCGACAAAACTGCCGATGAGATTGACGGCGCAAAGATTCGTATTTATAACAAAAATGGACTTGGCAACAGCCATCCTTTGGAAATTTATGCACTGGAAGATGACAATTGGAAGCAGGATACGCTAACCTGGAATAACGCCCCCGGCCACAACGGATACGAGATTGACAGCAACAAAGCAGAATTGGTTGCTACTTCTAACAGTTGGGATTTGTTGAAGGACTCCAACTATTATGACTTTAAAATTTCTGATTTTATCAAAAGCTCAGAATGGGCCAAGGATGGCACGGTATCCTTTGTTATTCGGGAATCAGCAAATGGTGTATCGGATCAGGTCGTTACACTGGCGGGCACTGCTGACACAAATGTAGTCGGTGCTTCCATGATTCAGCCGCAATTGGTCTATTCCGATGCCGAAGAGTACGACTTTACAGTTCTGGATAATGCCATTCATTGGGCTACAAAGTATGGTCTGAAGTTTGAGGTGCTGTGGTTTGGCACCGACACCTGCACCATCAGTTCAGATTCCCGTATTCCTGTACATGCACAGCTGAATTACCAGCCTTCTATCGGTAACAATGGAAAACCTTTGTTCTACAAATCCAAGGCCGATACCATCACGGGCATTTATAACTACATCATGTGCAAAAACGATACGGGGCTTCAGGCTGCGGAATCCACCGCACTGGGAACTGTGTTCAATCACATTGCCACTTTGGAAGATGCTGATACTGTTATCGGATGTCAGCTTACCAACGAGCCGGGTGTTGGCCGACTGCACGGCGGAATAAAGGCAGACCACTGCATGTGCGAAACCTGCCTTGCCGACAAGGGCTCTCTCGGAATGAATGCCACAGATTTCCGTAACTATACGCTGTGGAACTTCAACAACATCTTAGGTGCTGCTGTCAAAAACTCCAAGCATTCTGTCTGGACCCGCGTCAACTTGGATGAAAGTTCCAACTCCACCGGCATTGTCAAATACAATGAGGAGGTCCGCAAAACCTCCGGTGCAAATATTGACTTTATCGGCATTGATCATTACCGCAAAACTCCTACGCAGCTTGCCACCGAGGGCGTAGCAGGCAATACCTTTGCGCAGGGACAAAACTTAACGATGATTATGGAGCTGGGCCAAAAGGACGCGCGTGATAAAGGCCTGTATCTTGCCGAGGATGTCCTTGCCACACTTTCCGGCGGCGCTTATGTGACGATTTATGACGCCTGCAGCAATGACGGCTGCCAGATCTATACCTATGACAAGAACACTAAGAAATTTTCGTATTTCCGTGGCGCACAAGAAATCGGTGAAGAACCTGTAGTCACGGCCCTGAGCAAGACAAACAATATGCTGAAAAAAATCGGCTATGACCTTGCAACCAAACAGCCCCAGTCCGTTGGCGACAATCAGTTGGTTTTCTTCAATGCCGATTCCACTGCCTCTGCCGGGTACAAACAGCAGGAAGTCCTGAGCAACAAGAGCATCACCTTTACCACCGATACAAACGGCATTGGCATCGCAGTCAACAAGAACGAAAATGAAATTGCGTTGCTTTCTACCAAAGGTGATGCTTTCACCTTCGATAACGCCAAGCTTGAAAATGTTGTCTCTGCGGAGCTTGGCTACTATGATGCGGATGACATATGGCACACCGAGCAGAACTACCTCGCCAATCTGACGGAAACCGATGGCGAAGTGTCTCTGACCGTACCCGCCTATGGCTGTGTTCGTATCGTCACAAAGCCTAACTCGCTGCCTGAGCCTGAAGTCTTTGTGAAGGCTGAGATTACTGCAGAGGCAGAAAGCAACTATACACTGAGCGAAGGAATCACCGCAAAAATTTATAACGATGGTAAAAACGGAAAAAAGAGCAACTACCTTCATGTAACTGTCAAGAATGTGGGCGACTATGCCGAATTTAATGTCACTGTTCCCTATGATGGTATCTACCGCATGGACACCTGCTACAAAGTATATTCTGACCGTCCTACTGTACAGCTGACTGCAGATGGAAAAGCGGTAGGCGATCCGGTAGATATGACAAAGGGAACCAGCAAGAAGTGGGTTACCACCACCTTTGGTGAAATTGCTCTCACGAAAGGTGTCCATACTTTCCGCTACACCGTTACCTCCCTTGCGACAACGTCCGGCACTCTTCCGCTGGACTTCCTCTATCTGGAACGCATAGACGATCTTGTTGACTACAGCGAGCTTCAGGCACTGTATGATGAATACAAGGACACCGAAAAGGGAAATTACACGGAAGATTCCTGGAATGTATTCCAAGAGGCATTAAGCAAAACAAAGTCTATGCTGGATGCCCAAGCTGCCACAAAATCCGAAGTGAAAGCGCAAATCGGTCTTCTTCAGCAGGCTGTTGATAAACTGGAAATCAACACTGATAAATCGAAAGAAGAACTGTACGCCGAGTACGAAGCCCTTGTGCGTGAGGCTGAAGAAGAAATCAAAAAGACAGACCACTACACAGAGGAAAACATTAAAAAACTCAATGACGCAATTACAACCGCAAAAACCAAGGATTTGATTGATCAGGGCGATCCCGCCATTTCTGCTTCCGCTGTTGCAACTGCCTTGGAAAAGTTCCGCGCTGTATACGCGGCTTTCAAGGCAACCGAACAAATTCCTGCGATTGATAAGACTGCCCTGCAGCAGGCTGTTGAGGCCAATACCGGCAAGCAAGAGGCTGACTACACAGCCGAGAGCTGGACTGCCTTTGCAAAGGCTCTTGAAAGGGCTCGGGCTATTCTGGCGGACCCAAACGCGCTGCAGAACGACGTCGATGCCGCTGCCAAGGCGCTGACCGATGCCGCTGCGGCTCTCACAGTGAAGCCGACCGAAGAGGCGAAGCCTGCGCCCACGGTTGAGACGAAGGTCGTCACGGATGATCTTTCTGACAACAACATTCCCGATTCCCTAAAGAATGTCGGCTACGATACTCCCGAAAAAATCACAGAAAAGCTTAAACTGGAAAGCTCCAAAAAGCTATCCTCCGACAATATTGTTGTCTATGAAGTCAAGCTGCAAGTCAGCAAGGATGGTGTAACCTGGGTCGATGCCACCGCTGAGAATTTCCCGAAGAACGGCCTTGAGATAAGCTTCACTTTGCCGAACGGTATTACCGCCGAGACGGCCGCACAGTATGACTTCATCGTCAGCCATATGAAGGACAGCGGCGAGGTTGAACTGCTTACCCCCGCGCTGAAAGACGGCAAGCTGGTCGTGACAGTTTCTTCCCTGTCGCCCTTCGGCATCAGCTGGAAGCGCAAGGAGCAGCCCAAGCCGAGCGAAGAGCCGAAGCCCACGCAAGCGCCCACCGCGACCCCCGCGCCGACGGCTGCTCCTGCCGCGAGTGATGCTTCCTCCAACAGCAGCAATTCTTCCGGCACTACTTCTGCCCCGGCATCTACCGCTGCCCCCAAGGCAACGGCAGCACCCACGGCACCGGCTACTGTTATTCCGCAGACCGCCGATTCTTTCCCGCTGATTCTGCTGGCCATGCTGGCTCTGTGCAGTGCCGCTGCCCTGACCGGGCTGGTGATCTGCCGCAAGAAAAAGCACTAACCAAACCATTCCCTGAACAATCGTTCTCTCATTAAAGAAAAATCCCGACTGCCGCCAGCCGGGATTTTTCTTTGTAATGCTGCACTTACTGCGCGTTGCTGTAATTGCAGATTTGAATGGCCGCGCCGTTTTCCATCATGGTGAACCTGTGCTTTACATAAAGCGGCACATTACTTTTGTCTTTGGGCATACTCTCAATATACAGGTAGTCTTTATACTTTTCTTTGATAAGTTCCAGCATCTTCCCGGCTATTCCCTGCCTCTGATAATTCGGGTGTACCAGCATATAATGGATCTGTGTCAGCGTCTCGGAATCACCCGGCACCCGGATAAGGCCGACCAGCTTGTCACCGTCCACGCCGTAAGCACGGTGGAGGAGTGCATCAGCGCCTTGTACAGCCTCTTGGGATAGTTGCCGGAGACCCAATGCACCGATAAAAACAGCTGCTGTACCTGCTCTCGGGTAAATTTCTTTTCCTCTGTGTAAGTAAGCATTTTTCCCACCTCGTCTGCGGCAATCGTATTTTTGACATTGTGTCATTGTATTTTTGGATGTCAGGGAATATTCAAAAGGGCAGCGGATGTCTTTTTCCTGCTTTTTCTGATACATACTGTCCACCTATCCCCTGCTCTTAGTGTAGCAGATTGCAGCGCATTATGGAAGTTATTAGTCTTAAATCACACTAAATATCATGATACCTTTCTTAAATCTCAAATGAATCAGAACTGATTCACTTTTTCGAGTCAAGATTTTTGAATGAATCAGAAGTGATTCACTCCTGAGAGCATATACGAATTTGTGCGGGTATCGGGTTTGTTTGTCATCGTTTTGGGGGGTAGCCGTGTTTTGCTAGCATAGCATGTGGTCATCCACATGCACATTTCTGGGGCGTACCCCAGACCCCCGGCACAGTTCTTGCGTGACGATAGTGACGCTGATGACGCTCGTGACGCTGTTTTTAGGACATCCCTATACCATATCCCAGATTCAGCGTCATTAGCGTCATCTGCGTCATTCTGATTTTGCGTTTCTCGTAGTATCATTGTTTTTGTTTCGAGCAGTAGTAAACTGCAAGCGTCATTTCGCTATAAGCGTGACGGTGGTGACGTTCTTTCTTGCATACCCCTACCCATATCCCATAAACATCGTCACTACCGTCACCATCGTCACTTAAAACAGGCAAGCCGTTTTAATCTGCGGCTTGCCTGTTTTATTTTGAGTAATGTGGCAGGTTTTTTGCCCCATTGCTTGTTAAAATGGATTTAGATATTTTGTAAAAGTGCAAGGATTTTTAGCACAATGGGTGATATGCTGGTTTTGAAGTGCATTCGGGCATTTAGTCAGATGCGAAATAGTATCCAATTAGCACGAACATCACCATTACGGAAAGATAGTCAATCAGGAAGAGGATCACAGGCTCGGAATAATCGTAGAATACGAAGTGGCTTCTGAGCAGCAGATACAAACTAACGCCTCTGCGTCGGAAAGCGAACGCGCCATATACTGCCCAAAGCCAGCCGATCAGTCGCAGGCTCCATGTCCGCGGGGGCGAAGACGGCAAGCGCTTACGCGCCATCGCCAGCATCATGCTCCAGTGAAATCCCAGATGCAGGCTCATACAGACGAAGCCCCAGTAGGCGCAGAGGATATGCACCTGCTGTGCAAGCTCATAGCCGCCGTGCTTTGGAAAAAACGCAAATACATAACGGGACAGCACAACGCCGCTAATCATTGAACCGAACATAGAAAGAAAGATGATTCCGACCAACGCCGTCTGAACCATGCGGATGGGCGTGTATTTGTCCTTTCCGACTGCCAACAGCCACTTTCGGTTGAGTATATGGTGTGCCACGAACAGAGCGAACATTCCCATACCGATCCACTCGTGGGCTGCCTCGCCCACAAGACCGTAGGCCATCAGAAGCAGCATGAACACCGACATGGCCGCATCTACGGCGATTTTTATTTTGAGAATTGGTTTCATGTTCTCATCCTTTGCTGTGAGAGAGCACCCAGTTCAAATTGTCCGGGTCGTCAAAGACCGCATTGGCTCCGCCGTGGTAGTTATAAATGCCCTTTTCGTTGAAGAAGGCGTTGTC
>ERZ779852.3321-NODE-3321-length-11694-cov-5.489561_pt1 | contig 11694 bp, 11 predicted proteins | sample MGYA00511559_ERZ779852 | MGnify/ENA primary metagenome ERZ779852 (study PRJEB29588, sample SAMEA2157977) | human gut metagenome | biome: human gut; feature: human-associated habitat; material: faeces | place: Denmark | collected 2008/2010 ...
CTGTCGAATTTTTCAAACATTTTCGCTAATATTGCATTTGCCCTTGGACTCTGCAAATGGAGGAAGTGGAAAAAAGGAGGGGGAAATGTTGGGGATTTTGAAATATGTTTGTAATTTTGTAACAAATAGTGGAAGGATTTGACTTATTTGATCTTCGGCATAGTGATGGATTCTAAAACCAATCATAACGGTAATATTCGTATCAGTCAAAATGATATTCCGAGCGCTTGCAAGGAGGAAAATGTGCTGTGCCAGAATGAAAAGGATGCAACGCTGTGCAATGATGAAAAAGTAAATGGGGCGGATAGGGGAAATGTAATGGAAAAGTGTGAAGGTGGGATGGGGATGAAAGGGAATGAAGGCGGTAAGGCTATGGAAAAGAGCATGAAAAGCAGAGATAATGGGATGAAAAACAATGATAATGAGATGGGAAGACGGGATGCGCTGGTGATTATACCGATGTATAAGGAGAAGGAGAATGCGGCGGCGATTATCGAGGCAGTGCTGGGTCTGGAACATGGGTTTGATGTGCTGGTGATCGATGATAATTCGCCGGACGGGACGGCTGATATTGTGAGGGGGAAGATTGCGGAGCACCCGGGTAGGGTGCACCTGGTGGAAAGACCGGGCAAACTGGGACTGGGAACGGCGTATATCACGGGGTTCAAGTGGGCGCTGGAGAGGGGGTATGACTATGTGTTTGAGATGGATGCGGATTTTTCGCACAATCCCAACGATTTGCCGGCGCTCTACGCTGAGTGTGCCGAGAAGGGGGCGGATGTGGCGATTGGGTCGCGATATCTGACGGGGGTGAATGTGGTGAACTGGCCTATGGGGCGTGTGCTGATGTCGTATTTCGCATCGAAGTATGTGCAGATGGTGACGGGGCTGAAGATCAAGGATACTACGGCGGGGTTTGCGTGCTACCGGGCCGATGTGCTGCGGACAATGGAACTGGACAAGATACGGTTCAAGGGGTATGCCTTCCAGATAGAGATGAAGTTTACGGCAGTGAAGTGCGGCTTCGATGTGCGGGAGGTGCCGATAGTGTTTGTGAACCGTGTGCTGGGCGTGTCGAAGATGTCGTCGGGCATATTCGGCGAGGCTCTGTTCGGGGTGATGAAGCTGAAGCTGGGGAGTTTCCGGCGGAAGTATCCTCAGAAGGGGAGCGTAAGAGTGTAAAGGGAAAACGGCGTGTGGTATATAACGGGTAATGTAATGGAAACAGTCAGAATCAAGTATGAAACCGACAATATTTCTCAATGGACTGATATTCAGTAACGGATTTCGTTACAAAGGGTGTGTCGTGGTGGAAAACGGTCTGATAAGGAGTGTGGATGCGGGATATGTTGCGGCGGGGGATGTGGACCGTGAGAACTACGATGTGGTGGACTGTGAAGGGAAGATGATATTGCCCGGTGTGATCGACGAGCATGTGCATTTTCGCGATCCGGGGCTGACGGAGAAGGGCGATATAGCCACCGAGAGCCGTGCGGCTGTGGCCGGCGGCGTGACGTCGTATTTCGATATGCCCAACACGAGTCCTCAGACCACGACGATAGAGGCGTGGGAGGAGAAGATGGCGCGTGCGGCGGAGGTGTCGGCGGCGAATTACGGATTTTTCCTGGGTGCTACGGGCGACAACCTCGACGAGATACTTTCGGCCGACTATACGCGCATCCCGGGTGTGAAGCTGTTTATGGGCAGTTCGACGGGCGGCATGCTGATGGAGGATGACGATGCCATGAGGCGTCTGTTTGAGAATTTTCCTCACGTGATAGCGTGCCATGCCGAGAGCGAGGCCGTGATACGGGCCAACCGCGCGCGTCTGCAGGCTGAATATCCCGAGGGGATACCTGTGGGGAAGCATCGCGAGCTGCGAAGCACCGAGGCGTGCCTGAAGGCGTCGCGTCAGGCTGTGGAGCTGGCCCGTGAGACGGGTGCGCGGCTGCATCTGATGCATATAAGCACGGCGGAGGAGCTGGAGCTGCTGACGCCGGGCGATGTGGTGGGGAAACGGATCACGGCGGAGACCTGTCCGCACTACCTGTGGTTTACCGACGAGTCGGTGGAGCGCACGGGTGGCCTGACCAAATGCAATCCGTCGCTTAAGGGGGAGGCCGACCGGCGTGCGCTTCTTAAGGCTGTGGCCGACGGGCGCATAGATGTGATAGCCACTGACCATGCTCCGCATCTGCTGTCGCAGAAGCTTGGAGGCACGGCGCTGACGGCGGCCTCGGGGATGCCGTCGGTGCAGTTTAGCCTTCCTCTGATGCTTCAACTGACGCGCAAGGGGATATTTATGATAGAGGATGTGGTGGACAGGATGTCGAGCGCTCCGGCACGGCTCTATAAGATGTCGCGCCGCGGATATATCCGTCCGCTGTATATGGCTGATCTGGTGATAGTAGACCCGGATGCCGACTACACTCTGTCGTCGAAAGATGTGCTGAGCCCTTGCGGGTGGACGCCCTATGAGGGAGTGCGGCTCAACTTCCGCGTGGAGCAGACGTGGGTCAACGGTAAGCCGGCATATGTCAACGGGAAATTCACCGGTGAACAGACGGCGCTGGCGCTGAGATTTGATGTCTGACGCGCTCTCCGGTCATCCGGACATGCCGGGGGGGAGAATTAGGAAAAGACACAAAAAAACTTCGGACTGCGTCCTCAGCTGAGGGAGCAGTCCGAAGATTTTTTTATATGCCCGATAGGGAGTATAGGCCCAATGGGCCCAGAGAGGCTCCAGGGGGAGAGAGGAAGATAGGGAGAGAAGGGGAGAGAGGGGACGGAAGGGTTATTTGACGAGGAATTTGCGGCCCTTGAATCGCGAACCGCCGTCGGCGGCAAAGGCAGAAGAAGCGCCGATGAGTGCGCACAATGCGATGATGTAGATTTGCTTCATATGATTTCGGTTTATAGATTTTCCTTGCAAAGGGCTGAAAAATGTGAATGATGCCGCAAAGGAACGGAAATAAATGCCAATTGTGCAAATAAAGCGGGTGGGGAAGTGTCAAAATGCTGCCAAAAGGCGCCTTGCGGCGTCAGTTGGATATGATCGGGAGGAGAATGGTAAACCTTGTGCCCTGTCCCGGCTCGCTCCAGCTGACAAAGATGCGTCCCGAATGATACTGCTCCACGATGCGCTTGGCGAGGGTGAGGCCGAGACCCCATCCGCGCTTTTTGGTGGTGTAGCCCGGGTTGAATACTGTCTTCTGGTTTTTGCGCGGGATCCCCTTGCCGGTGTCGGTGACATTGACCATAGCTTTGCGGCCATTGTCGGTGAGGGATGTGTCGATGATGATCTTGCCCGAGCCCTCCATGGCGTCGACGGCGTTTTTGATAAGGTTTTCCATCACCCACTCGAGCAGCGGAGCGCTGACATGCACCGGGAGCGGCTCGGGGCAGAGGCTGACCGTGAGGTCGATGCGGCTGGAGATGCGAGTGGCCATATAGGAAGCGGCGCGCCCCACGATAGAGTTGAGATCCTCCTGCTCCATGCTCGGTTTGGAACCGATTTTGGAGAATCGCGAAGCGATGGTGCTGAGGCGGTTTACATCCTTGTTCATCTCGTGGACAGTCTCGGCGTCGACCCCCATGGTCTGCAGCAGTTCCATCCAAGCCATGAGCGAACTGATAGGTGTGCCGAGCTGATGGGCAGTCTCCTTCGATAGTCCCACCCACACCTTGTTTTGCTCCGCGCGGCGGGTGGAGTTGACCGCGTAGTAGACCACCAGGATGAAGGCGAGCATCACTCCCAGCTGTATGTAGGGGTAGTAGCTGAGGCGCTTGAGGAGCTTGGAATCGTCGTAGTAGAGGTGCTGGAGATTTTCGGGAGTGATGACGATGTGGATCACATTGCCCGAAGCGCGGAGCGACTCGAGGCGCCGCATGAGATACGCCTCGTTGACCTTTGAGATATAGTCGGGCGCCATAGAGTCGACCTCCTCGGGGAGGTCGAAATTGCGCTGGCGGAGGATGTTGCCCTCGTCGTCGGTGAGGAGCACCGGGATGGTGTGGTTGCGCTCGATGATGGAGAAGAGGAAGTCGATGTTTTCGGCCGAAGCATCCTCGTTGAGCGAGATGTCGGCCAGCTGCTTGGTGGCGTCGGCCCAAATCTGCATGCGTTCGCGCTCCTGCACGGCGAGGTCGCGCACCAGATTGTCGGACACATAGAGGAAGAATCCCACCAGCGCCACGGCCACCAGGAGGAAGGCGATAAGTCCGAAACGTCGTATGTCGTAGATATTCACGGCTGAAGGGGGAGAAAAGAGAGGGGATTAGACGATGATATTCTCGCGGGCGGCGATCCAGGAGGGCACGGCGTCGGCTATGTTGTCGCCAATGACCACATCGGCCTGCTCCCTGACCTCCGGGAGGGCATTGCCCACGGCCACCGCCACATCGGCCACATGCATCATGGGGAGGTCGTTGAGATTGTCGCCGAAGACCACCACCTCGTCGGCTCCGACACGCTGTGCGAGCGCCTTGACCGCCGAAGCTTTGGAGACCCCCGGGGCGTAGATGTCGATGAGGCCCGTGTCGGGCATGATCACATCGGGATACCATGCGGCATTGCAGGGGGTAGCCTCGTTGAGAGCGTCGCTGAGGTGCTCCATGGCCTTGACCGGTCCGATGCCGAAGGAGAGCACCACGCTGTCCCATCGCGAGGGCTGCTGGTCGAGGTGGAAACGCTTGAGCTGCAGATGGCGGCGCTCCTGATAGAAAGCATCCTCACGGCGGGTCATGGCCGCAGGATGGTAGACATTGATGAAATCGTTGCCGCTGAGGCAGTAGACGAAGGGGTGCACCTCGTGAGCGGCGAAGATGTCGCGGATGCGCAGAGCGTCGGCTTCAGGTATGAGAGTGCACTGCTCGAAGATCTGTGTCTGACGGTTCCAGAGGGCCGCTCCGGTCATCACTATAGCCGGCAGCGGGTGCTCGACCCCTTCGGCATCGGTGAAAACGCTCTGATGCACGCGGCTGAGGAGCGGCTGCACGGTGGCCGGGGTTCGGGCCGTGGCCACGGTGAACATCACACCGCGCGAGATGAGCGCATTGAGGATGTCGGCAGAGCGGTCGCTGACGCGGCTTTCGCCGTTGAGGAGCGTGCCGTCGAGGTCGGTCACATAGAGAGTGCGCTTGCGGTGTGTGGCTGAAGTGGACATATCTTGGAAAATTTGAATACAAATGTAATAAATATCATCGGACTATACAACAAGGAGGGGCGGAATGGCCGTGGCGGATTTAAAATAACTTAAAATAGGGTTAAAGAAAGGGCGGCGGTTACAAATTTTATTAGTAGCTTTGTTAAATTATTGGGGAAAGGCGAGAGGCTTTAGGTTTCAGGCTTTAGGCGGATAGGCTTAAGGCTTTAGAACTTAGTGGAGAAAGGAGGGAAGGGAGAGGGAAGGGAAAGGATGACAACGGGAAGGGGAGAACAAACGACAACTAAAGACGAAAAAAGATATGACATTTGAAGAATTGGGCGTGAGCGAACCGTTGCGCCGCGCGATAGAGGAGCTGGGGTTTGAGACCCCGATGCCGGTGCAGGAGAAGGTGATACCTCATCTGCTCACCGAAGACGGCGACGTGGTGGCGTTGGCCCAGACCGGTACGGGAAAGACGGCAGCCTTCGGTCTGCCCGTGATACAGCGTATCAACATCGAAGAGAACCGCCCGCAGGCGCTGATACTGTCGCCTACACGCGAGCTCTGCTTGCAGATAGCCTCCGACTTAGCCGATTTCTCGAAATTTATCCCGCAGCTGCGTGTGCTCCCCGTCTACGGCGGTTCGAGCATCGAGAGCCAGATACGCTCTCTGCGCACCGGCGTGCAGATCATCGTGGCCACCCCCGGCCGACTTATCGACCTGATCAATCGCGGAGTAGTGGACCTCTCGGGTGTGCACACCGTGATCCTCGACGAGGCCGACGAGATGCTCAATATGGGATTTCTCGACTCGATCGACGATATCCTCAGCCATGTGCCGCAGGAGCGCAAGATGCTGATGTTCTCGGCCACTATGCCCGCCGAAATAGGGCGGATAGCTAAGAAATATATGCACGATCCGGTGGAGATAGTGATCGGAACGCGCAACGAAGGCGCGGCCAACGTGCGGCATATCTACTATATGGTGCATGCTCGCGACAAATACCTGGCGCTCAAACGCATAGCCGACGACAATCCGAATATCTACGCCATCATCTTCTGCCGTACCCGGCGCGAGACGCAGGAGGTGGCCGACAATCTGATCCACGACGGCTACAACGCCGAGGCCCTGCACGGCGACCTCTCGCAGCAGCAGCGCGACGTGGTGATGAAGAAATTTCGCGACCATGTGGTGTCGCTGCTTGTGGCCACCGATGTGGCGGCCCGCGGCCTCGACGTCAACGACCTCACCCATGTGATCAACTACGGGTTGCCCGACGATACGGCCGTGTACACCCATCGCTCCGGGCGCACCGGGCGCGCAGGAAAGACGGGAGTGTCGGTAGCCATCATCCACTCGCGCGAAAAAGGGAAGCTGCGCGAGATAGAGAAGATCATCGGCAAGACATTCGAGCGCAAAGAGGTGCCCACCCCCGAGCATATCATCGAAAAGCAGCTTTTCTCGCTTGCCGACCGCATAGAGCGCGTGGAGGTGAACGACGAGGAGATGGGGCGCTACATGCCGGGAGTGATGAAGAAGCTCGGCTGGCTCTCCGAGGAGGACCTACTCAAGCGCGTGCTCTCGCTGGAGTTCAACCGTCTGCTCGAATACTACAAAGACGCTCCGCAGATCGACTATATCGACGAGAAACCCCGCAAGGAGAAAGGCGGTAAAAAGGAGAAAGGCGCGCCTAAGGACGATGCCGACAAAGACCGCCGCACCGCAGCGCGCGGCATGGAGCGCATCTATATCAGCGTAGGCAAGCGCGACGGGTTCTATGCCGGCAACCTCATAGAGATGCTCAACCTCTTCGTGCAGGGCAAGCGCGTGGATGTGGGCCGTATCGACCTCATGCCCTCCTATTCGCTCTTCGATGTGAAGAAATCCGACGCCCGCCGCGTGGTGGGATCGCTGAAAGGGGCGGAATTTATGGGCAAACGGGTCTATGCCGAGGTGGCGCAGCCCGACAAAGACTACGCCCGTACCTCCAACCGCCGCAGCAAAGAGCGCCATAGCGAAGAGGGGCAGGACGCCTACGACGCCTTCGAGATGTTCAAGCGCCGCGCCCGCAAGAAAGGGAAGAAATAAGAAAACCTTAGCAACTGAAGAAAGCAATGATAAGATTACATAAGCTACTGCTCCTGGTGGCGGCTCTGACGGCCTCACTGAGCGCGGGCGCCGCTCCGCTTGGCGATGATGAGGCAGTGGTGGAGGCCACCGACAGCGTGGCCGAGCCGGGATACAACGCCTACACCGGGATGCCGGCGGTAGATGCCTTCATCAATGCCCCCACGGCGGTGTTCCCGTCGATCGACAGCATGACCCGCATGGACATGGCCGACTATTTCACCTCCGGTTCGCCCAAACCGTCGAAAAACGTGTTTAAAGGCGACTGCCGGATAGTGTCGGCCACCCCTTCGCAGATGACCGTCTCCACCACCGACGCCTCGGAGTGCGAACTGTCGCTACTGCCGATGGCCGGCGACACCATCATCATGGTGGTGACCACCCTTCAGACCCCCACGCCCGACAGCTCGGTGAAATTTTACACCTATCCCGACTGGAAGCCGATAGAGAAAGGACTCTTCATAGTGCCCGGGCTCGACGAATGGACAGCCGAGGGGAGCACCGCCAGGCGCGAAGATCTGGAGAACGCCGTGCCGTTCATTCTGGCGCGGATATCCTACGACACTCAGGCCCGGAGGCTGACGCTGGAGAACAATGTGGGCGACTATCTGCCCCGCGAGGCCAACGAGTTGGCCAAAGACGCTCTGAAAGAGCGGCTTGTGTACCTGTGGAACGGCCACAAGATGGTGAAGGTGAAGGAACCGTCGCCGAAAGCGGCTTCGCCGGCCAAATAAACTCGTATACAACAGAAGATTATCACATATAAAGGGAAAAACAGTGGAATCAGTATCGCTATTACAGCTGCAACGCCTTGTGGCGTCGCTGGTGCAGCGTCCCGAGACACAAAATGTGTGGGTGACAGCCGAACTGTCGGACGTGGCAGTGCGCGGCGGCCACTGCTATATGGAGCTGCTGCAGAAAGACGATCGCGGGCTGCAGGTGGCCAAGGCCCGCGGCGTGATATGGGCGAGCCTCTATCCGAGCATCGACTCACAATTTTACGCCGCTACCGGTCAGCGGTTTGCCAGCGGGCTGAAGGTGATGCTACGTGTGTCGGCCTCGATGCATCCCGTCTACGGGTTTTCGCTGGTGGTGAGCGCCGTCAATCCCGAGTACACCCTCGGCGACCTGCTGCAGCGGCGCCGTGAGATCCTGGAGCGCCTCAAGCGCGAAGGGATCCTTAATCTGAACCGCGAACTGAAGTGGGCTACCCCCGTGCCTCAGCGCATAGCGGTGATTTCGGCCGCCGGAGCCGCCGGCTACGGCGACTTCATGAACCAGCTGCACACCAACCCCTCGCATCTGCGGTTTGTCACCCGCCTGTTTCCCGCCATCATGCAGGGCAACAGTGCCCCGCCGTCGATCATCGCGGCTCTGGATCAGGTGGCGGCCGAGGCCGACCAATGGGATTGCGTGGTGATAATCCGCGGCGGAGGCGCCACCTCCGACCTTCAGGCCTTCGAGGATTACGACCTTGCAGCCAATGTGGCACAATTTCCGCTCCCCGTGGTGATCGGCATCGGACATGAGCGCGATATCACCGTGCTCGACTATATCGCCAACACACGCCTCAAGACCCCTACTGCCGTGGCCGAGTGGCTGATAGCGCAGGGAGAGAGCGCCCTTACATGGCTGCAGAACACCGGTCAGCGCATCCTGCAGATAGCCTCACAGCGCATCTCAGGCAACAAAGAGCAGCTGGCCCACGCCGAGGGGCTGCTGCCAGTGCTGGCGCAGGGGGCCGTGGAGCGGAGTCTGACCAAATTGCGCAAAGCCGCCGCCACCCTCGACTCCGTGAGCTCCCGGCGCATCCAGCCGCAGCTCACACGCCTGCAGATGATAGCCGACAGCATCCCCGTGTCGGCCCTCAGGGCCATAGAGCGGCAGCGTCAGTTGCTCGACAGCCGCGCCGAGCTGCTCGAAGCTCTCTCGCCGCATGCCACCCTGGCACGAGGCTACTCCATCACCCGCGTCAACGGCCGGGCCGTGACCGACGCCTCGCAGGTGAAGCCCGGGGAGGTGCTGGAAACCACCCTCGCCAACGGCACCCTGCGCTCTGTGGCCGAATAATCGCCATCCTCACTCTCTATTTTAGAAACAGTAAACCAATACACGAAACAGATGACAGATATGACACCCGTAAAAGAACTTACATACAATCAGGCAGTTGCCGAGCTGGAAAACATCCTGCGACTGATGCAGAGCGACGACTGCGACATCGACCGCCTTGCCGCGCTGACACGCCGCGCCACCGAGCTGATCGCAGAGTGCCGCTCGCGCCTCACCGCCACCGAGGAGGAGCTGCGAGGGATCCTCGAGAAGCAGTAATGGCCGGTAAAGGGGAAGGAAAGGGCGGCGAAAGCGCAACTTTTGACAGCCGAAGGGTGGAGTTGCAAAAAAAATGTGTAATTTTGCGGCGGAAGTGCCAGGCCGCGACTGCGGGGATGCTTCCGCAGTCTCAAAATTATGCCATCATGATTGACGAAACACTGAAAAAGAAGCTCGAAGCCGACAACGACGGCCTGAGCACATACGAATACATAGCAAATCACATCGACTCCTGCGCCGAGGATATGGATTTTCTGATCACCAACATGGACCGCGCCGATCTCACCGGCCAGTTTGTGATCTCCGCCGCGCGCTACCTCTTCGCCATCGACCCTCGCGGCTTCGATGAGGCGATAGACCGCCTTGTGGCGATGGGAATAGACAAAGACCGCGAGCACCGCTACATCGGGGCGCTCATGGAGCAATTTTACGGCGCCGACTATGCCGACCGTGCCGACGAACTGTCGGCCGTGGACAATAATTTCCGCCGCATCTACAAGCGCCTGTTCCCCCAGAGTGCCATCTGAGCGCGAATACAGGAGATAGCAACTTCAAAGATATGTTAAGAAAGAAACTCATCACAGCGCTTGTCTTCGTAGTGGTGGCCATGGTCACCGCCGTAGCCATCACACTGTCGAACCGCAAAACTTCAGCTACAAAGAAAATGACCGACAAAGAGAATACCACAGCCGCCGCAGGAGACACTCTGGTGCAATTTCATACCACCGTAGGCGACTTCACCGTGCGCCTCTACGGCGATACCCCCAAACACCGCGACAACTTCCTGAAACTGGTGCGCGAGGGATACTACGACAACGTGCTTTTCCACCGCGTGATCAACCAGTTTATGGTGCAGACCGGCGACCCCGACTCGAAAGACGCTCCCGCCGGCAAGGTGCTCGGCAGCGGCGATCCGTCGTACACCATCGAGGCCGAGATAGTGTATCCCAAGCACTTCCATAAGCGCGGCGCCCTGGCCGCAGCGCGCACCGGCGACCAGGTGAACCCCGAGCGCCGCTCGTCGGGTTCGCAATTCTACATCGTCACGGGCAAGTCGTACACCGACACCATCCTCAATCAGCTGGAGCAGCGGATGCAGATGTCGCATAAGAAGGAGATCTTCAACGAGCTGGCGCGCGAGCACCGCGACTCGATCATGACCATGCGCCGCAACCGCGACCAGGCCGGCCTCAGCGCCCTGCAGGATGAGCTTGTGGCTCAGACCGAGAAGAAAGCGGCTGAAAACCCCGTAAAATTTACTCCCGAGCAGCGCGAGGCTTACACCACCGTGGGCGGCACGCCGCATCTCGACGGGCAGTACACCGTGTTCGGCGAAGTGACCGAGGGAATGGATGTGATCGGCAAGATAGAGAAGGCGGAGACCGACAGCCACGACCGTCCGCTGCAGGATATCCGCATACTTTCGGCCAAAGTGCTCTGAGAGGGGGGCTTTGACGCCACGATAACCGCCACGCATCCACTTGGAAGTCAACAAATACACCCTTGACAACGGCCTGAGGCTGGTGCACGTCTACGATCCCGACACCGTGATGGTGGCGGTGAATGTGCTCTACGACGTGGGCGCCCGCGACGAGCGCCCCGAGCTGACCGGCATGGCCCATCTGTTCGAGCATCTGATGTTCAGCGGGTCGGTCAATGTGCCCGATTTCGACGGGCGGCTGTCGGCCGCCGGGGGACACTCCAACGCCTGGACCTCGTCGGATTTTACCAACTTTTACGACGTGCTTCCGGCGGTGAATCTCTCCACGGCCCTCTGGCTGGAGAGCGACCGCATGCTGCAGCTCGACTTTTCGGAGCGGTCGCTGCAGGTGCAGCAGTCGGTGGTGGTGGAGGAGTTCAAGCAGATGTGCCTCAACCGCCCTTACGGCGATATGGATCACCGGCTGAGGGAGATGGCCTACCGTGTGCACCCCTACCGCACCCCGGTGATAGGCAAGGATTTCAGCCATATAGAGAAAGTGACCCTCGACGACGTGCGTGAGTGGTTTTACTCGCACTACGGGCCGTCGAACGCCGTGATAGCCATCTGCGGCAATGTGCCCTTTGAGGAGGCCGTGGCCGAAACCGAGC